>ENA-UESS01000738-UESS01000738.1-human-gut-metagenome-genome-assembly--contig:-NODE-738-length-14367-cov-9.173828_pt1 | contig 14367 bp, 10 predicted proteins | sample MGYA00243004_ERZ508005 | MGnify/ENA primary metagenome ERZ508005 (study PRJEB26167, sample SAMN06115471) | human gut metagenome | host: Homo sapiens | place: China:Guizhou | collected 2016-06-29...
TTTAATTATTCGGGCATTTACGTTCAGCACCTTTTTGCCGCCACGTTTACCGGTCATTACCTTGTCGGCAGCTGCCATTACCAACCGAAAAGCCGGAAGATTGAAACCGGAAATTGCAAATGCAATTGAAGCCTCTGCAAACGAAGTCATCTGTGGCATGTTCGACAAAGATTTTATTGTCGATGGTATTCAGGGCGGAGCGGGAACAAGTGCCAATATGAACATGAATGAAGTCATTGCCAACCGAGCCATAGAAATGCTCTGTGGCAAAAAAGGAGACTACACCATTGTTCATCCAAACGACCACGTCAATATGGCACAGTCCACAAACGATGTCATTCCAACCGCCGGAAAATTAACGGTTCTCGATCTTCTCAAGCCTTTAGACAAAAGCCTTTCCCTTTTAACGGATGCCTTATATGACAAGGCTGAAGAATTTGATCCTATTGTAAAAATCGGACGTACACAGCTTGAAGACGCTGTGCCGATGCGTCTGGGTCAGACGTTCCATTCTTATGCCACCATGATTTCCCGTGACCGTGACCGTCTTACAAAAGTCCGCACGGAAATGTATCCCGTAAACATGGGTGCAACCGCTATCGGCACAGCAATCAATACGTCCCCGTTTTATTTAGATAATATTGTACCAACCCTTGGAAAGATCACCGGCTACCCACTGACCCAGGCCGACGATCTGTTTGATGCCACCGAGAATCTGGACGGATTTGTACGCGTTTCCTCCTGCCTGAAAGCATGTGCGGTCAACTTATCCAAAATGTGTAATGATCTGCGTATCCTTGCAAGCGGACCAAAAGCCGGGTTCGGTGAGATTACACTTCCGGCTATGCAGAATGGTTCTTCCATTATGCCCGGCAAAGTCAATCCAGTCATCCCGGAAGTTGTCTCACAGGTTGCGTTTCATATTATCGGTCACGACACGACCATCACTATGGCGGCAGAAGCCGGTCAGATGGAATTAAACGCTTTTGAACCGGTTGTTTTTTACAATCTTTTTAACTCCATTACCACACTGACACACGCAGTGGATACTCTGACCGCCAACTGCATCCTCGACATCACCGCAAATGAAAAACGCTGCCGCGAACTTCTCGATGCAAGCGTCGGTATCACCACCGCCCTGTGTCCGTACATCGGCTACAAAAAAGCTGCAAGTCTGGCAAAAGAATCCTTAAAAACAGATATTCCAGTTAAAACTCTTGTATTGAAATACGGTCTGTTAAAAGAAAGCGAACTGGATTCTATTCTCGATCCTTATGCAATGACCGAAGCCAGAACCAGACAGACACAGGCAAAAGCCGTATAATAAGATTTATCTTTTGTGCAAACTATGCTATAGTAATGGCATAAACCACTACACAAGGAGGTACTCATAATGGAAACAGTAACAGAAGTAGTTAAAAACATGGCCGGCGGAGATGGCGAAGTAACCATCAAACGCATCCTCGGAGAAAAAGAATTAAACGGAAAATGTGGTCTGTATGCACAGGTAACCATTCAGCCGGGATCTTCTCTTGGTTATCACGTACGTATTTGCGGGTTTGCAGGATTACGCTATTTGCGTTATTTGATGGAACTCCGGAGCAGTTGCAAATTTGTTCTTTCAAAAGAAATGATTCCCTTCTTCCTGTGTGTTGGAAAAAAGATAAGTACCAGGATAAGGATCACAAATCCATTTGCTTCTGTTTTGGCACGTGGTATAATAAATTTGCTTACACATAACAGAAAGTTACGGAGAATATAGGATGATGAATATAGATGAAAAAAAGAAACTGGCACTGGAAGTGATTGCGCGACTGAAGCAGGCATACCCGGATGCGGCCTGCAGCTTAGATTACAATGAGGCCTGGAAGCTGCTCGTCAGTGTGCGGCTGGCGGCACAATGTACGGATGCCCGCGTGAATATGATCGTACCCAAACTATATGAAAAATTCCCGGATGTCAATGCTTTAGCAGATGCTCCTGTGGAAGAAATCGAAGAAATTGTGCGTCCCTGTGGACTGGGAAAAAGCAAGGCAAGGGATATCAGTGCCTGCATGCGGATGCTGCGGGATGTGTATGGTGGAAATGTTCCAAACGATTTTAATGCCCTGTTAAAGCTGCCGGGTGTCGGGCGTAAAAGTGCCAACCTGATTATGGGAGATGTCTTTGGAAAACCGGCCATCGTGACGGACACGCACTGCATCCGTCTGTGTAACCGGATTGGTCTGGTCGACCATATCAAAGAGCCAAAAAAGGTGGAAATGGAATTGTGGAAAATCATTCCGCCGGAAGAAGGGAATGATTTATGTCACCGCTTTGTGCTGCACGGACGTGACATCTGCAGCGCACGCACGACTCCGCACTGTGAGCACTGCTGCCTGCAGGATATCTGTGCACAGCGCATATAATCCACATCTGTGCATGTTTCCCTGTTATGATTACACAGAAGGCAATGTTTCTTCTGGTATCAGCCTTTGCATATCCGGTGGCAGCGGAGCCGTAAACTCCATCGGCTCCCCTGTCATGGGATGGGGAAATGAAAGTTTCCAGGCATGCAGTGCATGCCGGTCAATATCATACGGTTTCCGCCGCACACCAGATTCCGTTCCGGAAACATCCCCGTTCTTATTTTCCAAATCCTCCCTGCGGTCAATCTGATTCCCCACATATGTGGGATTGTATAAAAAATCACCAACCAGTGGATACCCAAGATATGCCATATGTACCCGGATCTGATGCGTGCGGCCTGTTTCAAGCTGCAAAGCCACCAGACTACGAGATATCCCATCCATCACCTCTGTTGCAATCACCCGATAATGTGTCACTGCCCGATCTCCCTTTTGAAAATCCACCACGCGTCGCAGACAGCGATCCTCTTTTCTTGCAATCGGTGCAGATATCACTCCAACATCCACTGTCATGTTTCCTTCCACAATCGCTAAATATTCCCGGTGGATACCCTGTGCCTCTAAACCGTGTATCGATTTTTCGCGCACCATCTGTCCTAATATTGCTGCAGATACGGCATGTTTTGCCACTATGGTAAGTCCTGAAGTATCACGGTCCAGCCGGTTAATACAGCGGAAAACAAAAGGTTTGTTCTGTTCTTTAAAGTACCATGCCAGCGCATTGCCGAGGGAATTATCCGGATTGTTGCGCGATGGATGAATCGGCATGCCCGCTGATTTGTTGATCACAAGCAGATCCTCATCTTCATAAACGATTGTAACAGGCAGTTTCACCGGACGAATCTGTTCGGAGCTTTCTGTCTCCTGAATGTATACGGTCAGGATATCGCCTTTCGTAAGCATCTGGTTCATATGTACATACGTTCCATTCAGGCAGATTGCCTGCTCCCTTTTACGCAGATCCGTCAGATTCTGCTCGGAATACCCCTTTTCTTTTAAAAATCCACTGATCTTGTGTGGAAATGGTAATTGTGTAATGTGATACGTTATTGTCCGGTTCATTGCCTTTTACTGATGCCTCATATTCTTCCGGTACTCACTCGGTGATACCCCACAAATGGATTTGAACAGTTTCATAAAATGTTTTTCATTCTCATACCCTACCATCTGGCTGATCTCAATGATCTTTTTGTCCGTTTCCTCCAATAGCTTTTTGGCTTCTTTCATCCGCAGCTCTTTGAGATACGTCACAAAATTTACCCCTGCGTAATTTTTGAATTCGAAGGAAAACACCGAATAATTCATGGATATATAATTGGAAACCACCGCCATATTCAGATCTTTATTATAATTTTCCTGAATGTAGGCAATCGCCTGCTGCATTTTCTGACCAACCCCGTGGTCACCACTCTGTGCACGTATTTTTTCATGCATTCCAAGCACCAGTTCCATCACGGCTTCCTCATATGCTTCCACCCCGGAAAACTGATAGATTTTCCGACAGCGGTTGATCTTCTCCTGCACATCGTCATCCACCAGATTGTGATAAACTTTCTCTACATCCGAAAGAAACTGGATCATTCCATCGGCAAATGCATCGGGCTTAATATGTCCCCGCCGGACTTCGGTAAACAAATTTTTCCACAACGTGGTCAATTCTTCTGTTTTGTTCGTACCAATCAGATGCAGTTTCTGCATCCATGCAGTCTCCTCTAACTGCTTATATGCCGACTGCCGGATTGCGTCTGCCACATGCGGCGGATTTATAATTCCGATCTGATGTTTCTCCTGGTAAAATGCCTGTTTTCTGCACTGCAGGGCTTCTTCATACGCACTGCGCACCTGCGCTATCCCATGCGAGATCTCACTGATTCCCGCATATTCCTGCCACAGTGTATTACTGAGCAGTTCCTCCATTTCTTCTGGTGCTAAAATACAGACATTCTGATCCAAAACATCCTGTAACCAGATCAATTCCGGAGTATCTTCTAACGCAAAAGAACCTCCCACGACACAGATCCGGTATCCCTGTGGGAAAAAAGTTTCCCCGAATTTCTGGCTAAGACTCTCAATTTCCTCCGGCTTGGGATTCTCATCCAAAAGCAGATGCCGCAGCTGGCTTTTTCCAATGACCTGTTCGGCCTGTCTTATTTTCTGGCGGCTTACAATTTCTTCTTCGAGTTTTTGCATGATCGAAGTGATTTTCTGCCGCTCCACTGGCTTTAAAATATATTCTCTCACGCCATTGCGCAGCATTTCCACCGCATAGGAAAAATCGTCATATCCGCTGATTGCCACGATTTCCGGCTTGTCGGACATCTTCTGCACTTCTGCAACCAGCTGGATTCCATCCATCTTCGGCATCCGGATATCGGTGAACATGACATCCACATGCTGTTCCTGCAGCATCTCAAGTGCCATCTCTCCATTGCTGCACTCTACGATATTTTCCACCGGGACTCCACATCTTTGAATCATCACGCGAATTCCCTGCCGGATCATTTTTTCATCTTCTACGATCAACACGGTTTTCATGATCGTACTTCCCTCCCTTGTATCTCCTTGGTTCCATAGATCTGCGGCAAATGCATACTTACTTTTGTATAACATCCTTCTTTCGAAGCAATGGCCAGTCCATACGCATTGCCGAAAGCGATCGTGATACGATCCTGCACATTTTTCAGTCCGATTCCATGACCATTTCCACTCGTATTATCTGCCTGCAGCCTTCCATTTATTTTTTCTTTGAGTTTTTCCACCTGTTCCGGCGTCATTCCTTTTCCGGAATCTGTCACCTCAATCACACAGTCTGTTCCTTTTTGTTCCGCTTTTATGTAGATGGTTGTGTCCTCTGCCACATCCTCAATGCCATGTTTGATTGCGTTTTCCACAATCGGCTGCAGCGACATCTTTGGAATCACCTGCTGCATCATCTCCTGTGGCACACGCATGGATAAAATAATTTCATAGTCAAATCGCAGATTCATAAGCGCGACATAATTACGAACATATTCGAGTTCTTCTTCCAGAAGAACCGTACCGTTCGTCCATTTCATACTGTAACGCAGCATCTTTCCCAAAGAAGTCACTGCATCCGAAATCACATATTTCTCATCGATCTCTGCCATCATTTTTATCGTTTCCAGCACATTATAGATAAAATGTGCATTGATCTGATTCTGCAGAGCACGGATCTGAGAATTTTTGACCAGCAGCTGCCGGTCAAGATTTTCCTGCATCAATGTCTGGATGCGGTCAAGCATCGTATTTAACTGCGCGCCAAGTTCCCCCATTTCTTCGGAACTGTCTACCGAAATCCGCACATCCAGATCTCCTTCCTGCACCTGATGTACGGTTTTTAAAATTCCATACAAACGGCGAAGCAGATGCTTGACAAGCCAATTGATAAAAAAGCTCAATCCGATAAGCAGAAGAACCAGCAGCGCAACCGTAATATTCCGGGAACGGTATACGGCCTGCACATCCTCTGTGATATCCTCCACCGCTAAAAGTGCACCGCCCATGCCAGCCACCGGCTGATAGACACCTATCAGATTTCTTCCATTGACTTTTTCATACAAAACAACCGATTCCTTTTTGTCCTGCGTTCTTTCATACAATTTCTGTGCCAGTGCACGGCGCTCTTTGGAATTGCTGTTTCCCATATACAGTGTGCCATCTTCTGCCATAAAACAGGTCCATTCTTTTTCATTTCCTGCATACATTTCATAAAACATGGTATCCATTTTCATAGCAGCTTCTACATAGCCGACTGTACCATTCCGATAGTCTTTTACCTTTGTCACATAACACAAAAGCGGTGTTTCTTCCTGCAGATTCTGCTCAAAAATCGTATCCGAATATCCAAAATGCCAACCTTCGATTTCGTGTTCTTTGGCCCAGCTTAATTTTTTCATGCGGGAATTCTGATACAGAACCGGCATCATCTCTAACACCTTGTCATTGGTTGCATACACACGCACCCCGTACAACAGGGGGTTGTTATAGATCAGCCGCTCTAATGCTGCAATATCGGTATCGTAGGTTTTTTTCATTTCCGCAGACGAATAGGTTTTTTCCGATACGGATGCATTGAGCATATCAAGCACCCCCGCATCCGAGATAAAAAACTGTGTGGCCATATTGATGGAACTGATCCCCGTCTCCATCTGGGTTTTGTTTCGCTCCATTTTGTTTTTCATATATGTCCGGTGTTCTTTGATTGTACTCTGTTCCATATTGTAAAACAATACTCCGAGTATCACACCCATAGGAATCATAACAAAAATGAGAATCGTTATGGTAAACTTCCGATTCAGTTTCATATTTTCCAGCTTTTTGCTTATTTTTTTCATCTAGTCCATTCCCAGTTTTTTCTTATTGATCTGTACCAGTTTATTTTTTTCTTCCATCACCAGATCATATCCCAGTGCTTTTCTCTGCTTTTTGTACGACTCCATGATCGCATCAAATTTTTCATCCGATTCTGCCAAAAGAAGCTGTGGCAATGTCTCGCTCCAGAGCTTCGTAATGTTATTGTTTGCAATTCCAGCATCACTGTCTGCATCCAGTGTGACATCGTATTGTCCCAGATATTTTGTATACGGATATGTCCATTCCTTCATCTGTGCCAGCGGTGCTTCGGTTTTTGGCATCCAGTCTAATTGCATCACTTCATTCTGCAGCATCCAGTAAGCATCATCCGCTCCGTATTTTGCATTGTAAGCGCTGCGGTCTTCATTGAGCAGTTTTTTTACCTCCGGTCTGAGTACCGCTTTTCCATCTTCTTTCGTGTACATCTCATCCTCTACTCCAAGACTGATCAGCTTCTGTCCATGCTCACTCATCATATAATCCATAAACGCAATCGCGCGGTCCGGATGCTTACAGTTTTTGGAAACGAGTGTAATCGTCCAACCGTTGATACTGGTGGTCGGGAGTACCGGATCATCGCCATGGCTGTTTTTCGGTCCATCCACTGCCATATAAATCCGGTCCGGATCTTTGACATAAATTTCTTTCTGCTGATCTGCAATATCTGTGCGCTGATAAATCATGCAGAAATACCGTCCCTCCAACAGTTTTTCATTCATCTGTGTCCGCTGATCCACAAAAATATCATCCGCCAGATATCCTTCCTGACCGAGCTTTCGGAAAAATTTCAGCCACAAAAGATACTCCGGATCTGTATATCCATCGTACAATTTTCCATCTTTTTCCCATGGAATCGCCAGAAAGTTCTGCAGGTATTTTCCAAACGATACACATCCAGAACCGTCAAATACATGCGCCCCGATCGGAATCAATGGTTTTCCATCGACTTCCGGGAACATTTCTACTGCTTTTTTTACAGCCGCCTCAAATCCTTCCTGTGTCGTCATGTCCGGGCTTCCGATTGCTTCGTATATATCTTTGCGCACGAGAAAGGTCTGGTTAGAAGCAATATCATCCCGTTCTTCCACATCTTTGGGCGTATAGGAGGAATTCGGATATCCATATATATTCCCCTTTTCATCCGAATACCAGTCGACCACGGCAGGATCTGCAACTTTATAAAAATACATGTCATACTGATCGGCCAGATCATTCAACGCATAGACTAAATTTTTCTGGATCATCTCATTGACCTGCGGCTCCCACCAGCCAAGTGTGATCAGATCCGGCAGGGAATCCGATGCAATCAGTGCGTTTAGTTTTTCATCTTCGTTTCCCAGCGGCGTAATGAAATTTACGCTGACACCGGTCTCGTCCGTGATTTTCTGCGAAACGAGATTTTTCCCCCATCCCATATCAAACCAGGAATAGTTGACATACCAGTCCAGCGTCACGGGATCTTCTTTCGCATAGGTTTTCCATGCGGGCGTATCGCCGTCCTTTTCTGCTGCATGTTGTGTTTCTGTCTGTGTCTGCTGTGCACAGCCTGTCATCATTCCAAGAAATAAAGCTGTCACACTTGCGTATATCCATCTTTTTTTCATTGTACCCTCTCCTGTTTTTATAGCATTGATCCGGCGATCGCGCAGCTCATATCTTGGGCTGCTTTCGTGTGATGGCTGGGCTGCCGCTTCTCTGTTGCGCATCGCCTTATAATTTACATGTATTATACCACAACAGGAGCCTCCACAAAAGTGAAGACTCCTACTGCAAAACATATATTAAAGGGAGAAAACTATAAAAAAGAAAATAAGCTTATTCTTTTACCGCACCAGCAGCAATACTGCTGATGATGTACTTGGAGAAAAATGCAAATACCAGAAGAATCGGAATAACCGAAATCGCAACCGCCAGATAAATCGCACCCTGGCTTCCGGTAATATCGGTAGAGGAACGAAGCGTTGCCATCATAACCGGTAAAGTAAATTTCTCGTTTTTGTTTAAGATAATCATTGGTGTCAGATAAGAATTCCAGTTGCCAATGAATGCCATGATTCCCATAGTTGCCAAGCCCGGTGACATAATCGGAATTGCAATACGATGGAAAATATATAACTCCTTTGCCCCGTCAATACGTGCTGCTTCAATCAGCGCCGGCGGCATCACCGAGAGCACATACTGTCTTAAGAAAAAGACGGTTCCCGGTGCTGCGATTGCTGGCAATATTAAGGGGAGGTATGAATTCACGAGATGCAGTTTGGTGCATAAGTTGTAAAAACCAATGAGGCCAAGCTGTCCCGGAATCATCATAAATACGAGGATGACGGTAAATAATACCTTGTTTCCTTTGAACTTATACATCGCAAGTCCGTAAGCTGTCAGGGCTGAAAAATATGCCGTAAACAAGGTAGCCGGTACAGCCACGATAATACTGTTTGCCATACCTTTGAACAGGTTGAAAAACTTAAATACCGTCTTCCAGTTGTTCACCAGCTGATCCCCAGGGATCAGGGTAAACGATGTCATAATGTCTGCGCCGCTTCGGGTGGCATTGACCACCATAAGCAGGAATGGAAACAGACATGCAGCTCCAAGAAGGATCAATAATGTGTATAAAATTGTTTTTTTGATTTTATATCCCACACTGTTCATATGGCTAATCCTCCTTATTGAAAACTTTTAACTGTACCACAGATACTGCCAGAATAATCATAAAGATCACATAGGCAATCGCAGATGCATAACCGGTCTGTGTAGTTCCTGTGGTAAAACCAAATTTATAAAGATACATAACAGCTGTGTAAACCGACTGGTAAGAGCTTCCGGTTGTCTCTGTCATCAGGTATGGCAGATCGAACATCTGCAGACCACCGATCAGAGAAGTGATTGCTACATATAAAAGCATCGGTTTTAACAACGGTAATGTTATTTTCGCAAATACGGTCCAGCGCCCGGCACCATCGATGGCGGCCGCCTCGAAATAATCTTTTGAGATACCCTGTACCCCGGCCATCAGCATGATAAACGAATTTCCAAACCACATCCATGCAGAAATAACTGCAATGGTCGGTCCTGCTGTTGCACCAGATCCCAGCCAGTCAACCGGATTGTAATGTGCTCCAAAGAGTTTATACACACCGGAAATGATCTGGTTAAATGTACCATATCTCCAATCCAATAACGTTTTAAATAAAAATGCGATAGAAGTCGCAGCGATCAGGTTTGGCAGATAATAAATCACACGGAAAATGCCAAGTCCCTTGATCTTATACTTGATATCACTAAATACAATGGTAAGTAAAAATGCAAGTCCAAGCTGGAGAACAATATTGACGCCCCAGATACGTACCGTATTCCAAAGACCTTTCCAGAAGAACTTATCGGTAAATACACGGATATAATTGGAAAACCACACCCATTTCATCTCGCCTACTCCTGCAATTTTTGCATTGGTAAAACTTAAATATAATGTCCGAAATACCGGATATACACTGAAAATCAAAAATACGACTACAAATGGAAGGACAAACAAATAGCCCATATTATCATACGATTTGAGTCCCTTTTTTTTCTTTTTTCCCATAGGTTCATCTCCCCTTTTCAAGAGGCATCACCAGCAGGAACTTTCCCTGCCGGTGATCTGCCTGTCATTATTTATGGATTACCGGTCAATTTCAATTTCCGGGAATGTAGACTGTACGGTATCATAGAATGCATTTACAGCATCTTCTTTCGACTTCTCGCCTGTCTTGATCGCACTGATTGCCTGTGACCATGCGTCACCAATCTGCTTGTCGTAACGGGTTACCTTCGAGTAGTCAATTCCCTTTGCCTGCTCTAACCAGAACTGGTACAATTTCTCACCGCCGTAGATCTCATTTTCATCATCTTTGTGTTTCTCAAGTGCCGGCAGGTAAGATACGGTATCGCCCTGTGAATAATCAATCCACCAGTCAGAAGTATCTTCATTTAAGGTACAGAATTTTACGAAATCCCATGCGGTATCCTGTCTCTTGGAGTTGGAAGCAATACCGATGTATGTACCACCACCGAATCCGTAAGTAGGTCCGGCACAAACGCCCCATTTACCAGAAGTATCACCCACATGATCTCTCATAGTAAGAACACCCCAGGAAGGAAGTCCGAATGCAAATACGCTTGTCTTTTGAGCATCCTTGGTTGCCTCCTCAAACTGTGTGGAATCCCATACATTGACGGAATCATCAGCTCCACTCTGGATATCAGCAGAAAGGATCGGCACCTCTCCGGCCATAGCCTGATACCATGGGGTAGACCACTGGGTTGCGTATGCAGTATAATCGTTCTTGTATAAGTCTACACACAGATCCATGTAATCGTATCTTGCCTGATCCACATTTAACTTTCCATCAACCACCCATGCACTGTCACCTGAAAAATAGCTAAGCTCTGCATCGGATGAGAAAATACGGTAACCTTTGTCTTTTAACTTCTTTGCGGTATCTAAAATGGTAGAATAGCTGGAAAACAGCTTTCCAACTTCATCCGGATCATCGGTTCCGAATACTTCTTTTGCAATGTCTCTCCTGTAATAGAAACCTGCTGGTGTAATCTGATAAGAAATTGCTCTCTGGATACCATCGGAATCCTGTCCGACTTCCCATACATAATCTACAATCTTATCTTTGTAATCCTGTGCGCCAAAATCGTCTAAGTTTGCAAAAAATCCTGCATCATAGAAATCATCGAGCATCTGTGGTTCACCAACGATGATATCCGGCTCTGTCTCTCCTGCCAGTAATGCCGTCTGCACTTTTGTCGGATAATCCGCCGGTTCAATGACTACGGTATCTACTTTCACACCGGTCTGCTCCTGGAAACGCTTTCCGTAATCTACCAGATCGTTTGTCAGTGTCCAGACAACCAGTTTGTTGTCTCCTTTACTGCTTGTTTTTGAACCACCCTGTGTACTGTCTTTTGATCCACTGCTTCCACAGGCTCCCATGGTACATACCATAGCCCCAATTAAAAGCGCGGAAACCATTTTTTTCCATCTCATAAAAATATCCTCCTTTTGACTGAACAACTCTTGTTCTCTGTTGATACTGTCATTATAGGAGGATATCTTGTTCGAAAAAATGATGCAAATTTTAAAAAGGTGTCTTTTTTTTATTCTTCCAAAATATAAGTAGCAATACTATGCGCTTCCACCGTTTCTTTTACTCCCATACCGTCTTCCCGCAGCGTCATATCTACCGGTTTGTCCCCTTTGTTTAACACAACAATCACACGGCTGCCATCCGGGTTTAAAAAGCCGCAGACATCCAGTGCATCGGTATAACGGGTGGTTGCGATCCGCACAGCCTCTTTTTTAATATAGCGGCTGAACTGTCCGATGTAATAATATGCCAGACGCTTGTCAAAGGTATCATTTTTTGGATCACACAGAATCGGAGCGGCACAGAAATTACCGACATGGTTCGGTCCGCCTTCCATATCCAGAATCAGGTTCCAATCCAAATATGCGCTTAACCCTGCACGGAAATTTCCGATCATATCATGCGCATACATCTCCGCTTTGGCCGTCTCTTTGGTGTCCGCAAAACGGGAATACTCCACACAGCCCTCGGAAAAGATTACTTTTGTCCCCGGATACTGTTTTTGTACCATTTCAATTGCCTCAAAATGATCTCCGGTATACCAGTGTACGGCAGCACCTTTGATATATTTGGCTGCTTTTTCATTCTGTATACAGGTGCCGAAACGCTCAAACAAAATTTCTTTGTTGTGGTCCCACACGAAAATATCCACATCCGAAAGACCTGCTTTTTCCAGTGCTTCCCCAAGGTAATTTCCTACAAACTCAGCTTCTTCTTCTGTGGTATACACACAGGAATCCCAGGTCTGGACAGCCGCCGGCTCATTCTGTACGGTCAGTGCCCGGATATTAATTCCTTTGGCACGATAGGCCTGGATAAATTTAACAAAATAGGCGGCCCAGGTGGCGTAATATTCTTTCTTTAACTTGCCGCCGTGGTTCATTTCCCCGTTTGTCTTCATGAAAGCCGGTGGGGACCAAGGGGAAACCAAAAAGGTAAGATCCTCGCCATAGGTTTCCTTTCTTTTTTCGATGGCGTCTGTCAAAAACGGCAGAATTTCTTTTTCATCATGTGCGATGGAAAACGTCTTAAGCTCTGCATCCCAATCCTCGATATATGTATAATTTCCCAGCGCAAAATCACAGCTGTTCATATGAATCCGCCCGATATTATAACGCAGTCCGTCTTTACCAAAATATGCCTCGATCATTTCTTTCTTTTTGGCATCGCTGCATCCCATATATGTGTGTGCACTTGCCTCCGTAAATGCCCCGCCGAATCCATCGATTGTCTGATACGTAACCTGCGGATAGATGCTTACCACCTGCATTTCTCCCGGCTGCTCACACACCGTAAGCTCCTGTTCCTTCCAAAACTCATGTTTCTGTTCGCATGTAACAATTTTTTTCATTCTCATAGTAAATATCCTCCTGTATTAATTATTTTTTATGGTAATAGCAATTGTTTCCGCCAGACCATCTCTGATCATGCGGGCTGCATCACCCTCGATACTGCCCCTGCTGTGCATCCGGCTTCTGTTGCGGTACGCAATCTCAATTTCCGCAATCTCATAATTGCCCGGATAAAAATCACGCTGCCCGCTTAAGTGGTATACCACCTTTGTTTTTCCCAAAAACATGGCAGACACTTTCAGATCTTTTCCTACCAGATATCCCGGAATAACCGGTGCAAACGTAAGCTTTAGCGTCTCCCCATCATAAGTAAATGGGCGGCGCCCAAACATCATCGTCTTCCACATGCTCATAAATTCCACGGTAGAACCGCTCAGCCGCGCAACAAATCCCTTTCCTACAAGCTTTTTGTTCGGATTTTTTGAACTTGCAATAAAAGAAGAATTCTCCCAGATACTTCTTCCGTACTGTCTTTCATCCAGAAACGGAATCGCTGCATGATGGAAATCTTCCAGAAATTCTTCATATAACTGTGCATGCAGCAGTTCGAGCAGATATTTGTATTCCATATGCAGCCAGATAGATTCGTTTTCCAGCCAGCCTGGTGTAAATGCACGGGCACGCCCCAATTCGTAAGATGCATTCTGCAAAGACGCATTGACTTTATACATAGACAATTCCGGATCGTAAAGGTCACTGTTTTTTACAGCGGCTGCCAGTGTTTTCTTTTCTTCCCGGCTGCGGTTTAATTTCAGATAACGGGTTGGACCTTCCAGGAAATGCGGAAGCGGCTGCACGGCAAACTCCAGTGGCACAATCCCTTCCCCGGTCTGCTCATACCGTCTGACTTCATAGGAAAAATATGTCGGGCAGATGCCTTTGCCGTATTCCTTTGCCTTTATAATTCCTGCCTCCACCGTATCTTTCCATCCCGAAAGCATCTGTATCAGCTGCTGGCTCTCATACGTTACCGTCTCACCGGACACTCCCTGATAGGTCTTTTCGCGGTAAATCTCCTTTGCATCGTTGATGTGATTCCAAAAAGAAAGCAGCTCCTGCTGTTTGGCAATCGCATCGTTTTCCAGACGATTGATT
>ENA-UESS01000747-UESS01000747.1-human-gut-metagenome-genome-assembly--contig:-NODE-747-length-14265-cov-5.812659_pt1 | contig 14265 bp, 9 predicted proteins | sample MGYA00243004_ERZ508005 | MGnify/ENA primary metagenome ERZ508005 (study PRJEB26167, sample SAMN06115471) | human gut metagenome | host: Homo sapiens | place: China:Guizhou | collected 2016-06-29...
CAACCTTGCCATACTCCATCAGTCCGCCCTTGCCGCGCGGAAGGAAAACCTTCCCGACGCCAAGCGGCTCATGGATGAATACAACGTTCAGAAGGAGCGGATCAAAGAGCAGGTTAAGCTTGATGCGGAGTTCTGGAATCGAAAGGGCCGCTCCGGGCAGGCCAGCAAGCAGGCTTCGGCAGCGAGGTATCTTGAGCAGGTCCGCGCCGAGATTTCCAAGCTTAATGGTGATGTTTCGCAGTCATGGGCGCAGAAGCTGAAAATCAAGCTGGACGACATCGCCAAGAAGGGGAAGGACGCCAAGATTTCTCTGAACCAGCTGAACAGCATCACCAAGGAATACGCTGCGGCCGCCGACGCCAAGCGGGTTCGTGACCTTGCCGACGCCTACGCCGATCTTGATGCGCGGATTGCGCAGGGGGTCGGCAACGATCGCCTTGCCCGCGAGATCCAGATCAACAAGGAACTGGAAGAGGAACGCCGAAAGCTGGAGGCCCTCGCCAAGACCGATGAGGATCGCGCGAAGAATGAAGGGTATCTCAAGTCTCTGCGCGGAAGTCTTGAAAAGGCGTCGACCATCAAGGACGCCGAGGCCGCATCCGATTTTTACCGGGAATTGTACGAGCTTTCCGGCCAGTACGGGCTGGCGCAGGACGAGATCAACGCGCAGCTTGAGCGGCAGGCGGAAAACCTGCGCGTCAATGTCGGGCTGACGCAGGAAGAGGTCGACCTGTGGCTGAAGTACAAAACGCTCCAGTCCAGCCGCGACGGCTGGGACGGCGCGCGGCGTTCTGTGCTCGCGTTTTATTCCGAGGCGACGGATTTCGGGAAAGGCTTCGAGCAGGCCACCACGAACATGCTCGACAGTATCAGCGGGGCATTCCAGATCACGATGGCGAACGACTTTTTGCAGATCTTCATGCGCAACATCGTGGGGAACATAGCAAGCAGCGGCACGGGGTGGCTCGGCGACTTCTTCGGTCTTGGCGGCGCGACGGCTTCCGCTGGCGGTGGAGCAATGGGCAGCATCAGCGGCGGGTGGATGGACAATTTCGTCAGTAATGGCCCTTCACTGTTCGCCGGAGTCGGGCATTCCGGGATGAACGTAGGGAGCGACTTCGGCGACGGCCTGCGCGCCGCATTTGACCCGAAGCTGAATGCGTGATGAAAGGAGCTGGACAAAATGGCATTGCTGGAAGTCAATGACCTGCATACATCCTTCTTCACCGACGCGGGCGAAGTCAAGGCGGTGGATGGCGTTTCGTTCCGCCTTGACCACGGCAAGGTGCTGGGCATCGTGGGCGAAAGCGGTTCGGGCAAGAGCGTCACGGCATATTCCGTCATGCAGATTCTTGCGCCGACGGGCAAAATCGTCAGCGGCAGCGTGAAATTCGACGGGCAGGAGCTGGTCGGCGCGGACGAGAAGCTGCTGCGCTCCGTGCGTGGCAATCGCATCTCGATTATCTTCCAAGACCCGATGACGTCCCTGAACCCGACCTACACCATCGGCCGGCAGCTGATGGAAGCGATTTTGCTGCACACCGACCGCAACCGCCATCAGGCGCGCGAACGCGCGGTGGAGATGCTGAAGCTGGTCAACGTCAACGAGCCGGAAAAGCGCATGAAGCAGTACCCGTTCGAGTTGTCGGGCGGTATGCGGCAGCGCGTAATGATTGCCATGGCGCTGGCGTGCGAGCCGGACATCCTGATTGCCGACGAGCCGACGACCGCGCTGGACGTGACAATTCAGGCGCAGATTCTTGATTTGATGCGCGATTTGCAGAAGAAGATGGGCATGGCGATTATCATGATTACGCACGACTTGGGCGTTGTCGCCCAGATGTGCGACGAGGTCATCGTCATGTACGCCGGTTCCATCTGCGAACAGGGTACGGCGGATGAAATCTTCTACAACCCGCGCCACGAGTACACAAAGGGCTTGATGCGCTCCATCCCGACGGCGGAGAACAACGGACAGCGCCTGGAGCCGATTACCGGTACGCCGATTGACCTGCTGAACATGCCCAAGGGCTGCCCGTTCGCGCCCCGCTGCGAGGCGGCGATGAAGATTTGCCTGAAAGAGAAGCCGGTTCGGATGCTCATCAATGACGACCATATGGCAACCTGCTGGATGAACGTCAAGAAGGGCGTTGAGGACGGCAGCATCACGGAGGAAGGAGGAGTACCCTGTGTCTGAAGCGCAGATGCACCAGCCATTGCTGGAAGTCAAAGGACTGAAAGAATACTTTGACATCAACATGGGCTTCTTCCGCACCAAGCCGCTGAAGGCGGTCGATGATGTGTCCTTCACCATCAACAAGGGCGAAACGCTCGGGCTGGTGGGCGAATCCGGCTGCGGCAAGACGACTGTTGGGCGCACTATCCTCCAATTGTACAAGCCGACGGCGGGCGAAATCATTTACGATGGCAAGCCTGTCAAGACGAAAGCGGACTTGCAGAAGTTCCGCACGAAGGCGACGATGGTGTTCCAAGATCCGTACTCCTCGCTGAACCCGCGCATGACCGTGTCGGACATCGTGGGCGAACCGCTGGATGTGCACCACCTGTATTCCTCCAAGAAGGAGCGGGAGGAGCGCATTTTGCAGCTGCTGGGCTATGTCGGGCTGAACAGTGAACACGCCTCGCGTTACGCGCACGAGTTTTCCGGCGGTCAGCGGCAGCGCATCGGCATTGCCCGCGCGCTGGCGGTGAATCCGGAATTCATCGTCTGCGACGAGCCGGTGTCGGCGCTGGACGTGTCGATTCAGGCGCAAGTCATCAACATGTTTGATGATTTGCAGGATCGGCTGGGGCTGACATACCTGTTCATTGCGCATGACCTGCTGGTTGTGCGGCACATTTCGGACAGAATCGCCGTGATGTATCTGGGCAAGATGGTGGAGCTGGCGTCGGCGGAGGAAATCTACAATCACCCGCTGCACCCGTATTCCAAGTCGCTTTTGTCCGCCGTTCCGCTGCCTGACCCGAAGGCGGCGCGCGCGAACAAGCGCATTGTCCTCTCCGGCGACATTCCAAGCCCCCTGAACGCGCCGTCGGGCTGTCCGTTCCGCACGCGCTGCCCCTACGCCACCGAAGCCTGCGCGCAGTCGATGCCGCCTTTCAACGAAGTCGAGAAGGGTCACTTCGTCGCCTGCCACCGGGTGAAGGAACTGGGGTAAAAGGGGAGACGCCAGAGACTCTGCCTATGGACTCCGGCAGGGGCGCTGCCCCTGCACCCTGCAAGGGACTTCGTCCCTTGACCCTTTCGCGCGATTGCGTTGGTGACACTGGCATAGTGTGCCCGCGTGTTTATCCGCGCAAAAAAATTGCTTCAAGGATGCGTCAACACGCATTTTTGATACAGACAGTCTACGAAAAGCAAGGCTGTCACAGAATATTAAGGGAGGTTTTTTCATGAAGAAGCTGACTGCTCTCCTGCTCGCCATCGCAATGATGGTGACCTGCACCCTGTGCGCTGTCGCCGAAGACGGCAAGACGTACATGGCTGTCTGCATCGCGTCCGAGCCTGATACGCTTGACCCGGCGCTGAACTCCACTGTGGACGGCGCGACGATGGTCGCTCACCTGTTCGCAGGCCTGTCCACTTGGGCGCAGACCGACGACGGCAAGCTGGAAATCCTGCCGGACTGCGCGGTGGAACTGCCTGATCCGGTGGTCAATGACGACGGCACGGTGACGTACACCTACACGCTCGTTGACGGCCTGAAGTGGTCCGACGGCAAGGATTTGACCGCGAAGGACTTCGAGTTCGCGTGGAAGCGCGCTGCTTCCTCCGAGCTGGGCGCGGACTATGGCTACATGTTTGAAGTCGTCAAGGGCTACACTGCGGACGGCTCCGACCCCAAGGCGGAAAACCTCGCTGTGACCGCCGTGGACGACAAGACCCTGACCGTTACCCTGAACAACCCCGTTGCCTACTGGAACGAGCTGCTCGCCTTCCCGGCGTACATGCCCGTGCGTGAGGACGTCGTCGCCAACGAAGCGTGGGCGACCGATCCTTCCACCTACATCGGCAATGGCCCGTACACCATGACCGCGTGGGAACACAACAGCAAGATCACCCTGACCAAGAACCCCTACTATCATGCGGTGGACAAGGTCACGATGGACGAGCTGGACTTCTACCTCTCCGACGACGCGAACAACATGCTGGCGAACTTCCAGAAGGGCGACTGGCAGCTGATCGACGACGTTCCTACCTCTGAAATCGCTTCCCTGAAGGAACAGTATCCGACGGAATTCGTTGTTGCCGGCCAGATTGGTACCTACTATGTCTGCTGGAACATCAACGAAGAAATCCTGCCCGCTGACGTGCTCGCGAACATGACCCCCGAAGAAGCGGAAGCGGCGCGCGCAGAAGTCCGTCAGGCGATTGGCCTGCTGTTTGACCGCAACTACATCGTCACCGAAATCGGTCAGGCTGGTCAGCTTCCTGCGTCCAGCTTCGTCCCGATGGGCATGACCGATGCGGACGGCTCTGAGTTCTACAAGAACGCGGGCCATGTGGAAGGCGTCACCGGCTACTACGACGTGACCGACGACGAAGACGTCTACATGGCGAACTTCGACAAGGCGGTTGAAACCCTGAAGAAGTACTACACCTACGACGAGGCGAACGCCGTCTTCACCAACTTCCCGTCCCTGACCTACCTCTACAACACCTCCGAAGCCCACAAGGCGATTGGCGAATACCTCCAGAGCGCGGTTTCTGCGGTCGGCATCACCATGAACCTGAACAACCAGGAATGGAACACCTTCCTGAACACCCGTAAGGCGGGCGATTACTCCATCGCGCGCAACGGCTGGCTGGCGGACTACAACGACCCGATCTGCTTCCTCGACATGTGGGTGACCGGCTCCGGCAACAACGACGTGCAGTACGGCAAGGGCGCGAATGCGGATCTGAAGATCTACAACCTCGACCTGACCCCCTACGGCTACGACGTGAAGGTGGAGAACGGCACTTGGGCGGAAACCTATGACGTGCTGATTTCTGCTATCAAGAGCTGCACCGACAGCGCGAACCGTTATGCCATGATGCACATCGCGGAAGATATGCTGATGAATACCGGCTGCATCGTGCCGCTGTACTACTACACCGACATCTACATGATCGACGACTCCGTGCAGGGCTTCTTCTCCAACCCGCTGGGCTACAAGTACTTCATGCACTGCACCATCGCCAAGTAATTTCATCCCGGTTTGGACAAAACCAGGGGCGAATCGGCTTCAAAACCGGTTCGCCTTTTTTTCGCATGTTGGAAAGATACACTTTGCCATCCTTGGCAACCGACATTTCCTGCCTTGGCAAGGTATATTCGGCGGAAAACATGCGCGAATTGACGGGAAATCTGCGTGAATGCAGGAATTTTCAGCAGGAAAAGGGCATGGAAACGTCCAATTAATCCATTGAATGGCGGTGGCAAACAGCGCTTGCCAATGGTATACTGAAACCAGAAGGGCGATTTCTATGGGAAAAAAGCCCGCGGAAGCTATCAGCAAGGAGGAAGAAGCATGAAGCGAATCGCACGATGGAGCACCATTTTCCTGCTCTTATGCAGCATCATTTGGGCGGGTACAGCATCGGCGGCCATGATTGTGAATAACAACATGGCGGCGCTGCACACACTGAACACCCTGAACAAGGCCCAAATGCCGCTGAACGAGCACTCAGCGCTGGAGCGGCTGGCGAAAGAAATCGGCGCTGGCATGTGGGACAATACGGACTGGGATGACCCGGCATTTCAGGCGAACATCGGGAAGTTTGGCATCACCGTGTTGAAAAAGGACACGCAGCCGCCGGAGTCCTTCATCGGCGACGCGATTTTTGACCATCTGGGCGACACGGAGTTCAATGCGCCGGAAATGAACGGCAATCTGCTGGTTCTCGGCGGACTGAACGCTAATCTACCGTCCGGCAAAATCGACCGCCTGTATGTGCTGTCGGACGAGGACGTTCGGCTGAACATCGGCGCGGCGGCAGATGTTCAGGAGCTGATTCTGGGCGCATCGGGGAATGTGTCGCTGAACGGCGAGGGCAATGTCCGCTCCACCATCGTGGTGGACAAGCCGATGAATCTCGATATCGGGATTGCGACGAACCTCGTGAACCTGACGGATGCCCCGCTGCCGACGGGCGATATTGTGCTGAATCCGGGCAAGAACGCGCTTGTGCCGGGGCAGCAGCTGCATATGGGCAGCGAGCTGAAGGTGGAGAAGAAAATCAGCCTGACCGTGCGCTTCCGCCTTGTTGACCAGAGCGCGAAGGACATGCAGCTGGAAACGGCGGATTGGGACGGCGCGCTGCTGACCGAAACGACAGTGCAGTACACGGGCGACAGCTGCCCGATGGGCGCGGTCAACATGATGGACAGCATCGAGGCGGCGTTTGCGGAGAAGTATCCGGATTTGCAGGAGCAGTATGTGCTGCTGCCGGAAATGCGCAGCGCAGACCCGTGGAGCAAGGTCTACCGCCTGAATGGCGGCGAATCCTGCTTTGCTGTGACGGAAAATTATGTCTATCTCTCCCGCGAGGGCGATGTTGCGTTCCCGCTGACGGATGACAGCACGCTGGTAGCGGAATTCCCGGTGTACGTCTACCGCTATGGCGAGCAGGACGGGCGCATCACCTACCGCGTTCGCATCAGCGGCGCGCGCCCGGATTACTTCACGCCGAGCCTGACCCTGCGCAGCGGCGCCGTGGCGAGCTTCACCTTCGATAAGGAGCGCGGCGAGTGGGTGACGCAGTTCAAGCGCAGCGACTTCGGCGCGGACGAGCGTGCCCTCATTCACCTGACGGGACTGCGCGGCGAGGAGACGGACACATTCCTGCCCGTAACAGGCCGCGAAGAAAGGCGCATCGTTACGCTGACGTGGACGACGGACACGCAGCGCGTGACCATCGACGCGCAGAACGTCCTCTGGGGCAGCGACATGCCGGCGGAGGGCAACGACCTGCTGTGCCGCGCGGGTGAGCAGGTGACGGTACAAATCGCGCCCGCAGTGGGCTATCGCGGCATCCACGTTTTCCTGAGCGACCCCGCTATTTCCCTGAGTATCAGCGAGGGGAACGACGCGGTTTCCTTCCTCATGCCCTACGCGCCGCTGACCTTGACGCTGACGGCGAACAAGCTTTATACCGTCACGATGGACACGGCAGGCGGCGATCCGATCCGTCCCATCCAGTACACGGTGGAATCGGAAGCGTTCCAGCTGCCGACCCCGGTTCGCACGGGCTACATCTTCCTCGGCTGGACGGGCGAGGGCATCACGATGCCGCAGACAAGCGTCAAAATTCCGAAGGGTTCGACAGGCAACAAAGCGTATACCGCAAACTGGCAGGTGATCAAATACACCATCATTACGCTGCTGGAAGGGGGCAATGCGGGCTCATCGGGAGCGTATGCCTACACGGTGGAGGAAACCTTCACGCTGCCGACCCCGACCCGCACGGGCTACACGTTCTGGGGCTGGACGGGCGAGGGCATCACGACGCCGCAGCCGAACGTGACCATCCCGAAGGGTTCGACGGGAAACAAGGCGTATACCGCAAACTGGAAGGTGATCAGATACACCATCACACTGGTCACGAACGGCGGCGCAGTCATAGCTTCGATACGCTACACCGTGGAGGATTCCGTCACCCTGCCCATCCCTCCCGAGCGTCCGGGCTACGAATTTTCCGGCTGGGTCCTCGATGGCAGCGGTCAGTTCCCTTCAACGCCGATGATTATCCCCGCAGGCTCAACCGGCGACCGCCTTACAAGGCGGAGTGGCGTGTGGCGACGTACACCATTACCTACGTGAGCCACGGCAAAGCATATAATTGGGTTCAATACACCATCAACAACCAAGTTTATTTCGGGACACCGGAAGAAGACCCGTCCTACTACCTCCCGGGCTATACCTTTGTAGGCTGGAAAATCGACGGCGTAGAAGGAACGCCGCGCTCCTACATGCTGCCCAAGGGCTCGTATGGCAATCGAACGGCGACCATGATTTGGGAGCCAATTCCGTAAACGGAAGCAAGAAGGACAAGGAGGGGATGCGCATTGGACTACCTCAGCGTAAAGGAAATAGCGGAGCTGTGGGGCGTTTCCATCCGTATGGTCAATTACTGAATACCGGGCGGATTCAGGGGGCAATCCGGAAATCGGGCGGGTGGCTGATTCCGGCGAATACGCCGCATCCGGCGGATTTGCGCAAGAGCGGGCAGCGCGGGCAGGAAAAAATCCCTCCGCGGATGGCAAAGTGCTATATGCCGCTGATTTCCCGCCCGTGCGACAACGGCTTCCAAAATCTCCTGCTGACCATGAACGACGAGGAGGAACGCGACATCGCCCGCGCCCTGCACCACTATTTCCGCGATGAGCACGAGGAAGCCCGCGAAATCAGCGAGAAATACCTGACGAGCAAGTGCCCCGAAATCCGCCTGTCCGCGCTGATTACCAACACGATGGCGATGCTGCAGACGGGGGACGCCGCCAAGTGCCGCCGGAATCTCGAAATGATTCAGCGGGACGGGCAGCGCGCAAACGATGATTCGTGGCGGCTGTACAGCAGCATCACCGACGCGCTCATCAGCGTGTTCTTCCACTCCGAGAAGCTCGACTTGACCCCTATCCGCCCCGCTATCGGTATTCTTCCGCCCGGAATGCAGTATTTCGCCATGTACGCCATCGCCCACGCGCTCTACATCCGGCGCGAATACGAACACGCGATGGGCATTGCCGAATCCGCCCTGCTGATGGCGGGCGCGCGCTACCCCATTGACAGCATCTACCTCAACATCGTCCTGTGCATGATTTGCATGAGCCTGAAGCAGGATGAACGCGCGGAGCAGAAGTTCGATGCCGCGTGGAGCATCGCCAGCCGCGAGGGGTACATCCACCCGTTTGTGGAGCATCACGGCATTTTGCAGGGGCAGGTGGAGCGCGCGCTGCGCAAGCAGGAGCCGGAAACGTACAACAAGATTGTGCAGTCGGTCTACCGCTTCAGCCGCGGGTGGATGAAAATTCACAACCCCGTGTCGACGCTGCAGGTGACCGACGCGCTCACACCCTACGAGTTTTCGATTGCCATGCTTGCCGCGAAGGGACGCAGCAACAAGGAAATCGCCGCGCTGATGGGCGTTTCCGTCAACACGGTGAAGTCGTACATGGAGAGCATTTTTGAGAAGCTGCAAATCTCCAGCAGGAACGAAATCGACGCGTATGTGAATCGGTAATAAAATCAGCCGCGACGAGCATATTCACTCGCCGCGGCTGTGTTTATCTATGCGCTTCCTTATTCTGATACATCCGCGCGTCCGCCCGCGCTAAGGACTCCGCCAAATCATCCGTTGACGGATTAAAATGCGAACAGCCCACCGATACCGTCGGCAGAACCGGATTCTCTGCCCGCGCCGCATCCATCAGGTGCTGGAAAATCTCCGTCATGGTGTTGTATTGCGCGTTCCGCCGCGTCAGTATTACGCAGAACTCGTCGCCGCCGATGCGGAAGCACGTCCCGTAATTCCCGTACGCGCGGCGGATGCAGCCGGCAATCGCCCGCAGGCAGGCGTCGCCCATCAAGTGCCCATGGCAGTCGTTGACGTCCTTGAAGCGGTCAACGTCAAACATCAGGATGGCGGCAGGCACACGCAGGCGCGCCAGATAATGCTCGTAGCCCAAGCGGTTGACCAACTGCGTCAGCCCGTCGGTTTGCAGCACCATGTCGCTGGAGAATTTCGACATCATCAGCGCACCGCAGCTGATGGTAATCCAGTCGATTCTGACCATCGGCAGGAAAAACTGCACCATCAGCCCTAACAGCACGAACAGCGTCGCGAGCATCAGCTGTGTGCCGCCGGTATACTGGTAGGCGCGGCAGGCGAACCAAATCTGCACGAGGAAGAACACCATGCTGCCCATGTAGGCGAACGTGTAGAGCGGGTAGAGTGATCCGTGGTGATAGAAATTCTGCCCATCGACATAGAACATCAGCCCCGTGAACGCCGAGAGCAGCACCAGCAGCGCGTGGAAGCCCGCAAGGCACAGCAGCCTGTGTACCACTTTCCGTGGGCAGGGATGGATAACGCAGCCCGCGAACAGCCCGATGAGCGGCGCAAGCGAAAGTTCGATGGTCTTGACGGCGATATGCAGCGGAATCAGCGCGGGCGGCGTGCCATCCATCTGCACGCCCGACCACTCACACAGCGCGCAAATGGTAATGGTGGCGTACAGACCGCCGCAGAGCAGGTTTCGGATCTTGGATTGGCTGATGTCGCCGCGCAGGGAGAAGAGCATAATCGCCATGGCGAAGACGCTGAGGAAAATATTTGCTGTGTATAATTCATTCATACTGATTGCGGGAGCGGTTGATAAACAACCGCGGCAGATAAGTTTGAAAAGGGTAAATTCCCCCTTCTTATAATGATGATACCACGAAAAAAAGGGGATGAAAAGTGGGTTACATAGGAAAAACCGAAAATGTGCCAGATTTCGACAAATACGGGGAAATGGTTACATGGCAGTCTCGCATCCCCCCCACAAGAAAAGGGACTGACCGAAGCCAGTCCCTTTGATGATTATTCGTATTCGCAAACGCTTGCCCAGCGGATGAGCAGGTCGCGCTCTTCGGGCTTGCCCTTGAGGGACTGGCTCGCGGCGACGATCGGAATCCACTGCTGGACGTACTGCTTGGCGGTGTCGCTCTTCTTGCAGAAGAGGGAGAGGTACTTCTCCGCCAGCGCTTCCTTGCCTTCGAGGACGAAGAGCAGGTAGGTGCGGGCAACATCAGCGGACGCGTTGCCCTGCGTGGCATGCGATGTACCACTGTCCGTCGGGGGCGATGATAATGTTGGACGGGTTGAAGTCGCCGTGGCAGACCTTCTTGTGGACGTGCATACTCGCCAAGCGGGTGTGCAGCCCGTAGCGGGTGGTCGCGTCGAGGTCGGTGGCGGAAATCTTGCGCTGCATCTTTTCCGTCAGGCTGTTGAGCATCGGGCAGGTGCAGGCGTGAACCTTCATCTGAATGTCCACAAACAGGTTCAGGTACTCGTCTTCCTTTTCCGGATGCGCCGCCATCAGCGCCGCCAGCGTGTCGCCTTCGACGAACTCCGTCGTAATCGCCCACTGACCGTTCACCGTGTCAACAGCCAGCAGCTTGGGAATCGGCAGGCCCGTCTCTTCCACGCGCGCCGTGTTCAGCGCTTCGTTCAGAATGTCCGCCTTGCTGTACCCTTCGGCAAACACTTTGATGGCCTTGGCGCCGTCGCGGTAAATCTTCTTATTCTCCCGCTCGGCAATCACATGCGTCAAATCCATAGGGAAACCTCCTTCTATATGGTTCATGTTTATTGGGGGGAGAGGTGCAAGGGCGCTGCCCTTGACCTGCCAAAGGGTCTTCGACCCTCTGGACTCCCTTTTCGCGATTGAGTTGAGCATGTTATCATGCTTTGCCCGAGCGCTGATTGGGGCGCCCCGCAAAGTCCGATATTTGTCCTAAATATCTATTCGCCGCCCAAATACGACATTCCTGCAAGCGGACAAAATTTTTTGTGCTCAAAAATGCCCGGCCCAGCAGAAGCATTCCTGCCAAGCCGGGGAGAATGGCGCATTACTCGCCGTAGTACGCCTTCAGATACATTTCCTTGATTTCGCTGATGAGCGGGTAGCGCGGGTTCGCGCCGGTGCACTGGTCGTCGAACGCCTGCTCGGACATTTCATCCAGCGTCGCGAGGAACTTCTCCTCGTCCACACCGTAGTCGCGAATCGTGTTCTTGATGCCGACGCGCTCCTTCAGGGCATGGATGTTGCGAATCAGGTTCTCCACCGTCTCGTCGTCATTCGCACCCTTGAAGCCGAGGAACTCGCCGAATTCAGCGTAGCGGCGCTTCGTGTGCGGATAGGCGTACTGCGGGAAGGTGCCCATCTTCGTGGGAACTTCGGCGCTGTTGTAGCGGATGACCAGCTCAATCAGCAGCGCGTTGGCGATGCCGTGCGGCAGGTGATGGAACGCGCCCAGCTTGTGCGCCATGGAGTGGCAGACGCCGAGGAACGCGTTCGCGAACGCCATGCCAGCCATCGTGGCGGCGTTGCCCATCTTTTCGCGGGCAACCGGCTCGTTCTGACCGTTGTCGTAGCACGCGGGCAGATACTCGAAAATCAGCTGAGCCGCCTGCTTCGCCAGACCGTCGGTGAAGTCCGTCGCCAGCATGGAGGCGTAGGCTTCCAGCGCGTGGGTCAGCGCGTCGATACCGGAGGCGGAGGTCAAACCCTTCGGCGCGGACATCATCATGTCAGCGTCCACAATCGCCATCTTCGGCAGCAGCTCGTAGTCCGCCAGCGGGTACTTCACGCCGGTGTCCTGATCGGTAATAACGGCGAACGGGGTGACTTCGGAGCCCGTGCCGGCGGAGGTCGGGATGGCGATGAAGTACGCCTTTTCACCCATCTTCGGGAAGGTGTACACGCGCTTGCGGATATCCATGAAACGCATCGCCATGTCGAGGAAGTCCACTTCCGGATGCTCGTACATGACCCACATAATCTTGCCGGCGTCCATTGCGGAACCGCCGCCGATGGCGATAATGCAGTCCGGCTGGAAGGAGGTCATGGCCTTTGCGCCTTCCTTCGCGCAGGCGAGGGACGGGTCGGGCGCAACATCGTAGAACGTGGTGTGGACGATGCCCAGCTCATCCAGCTTGTCGGTAATCGCCTTGGTGAAGCCGGATTTGAACAGGAACGCGTCGGTGACGATGAAGCAGCGCTTCTTGCCCATAACTGCCTTGAGTTCATTCAGGGCGACAGGCAGGCAGCCCTTCTTGAGGTAGACCTTTTCAGGCGCACGGAACCACAGCATATTCTCCCTCCGGATGGCAACAGTCTTGACATTCAGCAGGTGCTTGACGCCGACGTTCTCAGAGACGGAGTTGCCGCCCCACGAGCCACAGCCCAGCGTCAGCGACGGACGCAGCATGAAGTTGTACAGGTCGCCGATGCCGCCCTGAGAGGAAGGCGTGTTGACGAGGATACGGCAGGTCTTCATGCGCGCGGCGAAGCGGTCAATCAAATCCTTGCGGGTGACGGCGTTCAGGTAGATAGAAGAGGTGTGGCCGTAGCCGCCGTCAGCAATCAGGTGCTCCGCCTTGTCGAACGCGTCGTCGATGTCCTTGGCGCGGTACATCGCCAGCACGGGGGAGAGCTTCTCATGCGCGAACTCTTCAGAAATATCCACGGATTCGACTTCACCAATCAGCAACTTGGCGGTTTCCGGCACGTCCACGCCTGCGAGCTTGGCGATGGTGTGCGCCTTCTGACCGACAATCTTGGCGTTCAGCGCGCCGTTGATGATGATGGTCTTGCGCACCTTGTCCAGCTCTTCGCCTTCGAGGAAGTACGCGCCGCGCTTGGCAAACTCCGCCTTCACCGCGTCGTAGATGCTGTCCAGCACGATGGTGGACTGCTCGGACGCGCAGATCATGCCGTTGTCGAACGTCTTGGAGTGCAGGATGGAGTTGACGGCCACCTTCACATCAGCGGATTCGTCGATAATCGCGGGCGTGTTGCCAGCGCCGACGCCCAGCGCAGGCTTGCCGGAGGAGTACGCCGCCTTGACCATGCCGGGGCCGCCGGTGGCAAGGATGATGTCGGCTTCCTTCATCGCCATGTTGGTCAGCTCCAGCGAGGGAACATCGACCCACGAGATGATGTCTTCGGGCGCGCCGGCAGCCACAGCGGCTTCCAGCACAACCTTCGCGGCGGCGATGGTGGACTTCTTCGCGCGCGGATGGGGAGAGATGATGATGCCGTTGCGGGTCTTGAGGCAAATCAGCGTCTTGAAAATGGCGGTAGACGTGGGGTTGGTGGTCGGGATGACCGCCGCGACGACACCGATCGGTTCTGCAACCTTCATCATGCCGAACGCTTCGTCGCGCTCCAGCACGCCGACGGTCTGCGTGTCCTTGTAGGCGTTGTAGATGTATTCCGCGGCGTAGTGGTTCTTGATGACCTTATCTTCCACCACGCCCATGCCGGTTTCTTCCACCGCCATCTTTGCCAGCGGGATGCGCATGTTGTTCGCGGCGAGGGCAGCTGCCTTGAAAATCTTATCCACCTGCTCCTGCGTGTAGGTCGCATAGACCTTTTGTGCTGCGCGGACGCGGGCGAGGGCAGCCTCGAAGCTCTCCACGCTATCGACGATCGGATACTCTTTCGCCATGATACTCTCTCCTTATGCTTCATCCGTCCTGCAGGGATGTGC
>ENA-UESS01000750-UESS01000750.1-human-gut-metagenome-genome-assembly--contig:-NODE-750-length-14250-cov-13.046709_pt1 | contig 14250 bp, 17 predicted proteins | sample MGYA00243004_ERZ508005 | MGnify/ENA primary metagenome ERZ508005 (study PRJEB26167, sample SAMN06115471) | human gut metagenome | host: Homo sapiens | place: China:Guizhou | collected 2016-06-29...
GATACCCGTTCAGCATTTCCGGTGATATCCGTTCAGTCCCCAGTTAGTATTCAGTATCGTTGGCAAAGCGAAAAATTCTTAATGATAAGCACGAATACCTTATAGAAATGCTGCGGGCAGTCCAGAACGGATACGAACTGCCGGATACCGTTTCCGAGGAACAGTACAGATACATTAGAGAACATCGTGACGATGATAAAGCCCTGTCTGGATTTGTAGGTTTTGCGTGCTCGTTCGGTGGTAAGTGGTTCGGCAGCTACGCCAGAGGAAGCGGCAGAAATTACGCAGCGGACGGGAAACACAGCATGATGAGAAAAATGCAAGGTTTACAGAACGCTGAATTTCTTTGCATGGATTACCGAGATGTTCCGATACCGGAAAACGCGGTAGTGTACGCAGACCCGCCATACGCCGGAACGACCGGTTACACGGTCGGCAAATTCGACAGCGCGGAGTTTTGGGAATACATGAGGGTGCTTTCCGAAAAGCACCTCGTTTTTATATCCGAGCAGACTGCACCAGAAGATTTTATTCCGATTTGGGAAAAGGAACTGAAACGTAATATCTGCCGTGATGTTGACAAACGCTTTGAGGTGACCGAAAAGCTGTTCGTTCACCAATCAAGAATATCAGACCTTACCCGGTGAACCGGGCTATTTTTATACCCATTTTACGAAAGGAGCCGTCATGATCCAGAACAACCGATACCGCAAAGCGAAGCAGGCGGCGGTTATCGCGGACGCAACGCGAAAGCGCCAGCGCTGCAATCAGCGCGACCCGCCCCGATACTTCAGCAGCTACACATACCACATAGTCATGCTACCCTTGCTAAGGGTACATTTTTTTACCTGTTTTTAAGGAGGAATTTTCATGGATAAGTTAAAGGCACTTCTCCAGAAGCTCGGCATTGAGCTTACCGCAGACCAGACCAAGCAGATCGGCGAGGTGGTCGAAAAGGAATTCGTTCCCGCTGCCGAAGCCACAGCTAATAAGACAAAGCTTGATGAGCTGACTAAGCAGCTTGCCGCCCGCGACAAGGATCTCGCAAAGCTCAAGGCGGATAACAAGTCCGAGGAGCTGCAGAAGCAGCTCGACGAGCTGAATGCAAAGTACAAGCAGGACACCGACGATCTCAACGCTAAGCTGTCCTCTCAGCAGGCGGATTTCGCCGCAGAGAAGCTGTTCGGCGGCTACAAGTTCGCAAGCGACCGCGTCCGCAAGTCCGTTCTGGACGAGTTCAAGGGCAAGGGCTTCAAGCTGGAGAACGGCGAGTTCGTCGGCGGCAAGGAGTACCTCGAGGGTCTGAAGCAGTCCGAGCCGTCCGTGTTCGCAGCGGAGCAGAAGCCCGGGCTGTTCATGGGCAGCACGCAGAGTACAGAATCCCTTGACGCAAACAATCTTGAAACCCAGGTGTTCAGCGGATTCGGACTTAGCTCAAAGTAATTAAAGGAGGACAAAAATATGGCTTTAAACAATATTGCAGCAGCAGCTCTCTTTCAGAAAGCATGCGATCAGCAGATAATCGAGGGTTCTACCTCCGGTTGGATGGAAGCCAACGCAGGTAACGTAAAGTATACCGGCGGCAGAGATATCAAGATCCCGACCATTTCCACATCTGGTCTTGGCAATTACGACCGTAACTCTGGTTATCCCACAGGCAAGGTTTCTATGACCTATCAGACCAAGACAATGACGCAGGACAGAGGTGTTGAGTTCCTGCTTGATCGTATCGATGTGGATGAGAGCGGATTCGTTGCAACGGCGGCAGCAACTATGAGCGTGTTCCAGTCCGAGCATGTTATCCCGGAGATCGACGCTTACCGCTACAGCACGCTGTACAAGCACATCAATGCCGCTAATCACGCAAGCACTTACACTCCGGACAGATCCACGATTTTAGGCAACCTCAAGGCTGATATCGCGGCTATCCGCGATTCCTGCGGCACAAAGGCTCCGCTGGTCATTATGATGAGCATTCCGGTTTCTGAAATGCTTTCCAACAGTGACGAGTTCAAGCGTGTTGTAAACATGACGAACTTTAAGCAGGGCGAGATCTCGACCGACGTGCTTTCCATCAACGGCATTCCGATCATCGGCGTACCCTCTGAAAGATTTAAGAGCGCATACACTTTCAAGGACGGTACCTCCGAGTTCGGTTTCGAACCTGCGGGCGACGCTAAGGACATGAACTGGATCATCTGTCCGAGAACAGCGCCTATTGCGGTATCTAAGACAGACGGCGTTAAGATCTTTGACCCCAGCCAGACCCAGGGCGCTGACGCATGGAAGATAGAATACCGCAAGTTCCACGACCTGTGGGTGCCTGATAAGGCTCTTGCAGCTATGCGCGTATCGGTGGGCGCATGATCTACGCCGACTACGCCTACTACACCGATACCTACGGCGGCAAGGCGGTAAGTCAGGAGGATTTCCTCCGGCTTGCCGCCGAGGCTTCCGCATATCTCGACCGGGTGACGCTTGGTCGGGCTGAGGAACATTCCGAGGACGACCGGCTCAAGATCTGCTGCTGTGCGCTCTGCGATGTTCTCGCAGCTACAGCAGACACCGGCGGCATGGTCAAGCAGTCCGAGAGCGTGGGGAGCTGGTCGTATTCGCTTGCGAGCGGCTCAGCGGCAACAGTCGAGGAGCTGATGTACAAGCGGTGTCTGACCTGGCTTCCTGCGGAGTGGCTCTACAGAGGGGTGGCTAGGGAATGAGGTTCACAGAAACAGTCACGATCTACAATAAGATTCCGCAGCAGGGGCGCGAACCGGAGAAGCTCCGCCGCACGGTAGTCCATGGAGTATTCTGGGACTACACGACCGGGGCGGCGTTCGGCAAGTCCGGAAAGGACGACAGCGACAACGTTACGGTCATGATTCCGGACTTTCCCGCGCTGGTTCCGGCAGCAGAATGGTTCCGGAACGGATGTCCCGAAAATAAGTTCACGCTTTCCCCTGGCGACATAATCGCCCGGGGCGAATGTGGAAATATCTCAAGTGCAGCGGAACTCGAACGGCAGCACACCGAAAAATTGATAATCACAGCGGTTCGTGACTGCCGGTTCGGTTCTCCTAGCCTTCGGCACTGGGAGGTATCTGGTGTGTAAAAGGAAGAATAACGGCGTCATTTTTGTGGTTTCCGTCAGGAAATCGGTGACGGCTGTCACCGAAACCAAAATGATGCAGTTTGGCTACAACAGTCAGCAGCTCCGCTGCTGCTCTGTTGTCCAAACCGGGGAAGTAGGTGATTCGATGAAAATTACTACCGAACGAGGGGTATTGTTCACTACCGCCAGTGGCAAGTCTATTCTTCGCTGGAATGGTGGCAAACCGCCAACCGATGATGGATTCAACAAGCTTCAGGTGTTCATCGACAACACAGTCGTCCGGCACATGGATCCCTATGTCACCATGCGTACCGGAATGCTGAAGAAATCCGTTATCCTCGGTTCCCGAATGGGCAGCGGTGAGCTGGTGTTCATCGCGCCGTATGCTCATAAGCAGTACTACCGCAACGGAAAGCTCAAGGGAAAGCGCGGTTCGCGGTGGTTCCACCGTATGTGGGCGGCGCTTAAGGACACCATCGTCCGTGAAGTCAAAAATTACGCAAGGAGGCTGATGCCGTGAAATCAGTTATGGACAGCGTTTGCGAATACCTTTCCGGGTGTCCGCTGCTCGACCCGAAACTTCCGGTCTACCTTGATTATGTGGACGATAACGACTGCTACTGTGTGGCTACGGTTCCGAATGCTCCTTTCCGCAAGGATATTCTCGGCAACCGTATATACACGGTGACGTTCCAGTTCGCATATCGCACGGCTATCGGCAGCGATGTGGAACGCGGAAAGAATGTTGAATTTCTGGAGCAGTTCTGCCGCTGGATAGATGAGCAGAATGACCGGCGCAGCTTCCCCGCTCTGTCGGAGAACCAGACCGGACAGAGCCTCAAGGTAATAGAGACTGGTTGTCTTGACGAGACCGCCGAGGACAGGGTAACGGGCGTTTATTTAACGCAGCTACAGTTTATATATAAGGAGAGATGTTAACATGGCAATCACAGGAACAGGCGCTGTAGAGCGCGAATACAGCGTACTGCTGATACAGATCAACGGGATATGGTATCCCATCGGCGAGGACAACGAGAGCATGGAGCGTACCCGCAACAACACGGTCACACAGACAAAGAACGTCCTCGGAAAGACCAAGACAAAAGTCACAAAGGGCAATCAGGTGACATCGGTTTCACCGTTCCTCGTTGCGAGGGATTCCGCGCTTGGCAAGGAACTGTATGAGATAGACCGCCTGAACAAGCAGCTTGACGAGGTCAAGTACCGCTTTATGGAGGTCTCTATTTTTGATAAAAAGGGCGATGAAAAGTTCGCGGCATGGACGCAGGAAGCGAAGATCGACCTCAAGAGCTGGGGCGGTTCCGCTGCCGATGGTCTGACAGCTCCGTTCGACATCGTCTGGGAGGGCGACCGCACATACGGTATATATGACCGCGCGGCGAACACATTCACCAGTGACGGCGGTATCGAGGAGCTGACGGTCGTTTCTACCGCAAGCGGCTCTGCGACCAGTACGGTGCTGCTGGTGTCCCCGCAGCTCAGCACCGGTAATCATTATGTGTACAAGGGCGGCGCGTCCGCTCAGACCGTCACTGAGGGGCAGGACGTTACAAGCTGGTCTGCGCTTTCCCCCGGTACCGCTATCACCCTGACCGGGTCACCGGCGACCATCACGGTAGTCGAGGCTGACGCGGCGGGCAAGGCTGTTAAGGCTGGCAGCGTTGCGGCAGTGTACGGGTCGTAAAGTGACATTTTCTGCTTGACTTTATCCTTCAGGTGTGATATAATGTAGAAAAATCACATCTGGAGGGTTAAGTTTATGAAAAGTAAAATTACAGCCATTATTGCAATGCTAGGTATTTGCTTATCATTGTCTGCATGTTCGCAGACTGGGAATCAGTATGAAAGTAGCGCTACCAGTGTCTCTACCTCAACAACTTTTGGCACAGAGCTTGCTGAACCCGAAGAGCATGGTACATCTGCATATGTTGATTACTTGTTCTATAAAGCAAAAGCTGACTCCGAAACTGCTACCGAAGAAGATCTTCAGTCGGCACTTGATTGGTTAAAAAATAATGTTGATAACATATTTGACAATCAGGAAAGCATGGAGCTTGCAATGTATAACGGGGAGCTGCTTGAAAGGAAATACAAGGACAGTGGCAATTCCTTTGAAAAAATAGGATGGCAGGCTTACAAAACCGTAAAATACGTTTACCGCGGTGCTGAAAGCGTTGATGATCAGGCGACGATAGACAATTATTCGGAACTGAAGAATCTTCTTTCATCTGCCGATAAGATTTCATAAGTTGAGCAATTGACATAAAGAGCGCCACTGAAATGGCGCTCTTTTTCGTGGAGGAATTTATATGAACACAATGAAATACACAGTAACCCCCGAATCCCCGGTAGATATCGAAATATCCGCCAACGGCGAAACACATCACATCAGTTTTTACCCGACAGACCTTGCTGTTCGTGAACGGTTCTACCAGACCTACGAAAACCTGAAGAACTACAAGCCCAAGGAGTTCAAGGTCGTAGTCGATAAGAACGGTGTATCAAATGCCGAGCTGGAGAACGCCAAGGAGCTGCGCCGCTTTGCAGAATTCCTCGGCGAGCAGGTAGATGGAATCTACGGCGAGGGAACAGCGAAGATCCTCACAGGCGGGCGCTGCGAGCCTTCGGAGCTTATCCGTTTCATCTGCGAAACCGCAAAATACTTCACCCAGACCTCCGACCAGATCATCAGGCACTACACCGAAGCGGTTCAGGGCGGTGTCATGAAGTGAATTATCTTCTTGAACAAATGCCGCAGGCAGTCCTGATCGACGGCGAAGCAGTACCTATAAATACAGATTTCCGGCTCTGCCTGCGTATTATCCAGGCGCTGGAGGATGAGCGGCTCATGGAACATGAAAAGCTTACCGTGCTGATAACGCTCCTCTATCCGGATCCACCGAAAAATACAGCCCTTGCAATTGAGCAGGGGCTGAAATTTTTAAATCTCGGCGAACCTGTTGACGGCAGCAAGGCTCGTCAGCAGATAGTGTACAATCTTAACAAGGATTCAGCTTATATTTACACGGCGTTTAAAAGCACTTTCAACATAGATTTAAACACCGTTGAAAACCTACATTACTGGAAATTCCGCAGTCTTTTTGCCGACCTCGGCAAGGACTGCTTTTTTAATACACTCATAAGCCTGCGTTCGCGGCAGCACTCCGGAAAGCTTACGGACAGCGAAAAGGAATTCGTCCGGAAGAACCCGGAGCTGATATCCCTGTCGGAACATAAGCACAGCAGCGCCGTGCAGGACTTTATCTCGAAGATAGGAAGGAGGAATTGACATGTCACAGGCTGACGGATACGTCCGTATTGTCACACAGAACGATGTTTCTGAAGCGCAGCGCTCCACCGAGCAGCTCGGGGACACGATACATGATGCACTGGACACGACACCTGCGAACAACATGACGCAGGCTGTAAATGCCGTACAGAATGCAACTGAACGGCTTGGCGGTTTGGTTCAGGACTCCATGGATACCGCTCCGGCTGACAACATGACCGGCGCGATTGGCGGTCTTGAGGACGGTATTTCCAACACAGGCGAGGCTGCGCTCAAGACCGGCGACATCATCAAGGCTAATCTGGTTTCGGAAGCGGTTACGCAGGGTATTCAGAAATTGGGAGATGTCCTGAAAAGTTCTGCTTCCCGAACAATTGAGATCGCAGATGATCTGGACAGCTCGGTAAATAAAATCGCCGCTGCAACAAATGCCAGCGCAGAGGAAGTGAATAAGCTGCGTTCTATTGTCGAGCAGATCTACGGCGATAATTTCGGCGATGGTTTCGAGGATATCGCAGACAGCATATCTAAAATCAAGCAGAATCTCGGCGAACTTGACGACAAGGAGCTTGTAAAGGTCACTGAAAGCGCCTATGCTCTCAAGGACGTGTTTGATTATGACATCGCCGAGAGTTCCCGCGCGGTCAAGGCAATGATGGAGAATTTCGGTGTATCTGCTTCCGAAGCCTATGATTATATTGCCCGCGGCGCTCAGAACGGTCTTGATTATTCCGGCGAACTGCTGGATAATATCTCGGAATATTCCGTCCAGTTCAAGAAAATGGGACTTTCCGCAAGCGATATGTTCACTATCTTTTCCAATGGTGCCGAGAACGGCGCGTGGAATCTGGATAAGATCGGCGACTCAGTCAAAGAAATGGCTATTCGCGTTATCGACGGCTCGGACACCAGCAAGCAGGGGTTTGAAGCGCTCGGCTTCGAGGCTGGCAGCATGGCGGAAAAGTTTGCCGCGGGAGGAGTTTCCGCAAGAGTTGCTTTTCAGGAAGTCATAGCCGCTCTTGCCGAGATGAATGATCCCATCGCGCAGAACACAGCCGGCATAAATCTCATGGGTACCATGTGGGAGGACATGGGTGCGGAAGCAATTCTGGCGCTTGGAGATATCTCTGACAGCGCGTTCGACTGTGCCGGCGCAATGGACACGATAAAGGACGTCAATTACAGCAGCCTTAACAACTCGCTAGAAAATGTTCAGCGGCAAATCGACCTGCTTATTCAGCCCATCGGTGAAAGCCTGATACCTGTTCTGGACGAAGCCGCTGACTCAGTTGCGGAAATCGCCAAGAAGGGCGACCTCAAGGAGATAGCGGTCAACGTAGGCAATTTTATATCCGGAACGCTGACGCTGCTGCTCAAAAATATCAACCTTATTGCCTCGGCGGTCACCGGAGTAACAGCCGCAGTTATCGCCTTTAAGACCGCGAATGTGCTGACAAAAGTGATTGCAAGCTGGCAGACCGCCGCTTTACAGGTCACTCTGCTCGGAAATGCACAGGGAGCGGCTGCAATCAAGAGCGCTGCGCTGAAAGGCGAACTTACAGCGCAGGAGATAGTCTACGCCGTACTTAGTGGCAAACTTGATGTTGCCACAGCAAAGCAGATTGCCCTCAATACAGCTATGAATATGAACCCCGCAGGAATTATTGCCGTTGCGGTAGGGTTGCTTGCAACTGCCCTCACAGGTTTCGCAATCAGCGCCGGAACAGCGGAATCCGCAGCCAAAGAGCTGAACGACGCTATTGACCAGATGCATGATTCTGTTGAAAGCTCTATCGCCGACAACGAAGCCGAAATGTCAGTGCTGAAGGATAAGGTCAAGAGATACGACGAACTCCGCACTGCCGTAAGTCTGACTTCCGACGAGCAGAAGGAACTCTCAACTCTGGCACAGGAGCTTCAGAGCGTTCTCGGCGATGAGGTCACTGTTGTAGACCAGCTCACAGGGAAGTACAATGACCTTACTGACGCAGTCGATACTTATATTAATAAGAAAACCGCTTCTGTAAAGCTGACGGCATACGAGGAAGCGGCGAAAGAAGCGTATAACATTAAGCGTACAGCCGAGGAGACTATTTCAGATTTCAGGAGCTTATACGAAAACGGCGATATCTGGAAAATGTCATTGTGGAATCAGAAAAAATGGGGAGACGATGTACAAGCAGCCCAGAAAGCCATAGAAGAAGCCGATAAAACAATAGCGGAATGGCAGAGCCTTGCGTCAGAATCCTACAAGGACGGCATTACTGCTTCCGGGACAAAGACCCCTGCCGCCACGAGCGACAAACAAGCACAACCAGACAACAGTCTCCCTGATTACTGGAAACAGAAAAGCGAGGATTTCAAGTACTGGAAGGAATCCTACAAATACGACTACGATATGGGGCGCATATCCGCCGAGGAGTATTACACTACCCTTGCATCGCTCCGCGATGAGTTCCTTGAGAACGAATCGGACGAATGGCGCTCGGTCAACGTCGAAATAAAGAAGTACTACGACAGCTTATCCGAGGAGCAAAAAAAGGCATACGAAAAGCGCCTTGAGGAGCAGAAAAAAGCAGATGAGGAAGCCAAAAAAGCCGCGGAACAGGCAGCCGCCGAAGCCATTGCCGCCCGGAAAGCGGCATACTCCGAAGAAAAATCCCAACTTGAATTTAAGCTGAAAACCAACCATATCACGGAGAAAAAATACTATTCCGAACTTGCTAAGCTCCGGGACAAGTACCTCGACAAAAACTCCGCCGAATGGCGCAGCGCTTTCCTCGAGACCTACGAGTATAATCAGAAGATAGTTCAGGCGAACAAGGACGCTCTGGAAAAGCTTCTGAACGATACCAGTGACACTACCCTGTCCGCGCTGGAGAAGATAGTTTCCGCCCGGGACAGCCTGACGGCTAAGCTTACGGACTTCAACAAAACGTTCGAAAAAGTCACCGAAACCATTCCGGAAACGGTGGCGGTCAAGGGTGATTTCACTATCACCACTGCCGAGCATGATGTCGAGACCTACAAAATGGGCGCTGACAGCATTGAGGATAACGTCAAGGTTCTTGAGGAATACGGCGCAATGCTGGACGCTCTCAAGGCGCGCGGCGCTGATGAAAGCACGCTCAGCTCCATACTGAACATGGATATTGAGGAAGGCATGGAGTTCGGCTCTAAGCTGCTCAATATGTCGGATCAGGCATGGAATAGCTATTTCGACAGCCTTGAGCGGCTCCACAAGACAGCCGCAGAAATATCCGCGAAATACTATCAGAACGAGGTCAACAGCCTCAAGGAGAACTTTGTGGACAAGCTCCGCAGCGCGTTTGACGGCATGACCAGCGACATGTATCAGGTCGGATTCGACACCGCAAAAGCGTTCGTCGAGGGCTGGAACAAGCAGCTCGGAACCGAGGATCTAACCCTCGGAGATATCGCTGCCGCGGTGAGCGGCGGAACGCTGTCCACTGCTCCTGTCGCCGCCCAGAGCATGAGCGCAGCCGGAACCGTACTGAGCGGCGCGACAAAGCTGATGTCCCAGATCGTAAACGTCCCGGTTTATATCGGTACGCAGAAGCTTGCGGACGTCATGGTCGATGTCACAAATGGCAAGATAATTCAGACCGGCAAAAATGTGCTTATGACTTGAGAGGTGATATTATATGATGTGGTGGAACGGAGAACCGCTGCCGATACCGTCCCCGGGGATATCCTTTGAGGAGCGTATCGTTGAGGGAACCAACAGCGGACAGACACTCGGCGGTTCCTACTCCAAAAAGATAATCGCGCGGAAAGAGGACGTCCGTGTAACGTGGGAGGGGCTGACCGCCGAGGAAAGCGCCGCAATCGGCAAAATCGACGCCAGCACTTACGGAAAGCTGACGTACTACAGCCCGTCGAAAGGCAAATTTCTGACGAAAACAATGCATGTCGAAATCCATACGCAGGACATCAACGAAGCGGATATCCAGCTTGGGAAGTTCCAGGGAGATATCAGCGTAACTGTGCAGTTCCGCGAAAAGTAAGGAGGCTTAAAGGTGTTTTTAATTACCTTTTCAAAAGCCGGTCAGGAGGATATCGTTCTGACCGAGGACGACCTGTTCGATTTTCAGTACGAAGCGAGCTGCTACTCCGGCGAGACCTTTGAACTTGGCGGCGTGAATGCGAAAACGCTGTACCTGCTCATTGATAACAATACGCAGCGTTTCTCCCGGGGCACATTCGCGAACTGCCGCGTAAAGCTTGAGATAGACGGGAAATTTTTCGGCTACTACAATACGGAGCTTCCGAAGCGCCGGAACGGCGTGATAGAACTTACCGCATACGACGATATGGTGAAGCTGGGCACCGAGTTCCCGACCGATTACACGTTTCCGCAGACGTTCTGGGCGGTGTATGCTCAGTGCGTATTTGAAGCCGGGCTTGCTTCCGAGGTATCATTTGATAACGTCGTACTGAACGGTGTGTGGGACAACGGTATTATTTCCGCGGATTACACTCAGTACATCTACGCAAATTCCTGCCGCAACCTTGTGGCAGGAATGGCGGAATGGAACGGCGGGTTTGCGTATATCAACGACGTCAACAAGCTCCAGATCGACAAGTTTTCCAAGACAGTCACCCGGGAATACAGTTCCGGCGACCTTATGGAGCTTGATTACAGCGATGAAACTGTCGTATTCTCAAAGGTGAAAACTTCGCAGAAAAACAAGACTTATGAGATGGGAACCGACGCCGGGTACACGCTTGTGCTCAAAAATCAGTACATAAGCTACGGTCTGGACGATACCATGTTTGAAACGTATCTGACGAAGATTTCCGAGTATTACACCGGATTCGAGCTGACGCCGATGTCGTTCACGCTTGCAGAGCCTGACTTCGACCTGCATGTCGGCGACCGTATTCAGGTCTACGATGAGGAAGAGCAGGTTGCCATTACCGGCAATGTTTCCAAGATAGCGATATCCGGGAACTGCTCCATGACCGTCACCTGCGGCGGGTTTGAGAATGTGTCCAGTTCAAGCGGCTTTACGCCTACTTCCTATAGTCAGATTCAGCAGAGCAAGCAGGAGGCAAAAGGCGATGGCACTGCCGAAAAACTCCAGACAACAGGGTCAAAGTACTGGGCTGTCACAGACGATAGTGGAGTATCCTTCGGCGCTGATGATTCCGGCAAGATAGCCTTCCTGACTAAGCAGGGCACTGGGACAGGGTTTCGGCTGGGTGCGTATGGGAACACCGGCATAGAGTTTGAAGGCTCTGGGCACGGCGCAATAAAACTGTACGACAATTGTGGCGGCACATGTAGTTTGGTTGTAGACAATTGTGCGGAATATCCTATATTCATATGCACGTCAGACGATTCAGGACAGATCGACCACACTTCGCTTCAGGTTTACAATGGCGGCAAGCTCAAGGTATACCCTGACAGCCTGGCCATTCAGACAGAATCACGAACCACCCTGACGCTGAAAATCACCAGCGATGGGTGGAGCTTAGGCATGACGGGCAAAAAGCTTGAAGCAAAGTCAGACGGTTTGTATTTCAACGGCAAAAAGGTACTTTTGGAGGGATAAATCATGACATCAAAAACAATCGTCTTCACCGGCGAGGAAATCAGGGCAGATTACAGCGGCGGGACGAACGCCTGGCTCAGGAACGACGGCACTGCAACGGTGTACGCGTCCACTGCTCCCGCCGTAACGCCCGGAGCTGACGGAGTAGTCAGCATTCCGGCGGGACAGGCTGCGGCGATTTACGGAGCCTGCGGAGCGGTGTATCTGCTTGGCACGGGTTCAGTGATGCTCGTCGGGAGCGATTACACAGCATGCCCTTTTAAGACGTCAGCACAGGGCGGCTCGGGTGCTGACGATGTAGCAAGAGCCGCCATTGAGGCTCTTGCGGCTGACGCGGATATCCACGTTACAGCCGATGAGAAGGCATACTGGAATACGCTGAGCGGCAAGAACGAGCTTGACAATCCGGATTTCCGGGTAAATCAGCGAGGACAGAACGAGTATTCCACCGGCTACACCGTGGACAGGTGGTATATCTCCACTGATAAGTGCAAAGCTGCTCCGGAAACCAACGGAATCCGCCTGACTGCTACAGCAACGCTGACTTCAAATACCCATGCGTTCTGGCAAAACATTGAATTCCCGCTGGCTCCCGGAAAGTACACGCTATCTCTCAAGGTAGCGGACGTCACCGGAGTATGGGCCGCGCGTATCCGCACTGTGACCGCAGCCGGGGACTACGTTGACAGCTACTATACTCCCAGGCTTCAGGCTGGAATAAACAGTGTGACGGTAGATCTTTCTGACAGCGAGTACATATCCGCAGTCTCCATCGGGTTCAACAAGGGCACCGAAGCCGGGAACTCCCTGAAGCTCGCATGGGCGAAGCTGGAGGGCGGTTCACTGGCGACGCCGTTCGTGCCGCCCGACTACGCTGCGGAGCTTGCAAAGTGCCAGAGATTCTACCAGGTCAGAACCACAAACGACATCGACCCGCTGGACATGCGCCCCAGCATGAGAAGCATAACGGACATCAAGGCAGTAGAAGGAGGATACGCATATGTCGCAGAATTATGATGAAATCATCGAACCGCGCGAAAATGACGAGCAGCGTGCTGCCCGGGAAAATCGGCTCAGAGCCGCCAAGATATCCCGCAGATTCGCGGAGATTGACCGGGAGCGTATACGTCCGCTTGCGGCAATAGTCGCAGGCGTCGGCACTGACGAGGACAAGAGCAGGCTCAAGGCGCTTGAGGAAGAAGCGGCACAGCTCCGTGCGGTGCTCGCAGATATGGAGGATAAAGATGAAAATAATTGATAAGCTCATTCCTATTAATAAGTATAACCGCCCAGGAAGCAAGTCAACTCCGAAGCGCATATGTGTGCATTATACCGGACAGGCTGGAACTGATGCGGACAGGTTGGCGCTGTTTTATTCGAATGTCGCAACGGGAAGATTTCCTAATAAGCCGAACAACTGGACGAAGCCAATAATCGCATCTATATCCTACCCTGGCAAAGCAGCAAGATATTGGTATTCGACTTGAAAGGTAATGCATTGGATCCTATCCCCCTGTGCCTGAGAGTTCCTAAAGGAAAATTCCGGGTAAACACAGCTAAGTCAGAAGTCACAGTCACAGTCCTGCCATTCCCTAAATGGCCGGCAGTAGTCTGGACACAAGATTTAAAGGGTAAACGTAAAAACTTTGTAGCACCGGGAAGCCTTGCCATGCCACAAGACTTCAGTAACGAAGTGTCAATGGGGAATAACACAGCTGCCTACGATGTGATGTTAATGAAAATCATGCCACAACCAAGTGTAGATACCCTCTACCATTATAATGCCGCCAGCAACAAACTGGAAGGACGTTTCACCGTCAAGTATCCTTCAAATGATAAAATCCCCTGGCATGCATATTATGAAATCCCTAAATATTTCATCGGTGATGTCTCTTTCCCAATACAAATAGACGAAAGTACATTCTCCGGCTCTAAACCGGCTTATTACATGGTTGACAAAAAAACATTGCATGGCAATTATGTGCGGCTTTACAACGATTTTATCAGTACCCCGAGTCAGACGATCTATCCTTCGTTCAACAATGGATATTATGTCACTAATATGGAGCCTATGGCATTGAAAGAGATACTAGAGAAAGAAGTAAACAAAAAAGGACTGACCGCAGATAAAAAGAAAAAGGTACAGAACTTGATCAAGACGTTAAATGACAATGACAATAATATTGTAATGTTCGCCAAACTGAAACAATAACAAGATGGTTTATAGAAAAATCTCCCTATAGAAGAATTTT
>ENA-UESS01000753-UESS01000753.1-human-gut-metagenome-genome-assembly--contig:-NODE-753-length-14236-cov-6.208913_pt1 | contig 14236 bp, 9 predicted proteins | sample MGYA00243004_ERZ508005 | MGnify/ENA primary metagenome ERZ508005 (study PRJEB26167, sample SAMN06115471) | human gut metagenome | host: Homo sapiens | place: China:Guizhou | collected 2016-06-29...
CGCAGACATGGGACGAAGTGAAGGTCGCCATGTCCATCCTGAGCAAGAACCAGATGGAATTCGGCATGCTGCCGTCCGAGCAGGTGTTCGCGATGCTTTTGTTCCAGAACGGCGGCCGCTACTACACCGATGACAACGCCGCGTCCGCGCTGGATGAGGACGTCGCCATCAACGTGTTCAAGAAATACTGCGAATACTACACGGATTACAAGCTGGACAAGGAAACGTCCGCCGAAGAACGCTTCCGTACCGGCGAATGCCCGATTATCATTTCCGACTACACGACGTACAACAACCTGCAGGTTTCCGCGCCGGACATCCTGGGTCTGTGGGACTTCACGACCGTTCCCGGTACGGTGCAGGCGGACGGCAGCATTGACCGCTCGACGGGTACGACGGGTCTGGCGGATATCATCATGAGCGCGACGAAGCATCCCGACGAAAGCTGGGAGTTCCTCAAATGGTGGACGAGCACCGAGACGCAGACGCTCTACGGCCGCGAGATGGAATCGCTGATGGGGGCATCCGCGCGCGTCGCGACGGCAAACACCGAGGCACTGGCGAACCTGTCCTGGCCCATGCGCGACTACCGCGCGCTGGTGGAGCAGATGCAGTATGTGCGCGGCATCCCGCAGGTGCCGGGCGGATACTACACTTGGCGCAACATCAACAACGCGTTCTATACCATCACCACGGATACCGCAACGAACAACACCACCCCGCGCGAGGCGCTGATGGACAAGGTGTACTACATCAACGCCGAAATCAACTACAAGCGCACGGAATTCGGTCTGCCGCTCCATCAGACGGAAGACACGACGAAGGAGGAGTAAGATGAGCAATCCGACCTTGGTGCATGGCAAGCGTCAGTCGCTTGGCAAAACCATCTGGAAGCACCGCGCGTCCTACCTGCTGATGGCGCCGTACTTCATCCTGTTCTTCTTCTTCACTGTGCTGCCGGTGCTGATGGCGATCGGCGTTTCCTTCACGGACTGGAACATGCTGGAGAAGCCGGAGTTCGTCGGCTGGCAAAACTACGTCAAGCTCCTGCTGGATGACGAAATCTTCATCATTTCGCTCAAAAACACGCTGATTTTCGCTGTCATTACCGGCCCGGTCAGCTACATGCTGTGCCTGCTGTTCGCGTGGATTATCAACGAGTTCAACCGCGGGATGCGTACGCTCCTGACGCTGATTTTCTACGCGCCGTCCATCTGCGGCAACGCCTACATGGTCTGGAACCTGATTCTGACCGGCGACCGCTACGGCTATTTGAACGGTATCCTGCTGAACCTCGATATCATCAACGAGCCGATTTTGTGGATGAAGACAGAGCAGTACGTCATGCCGATGCTGATTATCGTTCAGCTGTGGCTCAGCCTGGGCACAGGCTTCCTGTCCTTCATTGCAGGCTTGCAGACGGTGGACAAGAGCATGTACGAAGCCGCCGCCATTGACGGCATCAAGAATCGCTGGCAGGAGCTGTGGTATGTCACCCTCCCGGCGATGAAGCCGCAGCTGATGTTCGGCGCGGTCATGCAGATTACGCAGTCCTTCGCCGTGGCGGACATTTCCATCAATCTGGCGGGCAACCCGTCGGTCAACTATGCTGGCGCAACCATTGTCACCCACTTGCTTGACTACGGTTCAACCCGTATGGAGATGGGTTACGCCTGCGCCATCGCGACCATCCTGTTCCTGCTGATGGTCGGCACGAATAAGCTCGTTCAGCGAGTACTGAGAAGGGTGGGTGAGTAAGCATGGCAGAACGGAGAGGTCAGGTGGCAGTCAAGGATTTGCCGCCGAAGCTGCAAAAGAAGCTGCGCCGGCAGAAGATTATGCCCAAGAAAGCCCGCAAGCTCAACCGCTCGATGGCGGGCAACGCGCTGCTGTTCACACTCATGTTCATCTGCGGCATCTTCATGGCACTGCCGCTGGTCATGATTATCAACAACGCCCTGAAGCCGCTGGACGAATTGTACCAGTTCCCGCCGAAGATTTTCGTGCGCAACCCGAATCTGCGCAACTTCTCGGATTTGTTCATCCTGATGAACGACTCGTGGGTGCCTTTCAGCCGCTACATCATGAACACCATCATCATCACGGTGGCGGGCATGGTGGGTCACGTCATCGTGGCGTCGTGGGCGGCGTATCCGCTGGCCAAGGACAAATTCCCCGGCAAGGCGCTGCTGTTCGGCATGGTCGTGCTGTCGATGATGTTCAACTGGACGGTGACGCAGATTCCGCAGTACGCCATCATTTCGTGGCTGCACATCAACAACACCTATCTGGCGCTGATTCTGCCCGCGTGGTCGTTCGGTATGGGTTTGTACCTGATGAAGCAGTTCATGGAGCAGCTGCCGGATTCGCTGATGGAGTCGGCGCGCGTGCAGGGCGCCAACGAATGGCAGATTTTCTGGAAAATCGTCATGCCGAACGTCAAACCCGCTTGGCTGACGCTGGCAATCTTCCAGTTCCAGCAGATGTGGGGCAATACCGGTTCGCTGTTCCTGCGTGACGAGCAATTGAAGCCCATGCAGTACGCGCTCCAGCAGATTACGGCTGGCGGCGTGTCCCGCGCGGGCGCGGCGGCGGCGGTTACGTTCATTATCATGGCGGTGCCGGTGCTGTTCTTCCTGCTGTGCCAGAGCAGCATTCTGGAAACCATGACGACTTCGGGCATGAAGGACTAAGAGATGGCGGAAAGACGCATGGAAAGAATGAAGGAGTTCCTCCTGACGGCGCTGGCGGCGCTGGTCACTTTCTCCTCCTGCGGAGGAGCCTTGGCGGACGCCGAGCTGCCTTACACGACGTACAATTACGACTACTGGGGCTACATCGTGTACACGCCCGCGGCGTATGTGCCGGCAGGGTCGATTACAGGCACTTCCTTCCAATATAATGGGCAGTCGCTGGGGGCGTTCAAGAACCCGCAGGACTTGTGCGTGGCGCAGGACGGCACGGTGTATCTGGCGGACAGCGGCAACAACCGCATCGTCCTGCTCAGCAGCGACATGACGAAGGTCGTGCGCGTCATCACCGGATTTGAGAATCACGGCGTGGCGGACACCTTCCAGACGCCCACGGGCGTGGCAGTCGCCAGCGACGATACGCTCTACATTGCCGACAGCCTCAACCGCCGCGTGGTTGTGCTGAATCCGGATGATACGCTCAACCGCATCATCGAGATTCCGCAATTGTCGGGCAGCGTGAAGGCGCTGGGCGGCGTGACCTACGCTGTCGGGACGCATATCGAGGGCATGGGCGACCTCAATCAGGAAACCGATGTGGACGGCATGAAGTACCGCACGGAGCGCTTCACGTCCGGCAGCGCCACGGAACTGGCGGACGAGCAGGGTACGACCTATCAGGTCAGCGCCTACGAGAGCACCTTGCAGCCGCTGGTGAAGACGGTCACAGACAGCAAGGGCGCAACCTACGCGATTGCGGAGAACGGCAAGTCCGTCATCCGCACGAACGCGGACGGCTCGACTTTCACTTACGCCCGCTATGACGCGACGACGAACATCGACCTGTTCATCCTGATTGGCCGCCTGATTAAGGGCAACCAGAACATCACCGGAATGTCCGGCCTGATTGGTCTGGCGCTGGACGAGCAGGACAACCTCTACTGCATCAGCGCCAAGACAGTGGTTGTGCTTGACCAGAAGGGCAATATGGTCACGACATACGGCAACTACCGCAATGCGGACGATGCGCTGACATCCTTCGCGACGATTTCGGAATTCGCGCTGGATGGCGACAGCGTGTTCATCCGCGACGCGGACAACCACATTGTCGAACTCGACCGCACGGGCAGCACGCGCCGCGTGATCGAAAGCAACTGCATCCGCAAGACGGACGCGGATGGCAACATCACCCGCATGACGGGCATGACCGGAGCAGCAGCGGCCTCTTCAGAGGATGAAGAAACGGCGTTCCAGAACATTCTGGGCATCGAACTGACGGGCGATTACCTGATTGTGGGCGAGAAAAACGGCGAGATCAACGTCATGAAAACCTCCGGCAAGCTGCTGGGCACGGTCGAGAATAATTCGCTGCTGCTGCTGGACACCAAAACGGACAGTGTATCTGCCGTGACGACGGTGAAAAACGGCAAGCAGGACGAGCGCCTGACGGAAGTTTCCGCAACGGCGATGGTGGATTGGAACGGCACGCAGCGCCTGTGCGTGAAGGAAAGCACGGGCAGGGTGCTGGTGCTGGATGACAACTGGACGGTGCTGCACACGGCGCAGAACAACTGCGTGGAGGTGCAGGATAGAACCGGCGCGGTGACGGAGCGCATCCTCGGCGTGGATGCGGGCAGCGGCTATCAGTCGTTCGCGGAAGTCAGCGGCGTGGAGGGCGTGGCGCTCAACAGCGCAAGCCAGCTCTGCATTGCGGACAGCGACAACCGCCTGATTGTGCTGGACGGCGACAAGAATGTCGCGCGCGTGACCGTCAACCCGAACAGCGAGGTGCTGGATGCCAACTTCCTCTTTACGCCCCTGAAAGTCTCGGTGGACTACGCCGGACGTGTCTACTGCATTGCGCAGAACATGTTTGAAGGCATCATGGTCTTTGAGACGAACGGCGACTTCACCGGCTTCTTCGGCACGATTTCCGTTGAAATTACGGCGTGGGAGAAGTTCTGGCGCAAGCTGGCGACGAAGGAAGAACGCTCCAAGCAGCAGCTGTTCATCCCGACGGAATTTACCGGCATTGACATCGACGACGAAGGCTTTGTGTACGCCTCGAACAAGGATACCGCGGGCACACAGGCGGTTCGCCGCCTGAACCCCAAGGGCGAGGACGTCATCCGCATGGGTCAGACCAAGAACCTTGGCGGCGATATGCAGATCAGCGGCGGGTCGCAGTACGCGGGCGCCAGCACGATTGTGGACGTGGTGTACCGCGAAAAAGGCATCTACTCGCTGCTGGACTCCAAGCGTGGCCGCATTATCACTTACGACCACGAAGGCAACCTGCTTTATATCTTCGGCGGCCTCGGCACGCAGGCGGGCACGATGGAAGCGCCTGTCGCCATTGAGTGCGCAGGGGACAAGATGCTCGCGCTGGATTCCAAGCAGGGCGTGATTGCCGTCTTCGGCGAAACGGAGTACGGCCGGCTCATCAACGAGGCGGTTGGGCTGCGCTACGACGGCGATGAGACGCAGGCGGTTGCCCTGTGGCAGGAAGTACTGCGGATGGACGAGAACAACGAGCTGGCGAACACCGGCATCGGCAAGGCGTACCTATCCGCGGGCGACAACGAGAAGGCCATGGAATACTTGAAGCGCGGCATGAACCGCGACTACTACTCCGTCGCCTTCAAGCGCTACCGCAACGATGTGCTCAAGAGCAACATCAACTACATTCTGACGGGCATCATTGCGGTCATCGTGGCGATTGTCGTTGTGGTCAAGGTGATTCGTCCGCGCAGAAATCAAAAGAACGGAAGGAGGGCATAAGCGATGAAATCACTGTTCAGCAAAGAAAAGTGGCAGCAGCTGTTCTACACGGTGTCCCATCCGTCGGACGGCTTCTACTGGATTCGCCACGGCGAAAAGGGAAGCGTCGCCATTGCCATCCTCATGGTTGTCCTCTTCGGTCTGTGCTTCACGCTGAACCGACTGCTTGCGGGCTTTGTCGTCAACGACATCAACGAGCGAACGGTCAACGCCCTGTGGGAAATGAGCGGCGTATTGATGCTGTACCTGCTGCTGTGTGTCGGCAACTGGTCGATTACCTGTCTGATGGACGGCGAAGGACGCCTCAAGGATATTGCCATCGCCATCGGCTATTCGCTCCTGCCGATGATTGTGTGCTACATCGCCGCAACCATTGTCAGCCAGTTCGTGGCGGAAAATGAGGAAGCGTTCTACGCCATCATCATCTTCCTCGGCACGGCGTATACCCTCATCATGGCGCTGATTGGCATTATGCAGGTGCACAACTACACGCTGGGCAAAACGCTGCTCACGCTCCTGCTGACGCTGGTGGCAGTGTTCATCATCATCTTCCTGATGATGCTGATTGCGAACTTCATCGGTCAGGTGTTCGGCTTTGTCAGGAGCATCTACACCGAACTGATTTTCCGAGTTTAAGCGGGGGGTGGAAAGATGAGCGAGCAAACGAAAATCAAGCACAGCCCCGCCGTGGAAGGCAAAAAGCATCACAAGGTACGTTGGATTGTGCTGGCGGTGCTGCTGGTGATTGTGGCGGCAGTGGCTGCGTGGTATCTGATTCGCTTCGAGTTTAACCGGGACTATCAGGCGTACATTGAAGCGCCCGCGGGTGCGGCAGCGCAGTCAGAACTGGCGGCGCTCACGGACGAAAACCCAAATGTCGCCGCGCCTTTCCAGCTGTTTGCGGAAAACGACAACTTGAAGCTCTACGCGGATTTGGAGACGGCGAACGTCGCCATCTACGACAAGCGCAGCGGCGAAACGGTCTATTCCAACCCTGTGGACGCGGATGCGGACAAGGTGGCGAACAAGACCAGCAAGAACTACTTGAAGAGCCAGTTCCTGCTGGACTACTACAACGCCGGTTTGACGAGCAGCACCTACGACAGCTACTCGATGAGCGTGGCGCTGGGCAACTTCCGCGCGGCGGCGATTGAGGATGGCATTGCCTTCATCTACGACGTGGGCGTGGACTCCATCCAGTACCTGACGCCGTCCTATCTGCCGACGGAGCGCTACGAGGGACTCTACGAGCAGCTGAGCGCACAGGCGAAGAAGGCAGCGAACATTGTGTACGAAAAGCGCGACGACGGCTACTGGATCAGCGCAACCGGTGCGAGCCGTACCCGCGAAATGGCGCGCGTCTCCAAGGAGTTTGTGGCGCTGGGCATGACAAAGGCGGAATACCTTGAAATGGAAGCGCTGGCGGGCAAGGAACAGGCGGAAACGCTGGGTTTCACCGTGACGCTGGAGTGGCATCTGGGCGAGGACAACGTGGAAGCCAAGCTGCCTGTGAGCGCGATTGAAGAGCGTGGCGGCGGCAAGGTCTACCGCATCCAGCTGCTGCCCTATATGGCGGCAGCGGGCAGCGACGAAAGCGGCTACATGGTTGTGCCGAACGGTTCGGGCAGCCTGATTCGTTTCAACAACGGCAAAAACAGTGCCGCGGTGTACAGCCAGTACGTCTACGATATGGACTTGATTGACGGCGACTACACGCAGACGCAGACGATTCAGTCCGTGCGTCTGCCATTGTGGGGCGTGTGCCGCGAGAACACCAGCGTGTTGGCGACGATTGAAAACGGCGCTTCGCTGGCGGCTATCAGCGCGGATGTCGCGGGGCGCAACAATTCCTACAACAACGCGTTCGCCATGTTCACCCTGCGCGGGTCGGAGCTGCTGTCTCTCTTCGGCGCGGGCGAAACGGCGGAAATGCCTATCGTCGAGGACAACTACTACGGCGAAGATCTCGTCATCCGCTACACATTCCTGACGGCAGAGAACAAGGGGTACAGCGGTCTGGCGAACTACTACCGGGCGCGCCTGATTGCTGAAAACGTGCTTTCTCCGCTGGAAGAGACGGGCGACATTCCCTTCTACTACGATGTGATTGGCGGCGTGAAGGAAACGACCCACTTCATGGGCATCCAGTACCTGCACGTCCGTGCCATGACCACCTTCGATGAAGCGGTGGAAATTGCGCAGTCGCTGAATAAGGCGGGCATCAAGCATCAAGTGATGAACTTCCAAGGCTGGATGAACGGCGGCTACTACCACGATGTCGCGAACAACGTGTCCGTGCTGAGGCAACTGGGCGGCAAAGATCGGCTGGAGAATCTGAACAGCGCAATAGCACGGCTGGGCGGCGAACTGTACGCCGACGTCGCGTTCCAGAAGGTGACGCAAATCTCCAAGCACTACATGGAGAATCAGGAGACGTCCCGTTATTACGGCGCGGGTTACATTGCGCAGTTCGGCGTGACGAATCCGGCATCCCTGCGGCGCACGTCCGCGCTGGGTTACAGCGAGAACATTTACAACCTGCTGTCCCCGAAGTTCCTGCCGTACTACGTCAGTGGGTTCCTGAACAGCACGAAGGATTATTCTCTGAACGGTTACTCCCTCCGCGACCTCGGCTGTGAGCTGCACGCGGACAAGCGCCGCACGGAGCTGATTAACCGCGAACAGGCGCTGATGATTGTCGAAAGCCAGCTGCAGTCGATTGCGGACAGCGGCAAGAAAGTCATGGTGTCCGGCGGCAACCTCTACGCCCTGAACGGTGTCAAGCACGTCATTGACGCGCCCATGACCGCGACGGAGTACGTCATTGTGGATGAAACGATTCCGCTCTACGAGATGATTCTGCATGGCTGTGTGGATTACACCGGTCAGGCGCTGAACACTATCGTGAGCGACGATTGGCAGGCGAAGCTGCTGAAAATGGTGGAATACGGCGCGTCCCCGCGCTACACCTTCACGGCGCAGCAAGCATCCGACATGAAGTACACGGCGCTGAACAGACTCTACGCCACGACTGTGGCCAACTGGACGGATACCGCGGCGGAACAGTACGCGTACCTGAACGCGGCGCTCGCCTCCGTCAGCGGCGCGCAGATGGTGAAGCACACGATTCTCTCCGATACGCTGCGCAGCGTCGAGTACGACAACGGCGTGACCATCTACATCAACTACGGCAGTCAGGATGCGCAGGCGGGCGGCGGTACCGTTCCCGCGAAGGCGTATCTGGTCACAGGAGGTGCAAACGAATGAAAAAGCTGCATATCTCCATGGCGGGGAAGCGCGCCGTTAACGGCTATCTTTTCATTCTGCCGTGGCTGCTGGGCTTTCTGCTGTTCTATGTGCGCAGCCTGTACATGACGGTGGAGTTCTCCCTGAGCGACCTGACCGTGCTGAGTACGGGCGGCTACAATCTGGAATTCGTGGGGCTGAAGAACTACTATGAGGCGTTCTTCTCCCACGCGTCCTTCAAGCAGACGCTGACGACCTCCATCGGCAACATGGTCATCGACGTGCCGCTGATTATCTTCTTCTCCCTGTTCGTCGCCATGATGCTCAACCGCAAGATGAAGTGCCGCGGACTGGTTCGCGCCATCTTCTTCCTGCCGGTGCTGCTGGGGGCGGAAGCGGTCAGCAATGCGCTGTCGCTGGCGGCGCAGATGATGGCGGGGGGTCTGAGCGGCACGAGCGCGGACATGGCGGCGGCGTCGGCATCCTCCGGCACGATGAACATGGATTACCTCATCGACCTGTTCGCGCAGCTTGCCCTGCCGGACGTGGTGCTGGATTACATCGTCGGCGCGGTCAGCCGCATCAGCGATATCATTCAGGCTTCCGGCGTGCAGATTGTGCTGTTCATCGCGGGCTTGCAGTCCATTCCTTCCTCGCTCTACGAAGTAGCGAAGATTGAGGGCGCGACGGGCTACGAAACGTTTTGGAAAGTTACGTTCCCGATGGTGATGCCGCACATCATCACCTGCACGATTTACACCATCGTCGATGCGTTCAGCAAATCCGAGGTGGTCAAGCTGGCATACAGCACGGCGTTCACCGAGAGCCGGTACGGGCTGTCCTCCGCGTTCAGCGTGGTTTCGACGCTCATCACCTGTGCCCTGCTGGGAGTCGTGGTGTACTTCATCGGCAAGCGCACCTTCTACTACAATTAAGGCGAAGGAGAGTGAAAAGCAATGGAAAAATGGCGCGCATTTCGCAATTCTCCCCGCTATGAGGATGCCAAGGGCGGCGTGGTCAAAAAAGGCAAGAACCTGCTGATGACGATTTTGCAAATTATCCTCATCGTCGGTATCTCCTACGTCATCCTGTCGCCGGTCATCGGCATTGTCGCCCAGTCCTTCTTCTCCGATGCGGACTCGGCGAACCCGATGGTCTACACCATCCCGATTGAAGGCACGCTGGAGCGCTACACGACGGTCATCACGCAGATGGACTATTTCCGCACGCTCGGCAACACGCTGATTTACACCATCGCGCTGACGCTGATTCAGGTGCTGATTTGCTCGATGGTCGGCTATGGCTTCGCGCGGTTCGATTTCCCACTGAAAAAGCTGCTTTTCGGCTGTGTTGTGCTGATGATTGTCATCCCGAATCATACCATCATGCTGCCGCAGTATATGACGTTCCGCAGCATGGGCTTGATGAGCGAGGCAACCCCGATGTATATCCTGACGCTCTTCGGCACAGGGCTTCGCGCGGGTTTGTTCATCTACATTTTCAACCAGTTCTTCCGCGGTCTGCCCAAGGAAATCGAGGAAGCGGCGTTTGTTGACGGCGCGGGAACATGGTACACCTACTTCCGCATCATGCTCGTCAACGCCATGCCTGCCGTCATCACGGTGACGGTATTCTCGCTGGTCTGGCAGTACACGGACTCCTTCTACAGCCAGCTGTTCCGCATTCCAACGGACATGCTGCTGGCGAAGCGCCTGTCCACACTGCAGAACAACATTCAGGCAAACCTGAAGATTATGAACGTCCGTATCCAGCGACTGTATGTTGACGCCGGCGTTGTGCTGACAATTCTGCCGCTGCTGATTTTGTATCTGCTGCTCCAGCGCCGCTTCATTGAGGGCGTTGAGCGGTCGGGTATCGTAGGCTAACGGCGTTAAGTAAAATCAGGATTACAGCGAACCTTCCGAAAACCGAATAAAAACGACAAAATTCGCCCGTAAAGCCGGTCGACAGCAGTGCAAACGCGAACGCACTTGCTTGAAACTGTGCTTTATGGGCGAATTGATTCCCTCGAAAACATTTTCCGGAGAAATTTTCGCAAAAAAAGTTGAGAAAATTTGCTGAAACAGCTGATTTACCGGTTGACTAACGGTATAGTTTTGTGATAAATAACGAGGTGACGACATGGGGGATAAAATGAGGGATAAAACAAATGAGCCGGTAAAAGAACTTAAAGGTCTGACCGAACAGGAAGTGGAACTCAGGGTAGAACAGGGACTGGATAACCGTGCCGATACGACGACGGATAAATCTATCAAAGAAATAATTTTTTCCAATGCATTTACATATTTTAATTTAATATTTTTAATTATTTCAATATTGCTGCTATGCGTAAAATCATACCGGAATCTGACATTTCTGCCGATTGTTATCGGAAATACGCTGATTGGCATTGTACAGGAACTGCGTGCAAAGAAGATTCTGGATAAAATGAATCTGTTAAACGCGCCGCATGCAACCGTATTAAGAGAAGGCGTGCAAAAGCAGATTTTATCGGAAGAACTGGTAAAAGACGATATTGTGGTACTGCGCGCGGGCGATCAGATTTGTGCCGATGCGACAGTGCTTGAGGGAAATGTGCAGGTCAATGAATCGCTTCTGACAGGCGAAGCCGATGAAGTTGAAAAAAAGGCAGGCATGCCGCTGTTATCAGGCAGTTTTGTGGTTGCGGGAGAATGTTACGCACGGCTTGATAAAGTGGGAAAGGATTCGTATATTTCAAGACTTGCGACACAGGCAAAATCCATGGGTAGTGGAGAGCAGTCAGAAATGGTGCGCTCGATTAACCAGATTGTCAAATGGGTTGGTATTATAATTATTCCGATTAGCATTATTTTATTTTACCAGAGTTTTTATATCAATCACACAACCTTGCAAAAAGGTGTCACGTCAACTGTTGCGGCAATCATTGGCATGATACCGGAGGGGCTGTATCTGCTGACGACAATTGCGTTGGCGTTAAGTACCATGCGGCTTGCAAAAAACAAAGTGTTACTGCATGATATGAAAAGTATTGAAACGCTTGCCAGAGTAGACGTGCTGTGTGTGGATAAGACGGGAACAATTACAGAGCCGTCCATGTGTGTCAAAGAGATTCACGCATTTTCAGGGAAAAATGAGCATACAGCAGGACAATATAGCCGGTTTGATGAAGCAGAACAGTCCACGCGGTTTCATGAAACAGAGCTGGAAGCCTTGTTGGCAGATTATGTCCGGGCATCAAAGGATAACAATGCGACCATGCAGGCATTAAAAGCATATATGGCGCAGAATATTGGAAAAAATGACAATGCTGTCAATTATAAAAATACAGATACAGAAAACAGACGGGTGGTGGAAGTCTTTCCGTTTTCATCGGCTGTAAAGTACAGCGGTGTTGTATTTAACGACGGTGCTTATGTACTGGGGGCGCCTGAATTTGTCATGCAGTCCCATTTTTCCGAGGTAGAACAGGAACTGCTTCCTTATACAAAGAAAGGATACCGTGTGCTGATATTTGCCCGCTATGCAGGCAGGGATTTGAAAAACGGATTGACGGAAGAAGTGACACCATTGGGTTTTATTGTGCTGTCCAATCCAATCCGTGCCAACGCAAAGGAAACATTTGCGTATTTTAAAGCACAGGGTGTACAGATTAAAGTCATTTCAGGAGATAACCCGGAAACGGTTTCGGAGATTGCAAAGCAGGCAGGCATTGAGGGGGCGCAAAATTATATTGATGCCACGCGGTTAGATTCACAATTTAAAATTGAAGAAGCGGTCAGAGAGTATACGGTTTTTGGCAGGGTAACACCAAAGCAGAAACAGCAGTTGGTGCAGGCACTCCAGAAAGATAAACACACAGTTGCAATGACGGGTGACGGTGTCAATGATATTCTTGCCATGAAAGATGCGGATTGCAGTGTAGCAATGGCATCGGGCAGTGAAGCGGCTTCGCAGGCGGCACAGGTTGTCCTGCTGGATTCGGATTTTGCCCATATGCCTTCGGTTGTCTGGGAGGGCAGACGTGTCGTCAATAATGTGGAACGCTCGGCAAGCCTGTTTTTGGTAAAAAACATCTTCTCCCTGCTGATGTCAGTATTTTCGGCGGTATTTATGATTACATATCCGTTGGAACCGGCACACATTTCATTGATTAGTATGTTTACAATCGGTATTCCGGGATTTTTGCTGGCATTAGAGCCAAACAAGGAACGAATCAAAGGGAAATTTATCAAAAAAGTTTTGTTAAAAGCACTGCCAGCCGGACTGACCGATGTCTTTGTGGTTGGTGCGCTGGTGATATGCGGCGATGTCTTTTCACTGCCGTCAGCGGATATTGCGACAGCGGCGACACTGTTACTGGCGGTTGTCGGATTTATGATTTTAATTAAAATCAGTGAACCGTTTAACAAGATGAAATATGCTATATTATTTGGCAATATCGCAGGACTGCTGTTTTGCGGTATTATGCTGAATCACCTGTTTGCAATGAGCCAGTTGTCGGCAATCTGTATGCTGTTATTAATCGTATTCGGATTTGCGGCAGAATCCTTATTCCGCTACCTGACACTGCTGGTTGAAAAAGCAGACGAGTGGGTAGAGAAAAAAAGCCGGACACGTCTGTAAAGAGCGTGTCCGGGTATTTTTGCATGGATTGGATTTTGGATTGGTAATTTATGATAACTCCAGCTTTCCTGTATACAACTGATAGTACGTTCCCTTTTGTGCAATCAAATCTTCGTGGTCGCCGCGCTCAATAATCTGACCGTGGTCTAATACAATAATTGCGTTACTGTTGCGGATAGTAGAAAGGCGGTGCGCAATAACAAATACGGTACGTCCTTTCATCAGAGCATCCATACCTCTCTGTACGATTGCCTCTGTTCTGGTATCAATCGAAGACGTAGCCTCATCCAGGATCATAACAGGCGGATCAGCTACCGCTGCTCTTGCGATTGCGATCAGCTGACGCTGTCCCTGTGAAAGGCTTCCACCATTTCCTGTGATCACCGTATCGTAACCATTCGGAAGCAGTCGGATAAAGTCATCCGCATTTGCAAGTTTTGCTGCTGCATAGACTTCCTCATCCGTTGCATCCAGTTTTCCGTAACGGATGTTTTCCATGATCGTTCCGGTAAACAGGTTTGTTTCCTGCAGAACCACACCAAGAGAACGTCTCAGGTCTGCCTTTTTGATCTTGTTGATATTGATGTCATCGTAACGGATCTTTCCGTCAGCCAGATCATAGAAACGGTTGATCAGGTTTGTGATCGTTGTTTTTCCGGCTCCGGTAGAACCTACAAACGCCACTTTCTGTCCCGGTTCTGCATACAGACTGATATTGTGGAGCACGATCTTTTCTTCATTATAACCAAAATCCACATCATAGAACCGCACTTCGCCACGCATTTTTGTGTAAGTCAGCGTTCCATCGCCATGCGGATGTTTCCTTCCCTTATAAAGTCATTTCTTTCTTCGATGATTCCTGCGACGATATTGAGCCTTTTCATGCTGATAAC
>ENA-UESS01000767-UESS01000767.1-human-gut-metagenome-genome-assembly--contig:-NODE-767-length-14119-cov-14.267056_pt1 | contig 14119 bp, 7 predicted proteins | sample MGYA00243004_ERZ508005 | MGnify/ENA primary metagenome ERZ508005 (study PRJEB26167, sample SAMN06115471) | human gut metagenome | host: Homo sapiens | place: China:Guizhou | collected 2016-06-29...
GCCGCCAGCTCGTTTTCCAGCGTCTCCCGCTGGGATGCATCCGTCAGATCGATGGCGAAACACCGCGCCGGGATCGGCAGCGTCCGTTCCAGCTCCTGCATCCGGTCCATCCGGCGGGCAATCAGCCAGACTTCCTGAAGTCCCGAAAAGCGATCCGCCAGCTGTCTGGCTGCCTCGCGCCCCATGCCGGAAGAGGCACCTGTAATTATCGCAATTTTCATGAGAAATTCCTCCCGTCTCAAGTATGTACGCTCGGAGTCGTTCCTGCATTCCGAGCGTACATACGTTTTATTTCTTCTTGTGCACGTTCCGGATGGTTTTTTTCTTTCCGCTTCCGCTGCTCTTTCCACCTACAGCGCCGCCAAATCCCCCCGCATTTCGTCCATTTTCATTTACGCCGGTCTGTTTGTGCCCGGTCATACCGCCCACAGCCGGTCTTTTGGCGTCTTTTGCACGATTGGCAGCAGCCGGTTTTGCCGTCTGGGTGCCATGATGCGCCCCTTTATATCCGCCAGCCGCGAAATCGCGGCCTTTGATCTGCCGCGGACGGATCAGGCATTTCTTATCAAAACCGATCAGATCCGTTCTGCCTGCCAGACGGAGTGCTTCCAGCACCAGATCATAGTTTTTCGGATTGCGGTACTGGATTAACGCACGCTGCATCGCTTTCTCATGCGGGTTGGTCGGCACGTACACTTTTTCCATCGTGCGCGGATCATATCCCGTGTAATACATACAGGTTGAAAGCGTGGACGGTGTCGGATAAAAGTCCTGCACCTGCTCCGGCATATACCCCAGATCACGGATATACTCTGCCAGTTCAATCGCTTCCTTCATCGTCGAACCCGGATGGGAAGACATCAGGTATGGCACAACAAACTGCTCTTTTCCTGTTTTTTTATTAATCCGCGCATAACGTTTTAAAAAGGCTTCATACACCTTGTTTTCCGGCTTGCCCATATATTTTAAGACATTGTCTGAAATGTGTTCCGGCGCCACTCTTAACTGCCCACTGATATAATGTTTACACAGCTCGTTCATAAAGGTATCGTCATCATCTGCCATGCAGTAGTCAAAACGGATACCGGAGCGGATAAATACCTTTTTAATGTCCGGCAGTTCCCGGATTTCACGCATCAGCTTTATATAATCTTTATGGTCGACCGTCAGGTTCTTGCAGGGCTTCGGAAATAGACACTGCTTATTCTGGCAGACACCGTGCGTAAGCTGCTTTTTACAGGACGGAAAACGGAAATTTGCCGTCGGTCCGCCGACATCGTAAATGTAACCTTTAAAATCTTCTTCCTGTGTCATCTGCCGTGCTTCTTCTAAAATGGATTCATGGCTTCGCACCTGTACAATTCTTCCCTGATGAAAGGTCAGCGCACAGAAGCTGCACCCGCCGAAGCACCCGCGGTTATTGGATATACTGAATTTAATTTCACCGAATGCCGGGATTCCACCGTCTTTTTTATATACCGGATGTTCGTCCCGCATATACGGCAGTGCATAGACATCGTCCATTTCCTGACTGGTCAGCGGCAGTGCGGGCGGATTCTGCACGACATAGAGTTTTTCCTTGCATTTTTCAACAAGCACCTTTGCCGTAAACGGATCGGTATTCGTATACTGTGTATAAAAACTTTCCGCATATTTACGTTTATCGGCACAGATTGTATCGTAATCCGGCAGTTCCACATAATCGTAAAGATTGTCAAGAGATTTGGTCTTATAAACCGTTCCTTTTATATAAGTAATATCATGAACGTCCATTCCGCTGTTTAGTGCATCGGCAATTTCTACGATAGAATGTTCGCCCATGCCGTAGGAGATTAAATCCGCACCCGAATCGACAAGAATGGAGTGTTTCACCTTATCAGACCAGTAATCATAATGGGAAAGCCGGCGCAGGGACGCTTCAATCCCGCCGATGATAATCGGTTCTTTTTTAAAGGTCTGACGGATCAGGTTGCAGTACACCACCGTCGCATAATCCGGTCGTCTGCCCATAACACCGCCCGGTGAAAAAGAATCGGTTTTGCGGTGCTTTTTGGATACTGTGTAGTGGTTGACCATGGAATCCATATTGCCCGCAGATACCAGAAATCCCAGCCGCACCACAGGGGGCACGGCGATACTGTTTTTGACCCCCCAGTCCGGCTGTGCAATAATGCCGACTTTATAGCCAAACGCTTCCAGCAGACGGCTGATAATTGCCGGTCCGAAGGAAGAGTGGTCTACATAGGCATCCCCAATAACATAGACAAAGTCACACTGCTCCCAGCCCCTCTTTTTCATATCTTTCTTTGAAATCGGCAGAAAATCTTTAACCATTTTTCTTTATATTCCTCGTTTCCTTTAACATTTGAATTTCCTGCTCTGTGAGCCTGCGGTATGCTCCCGGCGCAAGGCTTTCGTCTAACACAAGCGTTCCCATGGAGAGCCGTTTTAAATACAGCACTTCGCTTCCGACTGCTTCAAACATGCGCTTTACCTGATGAAATTTACCTTCGTGGATCGTGACACGAATCCGGCTGGTATTCTTTGCTTCATCAAAAGACAACACTTCAAGCACTGCCGGAAGTGCTGTAAATTCTGTATCTATCACCAGACCTTCTTTAAATTTTATAACCTCCGCCTGTCCGATTTTTCCCATAACTTCCGCAAAATACGTTTTATCGACGTGTTTTTTCGGTGAAAGCAGTTCGTGTGACAATGCACCGTCATTGGTAATCAGCAACAGTCCTTCCGTATCTTTATCCAACCGTCCCACAGGAAACAAATCTTTTCTGTTTTTTTCTGTAATCAGCTCTGTCACAGTCTTTTCTTTTGTATCCTGTGTTGCAGATACCACGCCCTGCGGTTTATTAAGCATAAAGTATTCATACGTGTGGTATCCTACCGGTTTATCATCGTATAAAACGGTATCCGTTTCCGTATCAATTTTTTGTTCAGGACTTTTTACCACTGCTTCATTGACACGGACACGCCCTTTGCGGATATATTCTTTTACCGCACTGCGTGTCCCAATCTGCATATCCGCAAGATACTTGTCCAGTCTTATTTTTGCCATAGTTTCCTCTTTTTTCTATGCATGCCTACTGCCAACGCCAGCCTGCCAGATATTTATTCTTTAATGCCCCCTTGCTGTACTTGCCCCAGCCTAACGGATAACCGTCTACGCAGAACAGATTCCAGCCATCCTGATAATCATTCTCATATTTCACAAATCCATTGTATATCCACAGTCCCATGGGGAAAGGTATACGAATACTGGAACTGCCCAGCAAAGAATTGTTGGGGGCAGTGGCAAGCGCAGCTTCAACCTCTTCCATCGCAATTTCACCTACCGGAGTGGTGCTGCGGTTTTCAACAATCATCGTTTTTTGTCCCGTATACAGGATTTCGCCTTCCGGCAGATGCTTGGTCGTGGAACATCCTGCCAAAAATAGGACACCTGCTATATATAATATCAGTCGTTTCATATCATTCTACAGTTTGTTTCTTCTTTTTCTTGAAGATGAAAAGTTCACCCAGGCGGTCCATCTTACGGCGAAGTACAAGGCCGACTCCTGTTTCCGTTATTTCTCCATCGAGTACACTCTCGTAGTTTTTGTCATAGAACACCCGGACATAACGCGTACCGGACGTATCCAACCTATACTCCAGTGAGATATTATCGATGAATGATTCCGCATCGTTCGTGGCATTGGCACCGGTCGTCACCTTACCTCCGATAACAATCTGTACGCGATCATTGAAGAGGCGTTGTGAATAGCGGAAACTATAATCGGTCTGTTTATCACCGGTTTCGGCCGCTGTACGGTCTTCCATACCCATGGTGAAACTTGCATTGATACTTTGAAAAGCAGAACCCGCCAATGAGTTAATCTGACTCTGGATAACACTGTTCAAGGCACTACCCATAGACAATCCGCCACCTTTGACACCACTATTCATATAAACGCCCGTTGCCAACATGGCAATGGCCTGCTTACTGCGTTCTTCAGCTCCCATAGCCTGCAATTCGTTTTCAACTGTGGCATCATCCGGAGCTGTTATATCGAAAATCAGTTCGGGAGCATCAAGCCTGTTCTTTATGGCTATGGACACGTCAAAGTTCACCACGCGTGACCCGCCGTCATCGCCGTCGGCAACCGAAGCACGCATACGTTCCGTCGCTTTCAGGTTCAGAGTAGGATTCATCGGATCACCGCGCCAGTCCACATAGCTTCCGTTATTAATCTGGAACTCTTTCAACGGAATGACCGGAAGCGAATACTTCATGATTCCCCCCGAAAGCGTATAACGTCCCGTAAGACTTATATCACCCTGCGGAGTATATTGCATATTCAGGTCTCCACCGCCCTCCAGTTCTATAAACTTACTGCGGTCAGGACTCAAATCGGCACGCAGACGTACCGCATTGTCAATGTGTACGGACATAATCATATCCATACCGCCCAAAGACATAGCAGGAACCTCATCGGCACTCACCGAAGCCGTATCCGCAAAGGAAGTAAAAGTAACCAGTCCTTCAAGACGGTCTTCCACCGTCAACGGTGAGTCTGTCAGCACATAGGTAACATCCGTATTTCCCAGCAGATTCATATTTCCACGCATGGTCAAAGCATCCAAAGGTCCTCGAACCGTAGCATTCAAGTCGACAAATACCTTACCGTAGATCAGGCTTTCGCGGGTACGCGGCGCATCCAGCAATGTATAATTCTCTGCCAGCAACTTCAGGTTTGCCGTAGGACGTTCCAAGTTGCGGAAGTCCACCTTACCGTCAATGGTAAACGGATTCTTACTGGTAGTGTAGATAGCAAACTTATCAAATATCAGTTGGTTGTCCTTAACCTGTACAGGACGGTCGTCAAACCAATAACGCGCCCCCGCCTGACGAGCATATACCGACACACTGTCCAACGTAACATCCCCGTCCATCTTAGGTTTCTCCAACGGTCCGTAGATATGCACTCCACCGTCAATGTCACCGGTGAAAGACACCATCTGATCCGGAATAAAGGCATTGGCTATCTTCATAGGGAAGTGTTCAAAAGTAGTAGTTACCTCCAGTGTGTCTCTACCATTCTTTTGCGTCAGCATACCGTCCGCCACCAACACCTCCTGATTGTCATAACTGAAATAAGTATTTAAATAATGTGTAACCCCCTTGTCTCCCGGAAGCCACGTAGCACCCATACCGACGTCTCCTACATGCTGGCGTTCGTACGTCAATTCATCAATGTTGGCTTCGGCAGAAACCTGCAAAGAAGTAGGCGTCTGTATGTACTGCGCTTCGGCAGAGAACAAGCCGGTCAGCCGGGGCATATAAGGAAGCACCTCACTCAACTCACCCAACTGCAGGCGGCTGAGTTCCACATTCATATTCTGTAATGAGACACTATCATTCCTGTCCGATTGCATACGGAAGCCCAAACCGTTGTCGCTATCCATATCGATATTGGCGTAGACACGCATATTCTTATGTAGATAGACCCAGTTGCTATTATCCACAAAATGGAACTTACGGTACGCAATAACAGGTTCGGCAGGCGTCAGGTTAAGCAACACTCCATTGCCTTTGCCCTGTCCCTCCGTCAACGGACGGGCATTCACGCCAAACAGCACTCCGGTCTGCCCCTCTCCGTCCACATAATTCACAGTCAGTTCGGCATCCTCACTCCGGATCTCTCCCGTCAACGTACTGCGGAATACAAACTGCGGATTCTTCGGTCCGTTGATCACACCGCTTTGCAACATCATCCGGGAAGTATCCTGCTTCACTGTAAAGAAGATTGTATCGAGTTGCAACGAGTCCACCCGTAATCCATGAACAGCCGTCCGCCCATTGATGCCCCGCGTCGGTGTAGAGCCGAAACGAAGGATGAAGTCATTGAATGTTATATCTTTTGTCTTCAAGAAGTAGCTGACAGGATTGGCCTGTCCTGCCGTCAGCTGCATGCCAGCCGAAGGAAGCACCCGCCGCAAAGCCGCATGATCCAGCCTGCTATCCTCTATCTGCTTCGTAAGGATGGCAACAAACTCATCCGACTGCTCCAGCAACTCCTTCAAAGTGCTGCGGGCCCGGAACTGAAGGTTCATATCGCCGGCATCCATTTGCAACTTAATGGAGTCGTGGCGTGCCTCCGCACCCAGACTAAACGCAAACGGATGCTCCAAAGGTTTGGGAGCAACTCCCAGTTTGTATAAATCCAGCTCTTCTACATTCACATTCAACTTACCGTCCATATATTTACGGTCAAGCCGCATATCAGCCTCGGTCTGCATTTTCAACAATGCATTATCACTCGTCAGATGCACAGACGCTACCGACGACTTTAAGCCCGCATCCAAATCTACGCCCGAAATATTCCAGCGGGCATATTGCAATTCATCCAGCTTGGCTTCTACGCGGGCGATGGTTTTATGTGAAGCCACATCCACTCCCTGCCCTTTAGCGGTAACGCGGGCTGTAAGCGTATAGATAGAATCCTTGGGCAAAAAATGATGAAGTTGCAAAGCATCTATGGCAAGATCGGCGTGGTAGACCTCTGTGTTCAAGTTGTAGGCAGCATCCAAACCCAGACTACCCTCTCCTTCTTTGATTTTCAGGATTGCATTGCATTGCGGTCCGTCGAGACCGAGACGTGCCACAAGATTCATACTGTCGGGCACAATGATAGAGCCGTCGGGAGTTACTCCGGTGAGTCCGGTAAGGAAATTGAGGTCCTGCGTCTGCATTTCAAAGTCAAGTCCCCCGTTGCGTGTCAAGCTGTCCGTAAGGTTCCACAACTCACCGCCTCCACTCAAAAAGAAGGCACCGGGCAATTCAGCCGTAAAGCGGGAGATCTGCATCTGCTTCAAATTACCCTCCGTACCGGCATGGATCACCAACGGTCGGAAAGGATAAGCTTCCTTAAAAGTTTCGGGTAACCCGCCGGCAAAAAGCAGCACATCCTGCTTACCGATATTGGCATTGAAGCGGGCCGACAGATGTCCGGTAGTAGGAATATCTACCAGTTTCCAATAGGTCTGCGCCGTCAGGTCCATATCGCTGTGCGGGGTTTTGAGTTGCAGATAAGGGATACGGATAAGGGTTGAATCGGCAAACAGGCGCCCGGTCAACGAAGTCACAGTCAGTCCGGAACGGTCGTACATGGAGAACTCACGAATAATTGCGTTCATGTCACGACCGCAAGCCATCACCGAATCAATGCCGATACGAATATCGCGCAATGCGATATGCGAAGCGTCGAAACCCTCAACGGGAGCAGCCATGCCCGAATCATAATTCACAGCGGATTCCGTAAGCGTAAACCGCCGCCAACCATAGAACTGGCGTTTGAGGTCGACATTCGCATCCTCGATGCTTGCATCTCCGATATTGGCTCCCAACGCCATAGAGTCGAGTGGCATCTGCAAATCTACCGAAACATTTTTCAGCTTCAGGTTATGCAGCGCTATCCGCCAGTTGACAGCGGTCTCAGTAGAGTCTTTCGGAGTCTCGGTAGTATCGGCAAGCATTACCTGCATATGGGTATTGCTCAATTCCACATTGTTCAGTATGGCATCCTCTTTTTTCAGGTCGATGCCATGGCTTTCAAGGAAGAACCGCCCGAGTGTCCCTTTGATGTGCATTCCTTCCAGCAGATTGGAAGAATTTACGGCAACCTGTTGCAAGGTTATGTCGTTCACCTCTACCCTGCCTTGCAATAAAGGCCATGCCTGTACGCTGACATTCAGGCTTCCGAGGTTCAGCAAAGTATCGGGATGTTGGACATCAGCGGCATCCGCCTCTGACTGCACCACCTGTACGCCACGCACAAGCAGGTTCAAAGGAAAACGAAGGTCTATTCGTTCTACGGAGATATTCATGCCCGTAGCGTCCGATGCGATTGCCGTAGCCTGCTTCCGTATAAAATTCTGTACCGGAGGCACATACAGCAATATCATCAATATTACAAATAGGACAATAGGGGTGAGCAACACCCAAAGTGCCCCCTTTAACCATTTTCTTCTCATTGGAACGTCAAACTGTCATGTATTAAAAGTTGTACAAAGTAAACAATTAATTTTGAGATAAGGTTCCTAAAAAGTGAAAATACTGTGCTATATCGGTGTTTATGGCCGTCAACCCAAATCGGTCCGGGTCTGTGAGCGAAGAATATCCTCAATGAGGGCAAGCGAACGGAGGGCACGTTGTTCCTGTTCCTCTGTGAAGGAAGCCCCTCGCAGGCTTTCCAATATTTTGAGTTCCCCTACCAGTTCCGTAGCCCCAATCAACGTGAAGAGTGGAATCATCTTATGCGAAACGGCAGCCACCTCATCCATATCTGCCATGTCCACAGCCTTCTGCAAACGTCCGGCATTGAGACGGGTCTCGGAGATGAAACTCTTGAGAATGGAGTCGGCAGCATCCGAGTCGTCACCGGAGAAAGCGGTAAGCGCCGAGAAGTTATAAGGGCAACCCGGAGCAGAAGTTCCGGATGTATGTTCCGCCGGATGCTCCGCGGCAGATTCAGACACTCGTTCATCTTGCGAGGCAGGCATCTGCCCGATGCCCTCCATGTCCAGTTCGCGAAAAAGTTCCGCCACCGTAAACGGCTTATGCAGGCAACCGGCAAAGCCATACGCCTTAAACTCCTCCGGTTTCATGTCGCTACGGGCAGTGACCGCTATTACAGGAATGGTTTGCGCTTGGGGGAGATTCGATGCACGCAACAGTTTCAGCAGGTCGAAGCCACTTATCGCCGGCATCTGTACATCGGTGAGCAGTACGTCAAAAGTCCCGGAGCGTAAAGCATCCAGCAACTCATCCGGCTGCATGCACGACACAGAGGTGATGCCGCTATGTTGAAGCATGGCCGCGGTAAGTGTAAGTTGGATACTATCATCATCAATAAGCAATACCCGAAGCGAAGGCGAAGAAGGGACGGGAAGCGGTTCCTCCTCCTTTTCCTGCATTTCCTCACCGGTGCGCTCCGGCATCCGTACGGGGAACAGAGGCACGCGCAATGTGAACGTACTTCCTTTGCCCGGCACGCTGTCCACATCGATTGTCCCCTCAAGCAATTGCACAAGCATACGTACAATGGAGAGTCCAAGGCCGAACCCCTCCTTGCCCTGTGCACCGGGCAGGCGGGTAAACTCCTGAAAAATCCGTTCCCTGTCGGCAGGCCCCATGCCCTTGCCCGTATCGGCAACGGCAACAACCAGCCTACGGTTCTCATAACACGCCGTCATCGTCACACAGCCCTTGTCAGTGAACTTCACTGCATTGGAGAGCAGGTTATTGATTATCTGGCGAAGGCGAAGCGGGTCGCTGATATAAGTACCCTCCAGTTCGGGAGCAATGTTGCAATGCAGTTCCAGTCCCTTGGCAGAGGTCAGCGGTTCAAAGCTGACATGAATCTCTTCCAACAGTCGGGCCGGATGGAAAGTCACCCGGTTTATTTCCGCTTTATGGAGATCAAGTCGATGAAAATCGAGCAGGTCGACCACCAGTTTCAGCAGATGTTCCGAGGAAGTTTTCATGTTATCCAGATAGAAACGCTGCCGTTCGTCCACCGTCAGCCGGGAAAGCAGATCGGCATATCCCATAATGGAACCGAGTGGCGCTTTAAAGTCGTGGGTAATGGCAAGCATCATCTTCTCCCGCATGGCCAGCAAATCTTCGGCGCGCTTGCGGGCTTCTTCCAGCTCGCGACGGTAACGGTTGCTGCGCGCAATGTCACGCCCTATAATTATCAGGAAAAAGACGGACAGCAACACTGCCCCCACTGCAATGCTGCTGATTATCTTAACGGAATGGCCGCGCACAGACTGCCGGTAGTCCGCCTCTTCGCGGGCACGTTGCAAGGTTTCCTGCTCATATCCTTTCAGCAAACTGTCTATACGGGCGGTCAGCATCTTGTCCATGCGTTGCAAAGTGAGCCTGCGGCGTCGCACAATCGAGTCGCTCACCTTCTTCTGTTGCGCCACAGCACGCAGTTTTTCCTGAAGGGAGTCTACCGGATTGTAGACATCGATCACTGTATCCGTAGCGTATTCAAGGGAAGTCTTCACCTGAATGGCGGTATCTTTTTTGGGCGGTACAAACACTTCGCCCAAACGGCGGAAGAAACCTTTCTTCTTGGGTTTGGTAACCACTGTGTCGCGATGCGTGATGATACGGCGTTGTACGCGCCGGTTGGTGACCACCGAGTCCTGCCGGGTGGCTATGATATTCTCTATCGCACTGGTAGACACCATGCTTTCACTGGTCTCGCTCAGCACACGCAGCATATAAATGGTATTCTCATCTTTCTCCCGGAGCAACGTAATCAGGCTGTCCGTCCAGTGCACATCCTGATTTTCGGAATGCATGAGATTCTCCATTTCCCGGTGCACAAAGAACAGGGAAAAGAACAACACTCCCAGCAACAGAGTGTATCCGACGACTATCTTTACTTTCGATACACTATTCATCGTTTAAAGAAAAAGGATAGGACCATCACTTCATCTCGCAGTCTTATACCGGAAGCGCAGCCATAGCATCAACCCGGCGCTGGTCAGCCCGAACGGGAAAGCCATCCAGACTCCCACTAACCCCCAGCCCAGTACAAAACCGCAAAAATATCCTACGGGCAAAGATATAATAAAATAAGAAATAAATGCAATAATCATCATCGGCTTTACGTCCGATATTCCCCGCAGGGCATTGGCAAAGTTGATTTGCAAGCCGTCGCCAAACTGATAAATCAAGAAGGGGAAGAACAAAGACGCCACCAGCGCCGAGGCCTCCGCACTATCCGTAAACCAACCGCCCATTTGCCCGCGCAGCACAAAGACAATACTTAAAAGAATGATTTCCATAGCCATTATCAAGTGGAATCCGGCATACGTGGAACGGCGCACATTCTCCATATCACCCTGACCTTTGAAGTTGCTGACGCGCACAGCCACCGCCGCCCCCATGCCGTAGTACATCATAAACGTGAATTGCGAAATCGTGAGCATTATCTGATGGGACGCCAGAGCGATAGTGCCCAACCAGCCCACCATGATAGCACTAAGGCTGAAAGAAGCCGTCTCCATCCCCATTTGCAGGCCGACGGGCCAGCCCAGCGCATTAAGCTGCCTGAACACCGGGAACGACCACCCCATGCGTAAGAAACCAACCCGGTAGCGGAGGAACCGGCGGCTGCGGAGCACAATCATCGCAAAGACCGCCACCATCGCAATACGCGAGAACAGCGTGCTGATGCCCGCTCCCAGCAAGCCCAGTTCAGGAAAGCCCAGCTTACCGTTAATAAGGATATAGTTGCCTACGATGTTCAGCGCATTTCCACCCAACAATATCCACATAGCGGTCTTGGTATCCGTAATGCCATCCGTAAACTGCTTGAAACCATTGAACAACATAACGAAGACCAGCGAAGCAAGCAGCACCAGATAATAAGGCTTTATCAAAGGAATCAGCTCTTCGGGTTGCCCCAGACGCTCCACGTTGAAGTAGACCACCGTCATAACAAAAGTAAGGAGCAAAGCCACCAAGACATTCGCCACCAGGCTGCATCGTAATGCCTGCCCCGCCTCTGCAAAGCGACGGTTACCGTAAAGACTGCCCACAATGGGCGTCAGTCCGTAACTGAAACCGGTACTGAAAATTATACAAAGCGTAAACACATTGTTCACGAAAGAAGCTGCCCCCAGCTCTTCAGTACTGTGATGCCCTATCATCAGGGTATCCGCAAAACCAAGAATAATTACACCAAGCTGCCCGATTACAATGGGAAGCCCTAAAAAAATCAAAGCTTTGTAATGTTGCTTATAGCCGGCTATCAAATTCATCATCGTACAGTTTAATTTAATTCAAAAAGAATAAACTCCCAATTTATTCCTAATAAACCTCCGGTTTAATACTAATAAACTTCCGGTTTAATGGGAATAAACCGGAGGTATACTTAATAGGAATTTTTTGTATCATGCGAGGGAACAATTCTTCTTGAAAAACGAAACGTTTCCCTTTCCGCAAAGTAACGGAAATTCCCCCCCTACATATCACTTATCACTCTTATAATATAATACTACGGTATTGTTTTCACAGAAAGCACACTGTGCCACAGTGTGTAATTGTTCCGTTGTGACGGAACGGTAACGCTCAACTTCAAGGTCGATATCTTCCGCCTTTCCCGTCAACTCAAACCAAGCGAGGTTTGTAGCCACGTTCAGGTAATTGATATTGCCGAATATCTGGGTCGATTCAAATTTATTCTTGACCTTTTCCAGCTCCTGTTCGCCCACCGGAGACTGTCGCAACTCTTCCAGCTCCCTGCGTACAGCAGCTTCCGCCTGCTCCAACGACACACCTGCCGCCGGCTTACCGCTGATTTGCAACAGTCCGGCATCACGCGTACCGCTGATATATGCATCGATACCGGAGAAGATGTTCTGTTCCTGCACCAGACGACGGTTCAGACGACTGGAGCGCCCATTGCTGAGAATATCCGACAGAATATCGAATGTATAATAATCGGCACTCCCGCGATCGCACATGTGATAACCCATCAGCAGAGCATCCAGCGGCACATTCCTTTCTACCGTCAGCCTGCGTTCTTCCGTCTGCTCCGGCTCTTGGGGCAACCGCCGCACCGGAACGTTCCTCCGCGGAACAGGACCGAACCACTTCTCGGTAAGCCTAACAGTTTCCTCCCATGAAATGTTTCCCGTCACTGCCAGCACAGCATTGTTCGGAGCATAGAAACGATAGAAGAACGACTTCACCTCATCCAGCGTGGCCTGTTCTATGTGCGAAAGTTCTTTGCCGATAGTGGGCCAGCGATACGGGTGCACCCGGAAAGCCAGCGGCCGGAACAGATGTCCTATGTCGCCGTATGGCTGGTTAAGGCAGCGTTGCTTGAACTCTTCCATCACAACGCCCCGCTGCACCTCAAGCCCCTGCTCGCTGAATGTCAGCTCCAGCATCCGGTCGGACTCCAACCAGAAGGCAGTCTCCACATTCGTTTTTGGAACTGTGAGGTAATAATTGGTTATGTCATTGTTGGTCCAAGCATTGTTTTCCCCTCCCGCCAGCTGCAAAGGGGTGTCATAATCGGGAATATGCGCCGAACCGCCAAACATCAGATGCTCGAACAAATGGGCAAAACCGGTGTGTTCCGGATGCTCATCGCGCGCACCGACATCATAGACGATGTTCAGCGCAACCATTTGCGTACTGGTATCCTCGTGATGCACCAGACGCAAGCCATTGGGGAAACAATGTTTGTTTATTTTCATACGCAGTGGATGAAGATGTGGCAAAAGTCCATCATTCCATCACAGTCACTTTCGTAATCTTCACATCCTCTTCAGGACGGTCGCTACGGTCTGTTTTCACCTGCTGTATCTTATCCACTACATCCATGCCTTCAAGCACTTCGCCGAATACGGTGTATTCTCCGTCCAAATGCGGTGTACCGCCAACGGTAGTATAGGCTTTCACCTGCTCCGGCGTGAAACGGAACTCCGGTTCATCGGCCACCTGAGCTTCGGCCTGTGCAATGAGCGTATCCTGCAAGTTCATCAATCCTTCCTGGTCACCGTCCTTACGCATCTTGTAGATCTCCTTCATGTGCTTCTGCGCCAAAGCGTTGAAAGCATTGTTCAGGCGTGCCTGATTCATCTGATGCTCCATGCCGAGAAGCGTAGAGTCATTATAAACCTTTCCGGTCACGATGTAGAACTGGCAGCCGGATGATTCCTTCTCCGGATTCACATTGTCACCCTGACGGGCAGCAGACAGCGCACCTTTCTTGTGGAAGTATTTGGGATAGACAAACTCTGCCGGAATGGTATAGCCAACATCACCTGTCCCCAACATCTTGCCTTTCGGAGCATTTTTTGATTCGGGATCACCGGCCTGTATCATGAAATCCTTGATGACGCGGTGAAACAGAGTGCCTTCATAGGTACCTTCCTCCGCAAGTTTGATAAAGTTATCACGATGCTTCGGCGTCTCGTTATACAGTTTCACGATGATGTCACCCGCAGTTGTTTCAATCTTCAACTTCGTTTCTTTTTCCATATTTCCGTCTTTCTTTTGTCCCGGTTTGCAGGCTGTCAGACCGCATAC
>ENA-UESS01000771-UESS01000771.1-human-gut-metagenome-genome-assembly--contig:-NODE-771-length-14095-cov-6.942502_pt1 | contig 14095 bp, 15 predicted proteins | sample MGYA00243004_ERZ508005 | MGnify/ENA primary metagenome ERZ508005 (study PRJEB26167, sample SAMN06115471) | human gut metagenome | host: Homo sapiens | place: China:Guizhou | collected 2016-06-29...
CCATGCCTGAATTTTTATCACGAAATCAGCATATTTATTCATAAAATCGCTTGACAAGCGAATAAATATGCAGTATAATGCCTTCCATCAAACACAAGGAAGGATGGTGGCAATCATGGCTCACCTGAATGCAAAGAAACTTTTCCCACTTTTTCTGGCGCTGGCACTCTGCTTGACGTCGGTCAATGCGCTTGCCTGCACCGCTGTTTATGTTGGTTCTGACCTCACCGCGGACGGCACGACGATGTTCGCCCGCTCGGAGGATATTTCCAACAGCTACAACAAGCTGTTCTACGCGATTCCCGCTGGCGTCCATACCGCCGGCGAGGTGTAAAACGGCTGCTACGGCTTCACCTACACCTTTACCAAGGACAGATACGCGTACACGGAGTTCCGCGATGATAACGGCGCGGCGAAGGATGGCGTCTGCCCGGACTGCGGTCAGACCCATGCACATACGCCCTATGAGGCAGGCGGAACGAACAGCATGGGCGTGAGCGTGAGCGCGACCGAAACCATCGGCTGCTCCGATGCGCTGTATGAAGTTGATCCGTACACCGACGAGGGCATTGAAGAGGCCGAAATCACGACCGTATTGCTGAGCGAATCCGCGACGGCGAAGGAAGCAGTCGAACTGCTGCTGAGCATTTACGATTCTGTCGGCGCGGCGGGCGGCTCCGGCATCTTCATTGCGGACGACAAGGAAGTGTGGTACGTCGAAAACGCTTCCGGTACGCAGTATGTTGCCGTCAAGCTGACCTCGACGATGGCGTTTTTACAGCCGAACATGTCGGTGATCGGTCTTATCGACCTTGACGACACCGAAAATGTCATTGCCTCCGCGAACCTGATTGCCGTGGCGGAACAGGCTGGCTCTTATGTCGGCGACAAGGAAGCCAACACCATCGACTATGCCGCTTCCTACAATGCGGATCAGGGCGTCGGCTCCCGTATGGTGAACGCGCTGAAGTACTTCAACGCCGCAACCGCCAAGGAAGAACCTGTTTATGCGGATTTCGCCATTTCCAACGTCGCGACGGATGGCAGCATCGTGCCGATGTATACCAATATCACGCTTGACCATGCATGGAGCGTCGCGGATGTTGTCGGCTACTATCACATTGCGGGCATCGGCTCGACGCGCAACCTTGAAACGCACATCTTCCAGGTCGCCAAGGAAGACGGCATCACCGACACCGTGGAATGGGTCGCGATGGACGACGCGGCGCTGAGCGTCTTCGTGCCGTATTACCCGATGCTGACCACGGATACCTACGCTGGCTATCAGCTCAGCACCGCAGCGGCAGATTTTGTGGAAGCGCAGCCGGAAAGCGGCGTGTACTACGCAACGACGAAGAACAAGCGGAACGAGAACGGCGAGCGTGTGAAGGTGGAAGGCTTCTGCGTCCTGCCGGAGAACTGGGCGGATTCCGTCTACTGGACGATGGACGCGCTGTCCAATCTCTACGAGTACGGCACGCTGACGGACGAAGAAAAGGCGCAGGTTGAAACGACGCTGGCGGATTTGCAGGCTGAATGCTACGAAGTCTACAATCAGCTGAAGGCTGACCCCGACAACGCCACCGCAATCAGCGCCGCTGCCGCGCAGAAGGTTCACGAAGCATGCGTCGAGCTGGTGAACAGTGTGAAGTAATACAAGAGGAAGTTCGTTCAATGTGGGCGGACTTCCTTTTTGCGTGGGAGGGGGGAGGTAAGGATGTCGCGCGTCCCCAAACCTTCCCCTCTGGGGAAGGTGCCGTAGGCGGATGAGGTCGTCACCCCTCCGCCAGCGGCAGCTCAAACCAGAACGACGTTCCTTCGCCCTCCTTGCTGTCAACCCCAAACGGCACATTGTGCTTCTCCAAAATACTCCTGACAATCGACAAGCCCAGTCCGCTGCCGATAATCGCCCGCTTATGCGTCTCCTGCGTGCGGTAGTAGCGATTCCATATCAGCGGCAGTTCCTCCGGCGCAATGCCCTTGCCGCTGTCGTGAATCGTCAGGCGCACCATCTTGCCGATGACCTCCTGATGGATTTCGACCGTCTTGTCCTCGCCCGTGTACGTCAGCGCATTGCCGACTAAGTTGTACACCACCTGCGCAATCCGCTGTTCATCCGCGATTGCCTTCACCTGCGCCGCCGGATGGAACACCACCTGATAGCCGTTTTGCTGCACCATGCGGCTCACGCGGTCGGTAATCGCCTGCACAGACGCGGTAAACGGGTACGGCGCGGGATTGAGCGCCAACGCGCTCGTCTGCAGGCGGCTGAAATCCAGCAGCTCGTTGACCAAACTCGTCAGGCGCTGCGTCTCGTCGATGATCACCTGCATGTTCTCCGGCGTTGCCTCGCCGGGGATGTCGCGCATCATCTCGACGTAGCCGCCAATCATCGTCAGCGGCGTGCGCAGGTCGTGGCTGATGTTGGCAATCAGCTCGTGCTGCAGGTTCTCCAACTGACTTAACTCCTTTGCGGCGTATACCAGCGTGCCGTTCAGTTCCGCCATTTCGCGGTACTCGCAGCCATGCGGGGGAATTTCGTACTGCCCGCGCGAGAGGGAGTGCGCCGCTTCGCTCGTCTCGACGATGGAGCGCGTCACCTTGCGGGAAATCAGCATCGCCAGCAGTGTTGCGCCAAGGAGGACGATGATGGTGATGAGCATCAGCTGCGTCCGCAATGTCGCGACGGTGCTGTCCAGCGGGGTGATGATGGAGTTGAGCAGCAGATACCCGCCCGTGCCGTCAGGGAGGGTGACGCGGCGCGCGCACAGCAGGCTCTGCTTCTTGTCGTCCTCCATCTTCGGCACGTTGCCGCGGAATTGATGGCTGTTGTACTGGTCGCCGCCGAATGGGGCGATGTTGAACAGCTCCGTCAGCGTATCGCCGTTTTCGGGAATCATGGAGCACCAGAAGGACAAATCCCGGCTGCTCATGCGGTGGATGAGGCAGTAATGAATGTCATCCGACGACAAAAAGACATGTTTGTCGCTGTCCAGCAGGAGGATGCAGACGTCGTTTTGCTGCGCGAGCCTGTCCATCAGCGCGGACAGCTGCGCATTGCCGATGTTGCTCTCCAACGCGTCGGCGGCCTGGGTGATTTGCCGCGTCTTGTCCCAGCGGTAGAAGTCGTCCAGCCAGACAATCTGCATCAGCCACAGGAGCGCAAGGACGAACGCGACAAACGCCGCCAAGTAAGCGAAAACTCGGCGGCGAATGCGGGGATGCTTTTTTTCTTTCGGATTTTTGCGCATAGCGAAACACCTCTTGCTTACAAAGGCGCAGCCTTTTCGTCTCCTCGGATAAACACGCGGAAACAGTATGAAAGCGTCACCAACTCAATCGCGAAAAGGGAGTCCAGAGGGTCGAAGACCCTTTGGCAGGTGCAGGGCAGCGCCCTGCCGGAGTCCAGAGGCAGAGCCTCTGGGGTCTCCCTTAGTCCTTCTCGAACCTGTACCCAACACCGCGCAGCGTCGTAATCTTGTCGGCGTACTCACCCAAGCTCTTGCGAAGCAGCTTGATGTGCGTGTCCAGCGTGCGGTCGTCGCCGAAGAAATCGTAACCCCATACGTCGCTGATGAGCTTCTCGCGCGTCAGGGCAATGCCGCGGTTGCGCACCATGTAGAACAGCAGGTCGTACTCCTTGGGGGACAGATTCAGTTTTTCGCCTTTGATGGTCACTTGGCGCGCGGCGAAGTCCACCACCATATCGCCGATGGTCACCCGCTCACCGTCGGACGCGGCGGGCGCATTGGCGGCGGTGCGCTTCAAAACGGCGGACACGCGCATCATCAGTTCACGCGGCGAAAAGGGCTTGACGACATAATCATCAATGCCCAGCTCGAAGCCGTGGATGCGGTCATACTCCTCGCCGCGCGCGGAAAGCATAATCACGGGAACTTGGGATTTGCGGCGGATTTCGCGGCAGGCGGAGAAGCCGTCGAGTTCGGGCATCATCACATCCATGATGATGAGGTCGTAGTTCTTTTGCCGGCACTTTTCGATGGCTTCCATGCCGTTTGACGCTTCCTCGACGTTGTAGCCCTCGAAGGCGGCGTACTTGCGGATGAGGTCGCGGATGCGGGCTTCATCGTCAACGATTAAGAGTGTCATAGGTTAGCACCTCTTGCTCTGGTTTGATGTGCTGAATTGGGTTTCCTACGCCTTCATTATAGCCAAATCCGGGACGAAAAGCAACCGTTATGGGGCGGGGAGATGGATGTCAAGTGTTTTTCCTTTGCGCAGGATGGTGATGACGCAGGGCTGCTGCTGGGCGGAGAAGAAAGCGTCCAGCGCGGTGAGATCGGCGGGGGGCTGGCTGTTCAGGGTGAGCAGCGTGTCGCCCGCCTCGATGCCGGCACGGTCGGCGCGGCTCTGGTCGATGACCGCCAGCACATAGTAGCCCCCTGACTGCCCGTCAAGCAGAATCAGCCCGGCGGACGCACTGCCCGTCAGCGGCATGGTTTCATCCGCCGAAGGACGAAACGCCACAAGCACCGCCACCGGCGTGCTGAAAATCCTCGCGCTCGTGTTTATGTTCATTGACCACGCGGGCAAAATGCTCTTCCCGCAGATTGCTGAAATGCGGATGCTGGGGCGCATTGCCTTTCCGCTGTACTGCTGGTGCATGGTCGTAGGCATCAGCTACACGCGCTCCGTGCCGAAATATCTGGGGCGGCTAATGCTGATTGGGCTGGTGTCGCAGCCGATTTACATGGTCGCGCTCAATCACAGCTGGAATCAGCCGAACATTTTCCTGACGCTGCTCGTCGCGCTGTGCGGCGTGTGGGGCTTGAAGGCGAAAAAGCTGCTCAGCCACATTTGGGCGCCGATTCTGGCGCTCTTCGCGGCGCAGCTGCTGGGGTGCGACTACGGCTGGCGCGGCGTGATGCTGGTGATGCTGCTCTACGGCGTGCGCGGCAGCCGGGCGGGCATTGCGTGCGTGATGATTGCGTTCTGCCTGTACTGGGGCGGCAGCAGCGTCGGCGTAACCCACCTGTTCGGGCAGGATGTCACGCCGCTGACCTCCTCCGCCATCGGCGCGGTGATTTCGCCGTGGCTGCGGCTGCAAACGATGGCAATTTGGGCACTGCCCCTGATGCTGCTGCCCATCAGCCAGCAGGTGAAAATGCCGCGCTGGGTCGGCTATTCCCTCTATCCGCTGCATCTGGTGGTGCTGATTGCGCTGGAAGCCGCGTTTGCCCAGCCCATTCACACGGAGAACCTCATCAACGCTTGGAATGCGTTTGTATCCTTATTTTGACGAGGTGACGTATGGACGCTTCTCCCATCACCCCTGACCTTGACGAGGCCTTGCGTTATGCGGGCGTTTGCGCGGACGAAAGCGGCGACATGCACCGCAAAATGGCGGAAATCGCCGCGCAGTGCATGAAAACCGTCACGCCGCGCTGCACCTACCGCGTGTCCGAAATCGCGTGGGAAAACGGGATGCCGTCGCTCTTTGGCGGGCAGCTTGTTTTGCCCGGCAGAACCGCCGCGGTTATGCTGCGCTCGTGTTCCCACGCGGCGCTGCTTGTCTGTACCCTCGGCGCGACGTTCGATGCGCTGGCGCGGCAGGTACAGGCGCGGGATTTTGCGGATGCGCTGCTGCTGGACGGCTTCGGCGGCGCGTATGTCGAAGCGGGCTGCAACGCGGCGGAGCGCGAAATCGCCGCGAAGCTGCCCGGCAAGTACCTCACCGACCGCTTCAGCCCCGGCTACGGCGATTTGCCGCTGGACGTGCAAAGCCCGCTGCTGGCGCTGACTGACGCGCCCCGGCGGCTTGGCGTCACCCTCAGCGAATCGAACCTGATGAACCCGCTCAAGAGCGTCACCGCCGTGATTGGGCTGTCGGACACCCCGCAGCAGGCGCGGATTCGCGGCTGTGACTATTGCGCGATGCGGACGCGCTGCAATTTGCGAAAGGCAGGAAAAACCTGTGGAACATAAGCTGACTTTTCTGGATGGCGCAATGGGCACGATGCTCCAGCGCCACGGGCTAAAGCTCGGTGAAATTCCTGAGCTGCTTGCTATCACCAACCCGGATTTGCTGACGAATATCCACCGGCAATATATCGAAGCGGGCACGGAAATCGTCTATGCGAACACGTTTGGGGCGAATCGGCGGAAGATGCAGAAAACGCCCTACACGGTGGCGGACGTGGTGTCTGCCGCCATTTCAGCGGCGAAAAAGGCGTGCATCGGCACATCCGCCCGCGTCGCGCTGGATATTGGCCCCTTGGGCGAACTGCTTGAACCGATGGGCACGCTGCCGTTCGAGACGGCGGTGGACATGTTCGCGGAGATTGTGGACGCGGGCGTGAACGCGGGCGCTGACCTCATCTGCATCGAGACGATGACCGACCTGTACGAGGCAAAAGCCGCCCTGATTGCCGCAAAGGAGCATTCGACGCTGCCTGTGTGGGTGACGATGAGTTTCGACGCGACCGGGCGCACCTTCACCGGCTGCACAATTCCGTCCATGGCGCGGACGCTGGAAGGCTTGGGCGCGGACGCGATTGGGCTGAACTGCTCGCAGGGGCCGAAGCAGCTGCTGCCGCTCTTTCAGGAGCTTTGCCGCGTGACGACCCTGCCCGTGATTGCTAAACCGAACGCGGGTCTGCCCGATCCGGTTGATGGGCATTATGATCTGCCGCCGGAGGATTTCGCCCGCACGATGGTGGATGTGGTGGGCGCGGGCGTGAGCATCGTCGGCGGCTGCTGCGGCACGAACCCCGACTACATCCGCGCGCTGCACGGCGCTGTGCACACCATGATGCCCGGCGCGCGCGACATTCATCACGGCAGCTTCCTCTGCACGCCGACGATGCCGCTGGAAATCTCCGGCGTGCGGGTCATTGGCGAACGCATCAATCCGACGGGCAAAAAGCGCTTCCAGCAGGCGTTATTGGCGGGCGATTTGGATTACATCGTCGATGTCGCCATTGCGCAGGTGGACGCGGGCGCGCAGATTCTGGATGTCAACGTCGGCTATCCGGGCGTGGATGAAGTCGCCATGCTCCCGCGCGTGGTCAGGAAATTGCAGGAAGCGGTGGATGTGCCGCTTCAGCTGGATTCCACCAACGCCGCCGCGCTGGAAGCCGCTCTGCGCGTCTATAATGGCAAAGCGGCGGTCAACTCCGTCAACGGCGAAGAGAAAGCGCTGCAAACGCTGCTGCCGGTGGTGAAGAAATACGGCGCGGCGGTCGTCGGTCTGGCGCTGGACGAGAAGGGCTTGCCCAAGACGGCGGCGGAGCGCGTCGCAATCGCACGGCGCATTGTGGATGCGGCGGAACGCTTCGGCATCCCCCGCGAGGACGTGTTCATCGACTGCCTGACGCTGACCGTTTCCGCCCAGCAGGATCAGGCGGAGGAGACGCTTGCCGCCGTCCGCACGGTGCACCGCGACATGGGGCTGCAAACCGTGCTCGGCGTGTCGAACATCTCCTTCGGGCTGCCGAACCGCCTGCTGATGACGCAAACGTTCCTGATTCGCGCGCTGAATGAGGGCTTGACGCTGCCTATCATCAACCCGAATCAGAAGGAAATCATGGACGCGGTCGCGGCGTTCCGCGTGCTCAACGGCGAGGACGAGGCGTGCGCGGCGTATGTCGAGCGCTTTGGCTCGGAAGCCGCGCTTGCCGCTGAAAAGCAGCGCGCCGCCGCTGTTTCGTCTGCCCCGACCGCGAAAGCAGCTGCCGCCGTCACCAACCTCGATGATGCGATTATCCGCGGCCTCAAGGCAGACGCGGCGCGCTTGGCGAAGGAAGCGCTGGCGACCGAAAACGAATTGTCGCTGGTTGAAAAGCACCTGATTCCCGCCTTGGACAAGGTTGGCACGGACTACGAGCGCGGCGTGGCGTTCCTGCCGCAGCTGCTGGGCGCGGCACAGGCGGCGCAGGCGGTGTTCTCCGTCATCCGCGACAGCTTGGCGGCGAAGGGCGGCGAACCCGTCAAGAAGGGGCGCATCGTGATTGCGACGGTCAAGGGCGATATCCACGACATTGGCAAGAACATCGTCCGCACGGTGCTGGAAAACTACGGCTACGACGTGCTGGATTTAGGGCGCGACGTGCCGCCGGAAACGGTGGTGGACGCGGTGGTGAAGGAGAACATCCGCCTTGTCGGTCTGTCTGCGCTGATGACGACGACCCTGCCGAGCATGGAGGAAACCGTGCGCCAGCTGCACACGCTGCCGAATCCGCCGAGCATCATGGTGGGCGGCGCGGTGGTGACGCCGGAGTACGCGCAGAACATGGGCGCGTTTTACGCCAAGGACGCGCGCGCATCGGTGGAGATTGCGAAAAAAGTGTTGGGATAAGGAGGATTTCGCCCATGCGTACCCTGCTGATGGCGGATATTCACGGCAATTTCGCCGCGCTTCGGGCGATTCTTTCGACCCCGGAGGCGCAGTCCTGCGGGCGCGTCATTTCCCTTGGCGATCAGGTGAATTTCGGCCCGGAAAGCCGCAAAGTCGTCGAAACCCTGCGTTCACTCGGCGCGACGATGCTCATGGGCAATCACGAGGAGCGGCTGCTGCATCCGGATGATTTTGCCGGCTACAACTGGGCGATGCTGCGTGTGACGGCAGGGCAATTGTCAGGCATTTCACTGGCTGATTTGCCGGTGGATGTCCGCATTGGTTCGGCGCTGCTGACCCACGGCACACCCGGCGACCCGTACCATTTGGTTTATCCGCCGGATTTGCCGGAGGTGCTGAAGGCGCTGCCTGAAGACGTGTCGCTGCTGATTTCGGGGCATAATCACCTCTGCTGGGATGTCACTTCCGGGCAGCGGCGGGCGTTCAATCCGGGCAGCGCCGGGCTGAATGAGACAGGCACGGGCGCGCGGGCGATGTTCGCTATTTGGGATGGCGATGAGCTCACGCCGTGCAGCACGCCCTACGACGTAACGGAAAACGCCCGCGCGTACCTTTCCGGCGGATTTGCGCAGGAAGCGCCGGAAATGAGCCGGATGTGCCTGCAAGAGATGGAAACGGGGCAGTATCAAGGCGTTTTGCGGCTGATTCGGCATGTGAAGCACGTTGCGGAAGGGATGGGGCTGACGATTGCCGACCGCGAAGCATGGCTGGCGGCGGACGCGGCCGCCCCGTGGCGCGAACCCATTTCAACCGCGGATTTCTGGGCGCGAAAGGAGAAAGAAGCATGAGCGATACCATCGCAGCCATCGCGACTGCGCCGGGACAAGGCGGCATTGCGATTGTCCGCGTGTCGGGCGACATGGCGGAGGACATTTTGCGCCGCATCTTCCGCCCAGTCGACGGGAAACATCCGCTGCCGACGCATCTGCTAACCTACGGGTATATTGTGGAGGCTGAGGAGCGCATTGACGAGTGCATGGCGGTCATCATGCGCGCGCCCAAATCGTACACACGCGAGGATGTGGTGGAGTTCCAGCTGCACGGCGGCGGCTGTGTTGCGCAGAAGGTGCTGTCCCTGTGCCTGTCCTCCGGCGCACGTTTGGCACAGCCGGGCGAATTTACCCGCCGGGCGTTCCTGAACGGGCGAATTGACTTAAGCCAAGCCGAAGCCGTGATGGATTTAATCGCCGCGCAGGGCGAGCAGAGCCGCAAAGCCGCCATGCGCCAGCTGACCGGGGGCGCGTCGTCATTCATCCGCAAGGCGGCGGACGAATTGTACGCCATTCAGGCGGGCGTGGCGGCGTGTATTGACTATCCGGAGGAAATCAGCGAAGAGGAAGCCGCGAGCGACCTTGCGCCGCGCATTGTGCATCTGGCGAAAACGCTGACGGACGCCTGCGACGAGCGCGCCGCGCGGCTGCTGCAATCGGGGCTTCGTGTCGCGCTGTGCGGGCAGCCGAACGTGGGCAAATCGAGCCTGCTCAACGCGCTGCTGGGCGAGGAAAAGGCGATTGTGACCGCGATTCCCGGCACGACGCGCGATTTGGTGGAGGGCACGCTGATGCTCTCCGGCAGCGTCATCCACCTGACGGACACCGCTGGCCTGCACGACACGGACGACCCGGTGGAACGCATTGGCGTTGACCGCGCGCGCCGCGCCCTGGCGGACGCGGACGTGGTGCTGCTGGTGCTGGACATGAGCCGTCCGCTATCCGCCGAGGACGAATCGCTCCTGCGTACGCTGCATGGGCGGAACGGCTGCATTGTGCTGAACAAGAGCGACCTGCCGCCGGTGCTGACGGAAAGCGACCTGCAAGACGCGGCGGACGGCAAGCCGATTCTGACCGTCTCCGCGAGTGTTCCGGACAGTTTGCAGCCGCTGAAAAGCTACCTTGCGTCGCAAGCCGCTGTCAGCGACCAGCTCACCCTGACCCAGCCGCGCCACATCGCAGCCGCGCGCCGGGCGGTTGCCGCGCTGCATCAGGCGGAGGACACGCTGCGCAGCTATTCGGTGGACTTGGCGGGCGTGGACTTGCAGCAGGCGCAGATGGCGCTGGCGGAAATCACGGGCGACGAGGTGGAGGAAAAGCTGCTCGATGAGGTGTTCGGCAGGTTCTGCGTGGGAAAATAAACAAAATGGGCAGGCACGCCGCAAAAAGCGTACCAGCCTTTTCACTTACTTCCGCTCAATCACCGTCTGGCTGTCGCTGACGCCCGGGGTCGTCGGGTCAATCACAACGCCCAGGGTGCTCAGCAGGGACAGCAGCGCCGCGCCCAGCTGCATCACCTGCTCCTGCGCTACCGTCGTCTCAATGCCGAACAAGTCCAGCAGGTTGAACACGAACGTGCAGACGACCGCCAGCAGCGTCGTCAGCCAAACCTTGTTGCGGAAACGAAGCGACCAGTTGATTTTCATGCAATCATCCTTTCTGTGCAAATCTTTTTCTTCACGCTGGAAGAAAAATGGGAGGAAAAGCGTTTTGTTTGTGGAAATGGTACATCATCCGACAACGAAAGGGGAGATTCTGATGAAGAAACGTGTTTTGTCAGCCCTGATGGTGCTGCTCCTGCTGATTCCTGCCGCCGGAAGTGCCGAGGAAGCGCCGATGCTGCTGGAATCCTACGCCTCACGCGGCGCGCGACAGGTGACGTTCGCCTATCCGGAAGGGTGCACGGTGGACGCGCGAGACAAGGTGGGGACGCTGGTATCCATCGACGAAAACACAAGCGTGTCGGTGGTTGTGACCAAGAAGGGCAACTCCGGCATCGACGAAATTCAGGAGAATATCGGCGATTCGTCGCTGATTCTCACGCTGTCCGACGATATGCAGCTCTACGCCACGCATGGGATTCCGAATTTCCCGTGGATGGGCAGCGATATCGTCGAAGTCGGCATCAACCTGCCCGGCGGCGTTGATGTGGTGGTGACTGCCCAGTGCCTCTATGGCGATACGGCAGTTTACGACCTGCTGCTGACCATCGTCGGCTCGCTCACGGATGCAGCGCCGCTGCAAACGTGGCTGGAGGAAACGTGGATTCCGTCGGTGACGCAGGAATGACCATCGGGGAGCTTGGGTGGAAGGACGTTCCACCCTTTTTTTATGCCGCCATCCGCCCGCGAATCTCCTGCAAGCCATGCTCCGCCTCGTCCATGCGCCCCTCCAGCCGGTAGGTGCGCTCAATCAGGTTGTTATGCTGGGCGACGCGCTTTTCCAGCTGCGCCAAGCGGTACTGCGTCAGCCGGGAGGACGCCAGCACGCCCGCGCACGACCCCGCCAGCGTGCAGAAGCCCGAAATCAGCGCCACAAGCAGCGATTCGCTCATGCGCCGCCTCCTTCCAGCGCCGCCCACGTCTGTTTGCCGACGATGCCGTCCACCGCCAGACCCCGCTCGGACTGGAAGCCCTTCACGCTGCACCGCGTCATCGTGCCGAAAATGCCGTCTACAGCAAGCTCGTAGCCCGCGCGGTTCAGCAGCGTTTGCAGCAGGCGGACGGAATCGCCCCTGCTGCCCGTGCGGAGGGTCGGGCGGGACACGCTGGACGGAGTGGACACGGCGGAATCGTCCGCAGAATTGAAGCTGCTGGTTTCAGCCACGTCCTTCAGCCAGCCCCAATAGCGCCATTTGCCGATTTTGCTGTCCGCCTTGACTGCCATGCCTTCGGTGGAGGCGTGGACGATGCGCAGCGGCGACACGCTCGTGACAAGTCCGATGTGGCAGAAGTCGCCCAGCCCGTCTGAAAAGCGCGCGGGCGTTACGGGCTTCCACTTGAACACCGCCATGCCGGGGCAGAGGTCGGCGGCGGATGCAATTGTACCCGAACGGGCAAGGTACTTGCGGAAGATGGTGTTGCTGCCGTGGTAGATGGATGCGCCCTGACGGCGGAACGCGCGGACGAACATGCCGGAACAGTCGATGCCGCGCTCGTCGTTCGTGCCGGGGGATGCATAGGGGAAGCCGATGCAGGCTTCAAAATCGCTGATAAGCTGCGAAAGATTGAGCAAGCCAATCACCTCCTGATAATAATGAGCAATGGGATACTGTGCGTAACCTGTGGATAAACACGCGGAAGCAGCATGAGAGCGTCACCAACTCAATCGCGCGAAAGGGAGTCCAGAGGGTCGAAGACCCTTTGGCGGGGTTGAGGGGCAGCGCCCCTCACGTTCCCATCTTCTCGATGACCTTCAGCGTGATGACGGAGGTCACGAAGCCGCCGGGGTTTGTGGGCATCATCAGCAGGGAGTGCTGACCGGAATCAACCGCGCCGGTAGACGTGCGGCGGAGGTAGGGGAGCGCATCGAGCGACTGCGTTTTGCCCCACACGCTGTACGGGATTTCCGTGCCGTCCACCAGGATGGTTTGGATGTATACGCCGTTGTCCGCCGTCATCCGCATCACGCAGGACAGCACCGACGGGTACTCATCCAGCGTGAAGGGGTGCGAAATCGGGGCGGTGTAGGTGCCGGTCGCGCGATTGCGGAAGGTCAATTCCGTCAGCTTGCCGCCGATGAGCTTGCTCGCGTTCACCTCGCGCAGCAAATCGGCGATTTCGTCCGACAGCGCGGGCTGACGGTTCGCCAGTGTCAGCGTCACCCGACCGGGCTGCCCGAACACGTCCGGAATGTGCATGGCGACAATGCGCTCCACCAGCACCGTATTTTCCTCTGGCAGCGCCAGCCGGAAACGCTGCCCCAGCCGGAAGGTATCCAGCGCTTCGCCCGTGATGCGCGAGAGGTCGATGCCCTGCAGCTGCACCGTCGCGGTCGGCTGACTGTGCCGCTCCAGGTAGCGTTCCGCCACGCGCTTCAGCGTATCCGCGCCCATGATTTGGTCACTTGTGAACGTCCGCGCGGCAATGCCCCACGTTTTCGTGTCCGCCGCGTCGATGTATTCGCGCCCCAGCAGCGGGGTCAACGTTACGCGGTCAAGCCCCTGCCCGCAGCCATAGGGGAACACGCGCGTGCAGAGCCGGCTCGCGTCGCGTGTGACGCGCACGGTGCTGATGTTGCGCGTCAGCCGCCCTTCGCACGAAATTTCCTCTGGCAGCTTGCGCAGATGCAGCTTCCACGGCAGCTTCGTCTGGTCGAACGCCCAGCAGAGGTTCGCGGGCAGCATGTCCAGCAAGCTCGTCAGTGCGGCGTAAATTGACTGCGTCTGCCCAATCGCGGAAATCACCAACCCCTCGTCCGCCTCGATGTCGCCCACCCGCCAGCGGATGCGCGTCTGGTAGCTCAGGATGCGCTTGAGGATGGTTCGCACGTTTTCCGCGTACGTCAGCGCGGGCAGCATGTCGTCCGCCAGCGTCGCCATCCCGTGCTCCAGCTGCACCACGCGCCGCAAGCCCGGCTCTTCGCTGATACTGGAAACGCGGTAAATCTCGCTGTCCCCGAAGCCGTCACAAAGGCGCACGAAGTCCCGCACACAGACGGGCGCATCCTCCGGCGGCAGCACCATTTCCGCCATCGACAGCGGCTGAAGCGAACGGTCAACCGTCAGGCGAATTGGGTGCAGATTCGCGCGCGGCTTCATTTTGTCGTCCAGCAGACACGGCAGATTCATCAGCAATACCTCCCTTTGCACCGCCCGGACACAAACGCCGCAGCGCTGGCTTCCACGCGGATTTCGTTCAGCACACCCGGCCGCAGCAGCAAATCATCCGCGCTATCCGGCGTGCGATAGGGCAGAATGGACACCGTGCTGTCATCCGACACCATTTCC
>ENA-UESS01000778-UESS01000778.1-human-gut-metagenome-genome-assembly--contig:-NODE-778-length-14027-cov-17.411183_pt1 | contig 14027 bp, 18 predicted proteins | sample MGYA00243004_ERZ508005 | MGnify/ENA primary metagenome ERZ508005 (study PRJEB26167, sample SAMN06115471) | human gut metagenome | host: Homo sapiens | place: China:Guizhou | collected 2016-06-29...
ACTGTATATTAACTCTAAAGCCGCATTATATCAAGCGGTTTTCGGATAATAATGTACACAAATATCAGCGGTCAGAACTGTGTGTTTTATTGTGAATGATACTGATAATCTTTTCCTGCTCGTCAGCGGAAACACCTATGCTTTCTAAGGCCTCCCGTGTGCCGCAGTCGGGGCAGATTTGCGTGTCGGGGTACTTTCTCGAAAGCGCAGGATACCCGCCGTACTGCGCCCCACAGCGGGGACAGGTGCGAAGTCCTGTTGCGTTATCTGATTTCATTTGCGACCCTCCTGCTGTTGTTCAGCGCTGCGAGAAGAATACTCTCATCGAAGCTGAAATTGCTATAGCCCTCAAGGCAAGTCCTAACATACGAACCACTCGGCAAACCCAGTGGACGTTCTTCATGCATAATGTACACGAAAGCCTTTCTGCCCACTGTCTTGCCCGAGAAGTACCTCACGGGCAGTTCCAGTTCGGCTTTGTAGTAGAAAGCCGGAAAGCCCTCATACACATCAAGCCGTTTCTCATCGGCAGGTTCAACCGACCAGACTGCGACAGGAACTTCCGCTCCCGATTTCGGTTCGATCGTGAGGTAAGCACCTGTCTTGCTGCCCTTAAAGAGCAGTTCGTAGTCCTTAATCACCGCAGTCCCCACGGGCTTTGCCGTAGGGCAACGCAGCGCCATTTGCCGTAGGTTCAGATTACTGCCGTAGGAGAGGTAGTACTTTTTCATTTGAAATTCGTCCTTTCCGAAAGGAGGCTTGTATTTTCGGTAGCGTTCTTGCCACCGTTCAGGAATCACCTTTCTACCACCAAAAGCCCCACGCTGTGGGGGAGTTGGGGGCAGGAAGCTAACTCCTGCTTACTGCGGTCTGCCATTTCTGAAAGCCGTATCGCCCTCAAGCCGCTTGGTGTAAAGTTCCCTTGCGGTCTTAAATTCATCACCGATGAAGCCGAGCCGTAAAAGCCATGTTCTCATTGCGTACTTGGGGTTTTCAGTCTGCTGAGGATTTGCGCTTGCAGTTTTGACCTGCTTGGCAAGCTGGCTGAGAGCCAGGCAAAGCTGAATGTAGCTTTTCAGTTGACCTGCGTGAAGTCCGTTCTTCTTGTCACCGCAAGGTGCATCGAATTGGAAAAGTCTAAACTCAATCGTTCCCTTTGTAAAGGTTGCGTGCAGGTTCAGCATATGGTAGCGGCTCTCGTTGTAGTGCGCCGACCTGCCGTAATCCGCGTTCTGACTGCCGTACCAGGTGTCCGCAAGCGCCGCCATGGTTTTCGGCTTTTTGCGGTTGAGTTCCACCAGGAAATCCTTGCTGACCGTACGGCAGTAGCGGCTCATGCGGCTTCTGTCGAGGTTCAAGGCGCTTGCTAAAAGGCTTTCGTGGCTTGCCATAATGTTTGCAAGGTTTCGCAAACTTTGCGGTGTGTGCCCCTTGGCTCCAATGTGAATGTGAACTCCGCAGCCCCTTGTTGCGTCGCTTTTCGCGCCTGCTTTTCTCAGTCTGCGAATAAGTTCCTGCAGGGTTTCCATGTCTGCGTAGGTAAGTATCGGGGTGACTAATTCGCACTTTTCGCTGTCCGGTCCGTGAATGCTGACGTCCTTCTGGAACTTCCACTCGCGTCCCTCGCTGTCCCATGCGGAGTAGGTGCAGTAACCGTTGCGGCCTGCGGTATTTTCGTGGCGGTGTGTGCCGAAGAAATCGGCGGCAATCTGCGCGGCTTTTGCTCTTGTAATGTTATTCATTTCAACCTCGACCCCTATGGTCTGGTTCATCATTTCTTCAATCTGCTTTGTGGTTTTTGCGTTCATTGTGGTGTCCTCCGTTTGTGTATTTCCCTTTCGGTGTACACATATTAACTCTAAAAGCAGTATATAGCAAGCGGTTTTACCACAATATATTGAACGAAATACACACGCAGAAATTGTGTATATCAGCCATGGATTTTGCGAACTACATCAACACCGAGAACAGCGTTCAGACCCGAGCCGTTATCCCAGCGGACGAGCAAATTTCCGATATCGTCAACCCCTCGTACAGTACCTCTTGTGTCTTTCGGAGGAGCCTGCGGGTCGTCCATTGAAACAAGCTCTACTCGGCAGCCGACAGGGTATTCTCTGCGGTACTGCTCGATTGTTGCTTTACTAGGAAATCTCATGATTTGCACCTCCGTTCCTAAATGCTGACGAGCCTGTGAGGTTTCTCAGCAGTATCTTCCGCTCGGTCTTGTACTCCGAACCGATAAATCCCAGCCGCAGGAGAAAGCAGCGGAATGCGTACTTGTCGTTGTCGATTTCCTTTTCCTTAGCCGTAACCCTCTTTGCATTGGCGGCGAGTTCGCAGAGCGCCGAAATGAAATGCGTGTATGCCTTGCATTCATCAGCACCGCAGTCTGCGAACCAGGGAAACTTCACCGTGCTGTCAGTGACCTCAATCGGCAGGCTCTCCACCGCTAAAGCTCTGCGGATAAGTCTGCCTTTGGCTTCGAGCAGCTTGGTGAGGTTTTCGACTGCCGAGCCGTCAAGCGGAACTTCCACCGTAAGCCCCACAGATTCGCCGTGTTCGGCGCTGTCGGTGTCTGCGGATACTTCCTCGCTTGCCGTTTCCGCTGGCTCTGTGTCGGCAACCTCGGCGATAAATCCACGCTCCGCAAGGAATTCAAGCAGACCCTCGATTTCCTCACTGTCAGCTCTGTCGTCAAATTCAAGGTTGCCCTCGCGGGTCACCGTGAAATAGTCGATTCGGTAAGCGTAGGTCGGGGTTCTCATGTAAACCGCGTCCGCTCCCGTGAACTCGCTGATGGCTTTCACAAGCGGTTTTCTGTCCTGCGCGTTGTAGTAAATTGTCATTGTATGTACCTCCATTTCCTTTCGGTAGAGCGACCGCTTGCGGCCGTTCGTACACAATTTTACTCGAATAGGGGGATAAGTCAACGGGTTTTAACAGAAAGCCGCACATTCTGCGTTATGCACAATGTACGGCTCAACTATTAGTCTATAATGTAAACTCTGACTTCCACGCCGAGTTTGCGGCAGTTGTCAATGACAAATTTCGTACCTCGTGATTTTCCATCCCAGAACGCAAGCACGATATCCGAATACTCAATTATCGTGATATTCCGTTTCAGCGGAGCGCTCCTGCCGAACCTTGTGTATTCCGGCAGGAACTCCGTCAGCTTTATTCCGTGCGCCAAAGCATACTCCCTTGCGGAAGTATCTACTCCTTTAGCACCTCCGGACACGATTTCCGTGGTATTTTCGGGGAGATATCTGCCTAAATCAGTCACGCTCAGCCCTCTTGAACCAATTACAGCTACTTTCATGTTGCCCTCCTTATAAACGCATTATGAACGCACTTTGAACCCACTTCATACATTATAGCACACTATGATGTTAAAATAAACACATATCGGATATAAACAGGAGGAGTTTTATGGCTATCAAGAGTTTATCCATCAGAATTGACGATGAAATGCTCGACAAACTGCATTATGTTGCCGATTATGAGGCTCGTTCCGCAAATGGGCAAATCATTGTTCTGATTCGTGAGTGTATAGAAAAGTTTGAAGAAAAGCACGGAAAAATCGTGCTCGGCGATGAGCCGGGCAACGCTAATTCAAGCAAGAACTGACCCATACAATCCCTGAAAGGACAAAGTAAACACACGGCAAATCAATTCCGAGTGCAAGTTTATGTTCCTCTTTCCAAAAGACGACACAAAAAAGCAGCCCCTAGCTGCAGCTTAAGTATTCGGTTTATCAAACGCTAATCCACCAGTCGAATACTGCCTGACCGTCAGCCCATTTCAGCGTTGTGGGTCTGCCCTCAATTTCGCGTTTTTGAAGCATTTTATCAAAGGCTCGTATATAAGCCTGTTTATATTTGGGATAAAGCTCGAATTCAAGGTTTCGCATATGCTTTACTGCCATTGGGCAGCCGATACAGCCGATTCGCTTAAATCCGCATTCATATAACGGATTGCTTTTGCAGCCGTAGTACGATAAGAAATCCCATACATCTTCATCCGACCAGTCAACGATTGGGTTCACCATTGTTTTTCGGGTTCGGTAGCAATGCTCAACCATTCTGCGGTTCACATCATTATCGTCATTGAGGATTATTCCGCCCTGTTTGGTGGTCTTGTATTCTACACCAAGTTCATCAGCAATTTTCTGAGTACCCTTGGGTTTTCCGATAAATTTGACCACATCGGCGGATTCCTTTCTTCTGGCACTTTCTGTCCAGCGAACACCGGTTACGACAATCTTTCCTTTTCCACCCGGCTCTTTCAATTCGCTACAGCAGTATCTTGAGTTTCGCAGCGGAGGTGTGCCTTTGCGAACAATGAGGTTCCACATGGTTACCGGATTGTCATCATTGTCATGTGGAATTTTTATCGTAACATCAGACTGGCTTTTTATGTATTGAACCGTTTCCGGAGCGTCAACCGTAGTCAGATTATGAACAGCTTCGTATTTTACGCCGGCAAGCCCGGCAAGTATTTTTATACAGTCGCTGTCTTTGCCGCCGCTGTACGCAATATAATAACCGTCTGGCGGTTCAAATCCCTTTAAGCGTTCAATAGCGATACGCTCTCTTTCTTTCAAACTTGGATTCATTGTGTCACCTCCAGTTCAGAATAAGCAATCGTCTTTCCGTCACGAACCACAGACACATTCTCCGCAGAGCCGACCTGCTCGATATACCTCTTCACGATTACATCGCAGAACTTCTCGTCAAGTTCGATTGTGTGGCAAATTCGGTTCGTCTGCTCACAAGCGATAAGCGTACTGCCCGAGCCGCCGAACGGGTCGAGGACGATACAGTTGCTCATGCTTGAATTCTTTATCGGATAGGCAATAAGCGGAATCGGCTTCATTGTCGGGTGGTCGCCGTTCTTCTTCGGTTTGTCGAACTCCCATATCGTCGTCTGCTTGCGGTCGGAGTACCACTGGTGCTTGCCGTTTTTCTTCCAGCCGAACAGACACGGCTCATGCTGCCACTGATACGGCGAGCGACCGAGGACAAGCGACTGCTTCTTCCAGATACAAGTTCCGGACAGGTAAAATCCCGCGTCAGCAAAAGCCTTGCGGAAGTTCAAGCCCTCTGTATCTGCGTGGAAAACATAGATGCTTGCATCGTTCGCCATTGATTTCTCCATGCAGGTGAAAGCGTCAAGCAGAAATTGGTAAAACTTCTCGTTTTCAAGATTGTCGTTCTTGATTTTACCCGCCGAACCCTCATAATTCACATTGTACGGCGGGTCGGTAACCACAAGATTTGCCAGCTTTCCGTTCATGAGAAGTTCGTAGGTTTCCTGCTTTGTACTGTCGCCGCAGACAAGTCTGTGATTTCCGATCAGCCAGAGGTCACCGGGCTTTGTCATGCAAGGTTTTTCCATCTCTGCGTCAACATCAAAATCATCGTCCTTGGTGTCGGAATCATCGTCAAAAAACGCAGCGAGTTCTTTTTCATCAAAGCCCGTCAGACCGAGGTCGAAATCGTCAGCCTGCAATGCTTCAATTTCAACTTTCAGCATTTCCTCGTCCCAGCCCGCGTCAAGAGCCATTCGGTTGTCTGCGATTATGTACGCTTTCTTCTGTGCGGGCGTAAGATAATCCACAAACACACAAGGCACTTCGGAGATATTCTCGGATTTGGCAGCGAGTATTCTGCCATGGCCGGCGATAACATTGAAATCCTTGTCGATGATAACGGGATTGATAAAGCCAAATTCCCGCAGCGATGAACGAAGCTTGTTCAGCTGTTCCGGTGAGTGTGTCCGGGCGTTGTTGACGTATGGTATCAGCTTGTCTATCTGGACAAGCTGCATTTCACTGGTCGTGTTCATCTGACGTTCCTCCTTTTCAGAACCTTGTGCAGACCCTTTCGGGCGTCCATGACATTGCCCTTAATTGCCTGACCTTTAATCGTTCGGTATTGCTGTACCGTGAGGTTAGGTCGGTTGCTTTTCAGTTCCTTGAAAAAATCGATGGTATCCTTTGACATGGTGTTATCCTTTCCTTGAACGAAGCAGGTGTTCCATAGCGTCGTTCAAATCATCGCCGACAGGTTCGGTGCAGTTCTCCTTGACTATTCCGTAAATTTCATACCAGATGAGATTTGCGTTCTTCTGAAACTGCTGCGACATCTGCACGAACGGCGAAGCAATGACGCCGCCCGTGGTCGGGTGCTTGCCGAGCAAGCCGTAAGTGCTGATTGCTTCCTCGCATTGAATGTATCTTGCGTATGCCTGCGCGTGGGCTTCGATGAGCCGCTTGTTTACGAGGTTCTCACAGTTCCTTTGCTTAAGCCACAGCCAGGTTTCTCTGTAAATATCGTCAGCGCCAAGCGGAACTCCGTTCTTCTGCCGAGCCGACAGATAGTCGCCGGGCTTCGGCATATCCGAGCCGTTAAGCACAGCGCCCTCCGGCAGGTCGACCGCTTCAAGCTCGGCTGTGTCGAGCGTCGGTATATCGTTGCTTATGATTTTCACCGGAAGTCCTTTCTGCTTTTTCTCTGCGGCAGGAGCGGGTTTATCTCCGGCGCGTACCCGTCTGCCGCCTCTGTTTGTGCCGTCCTTAGCCATGTTTTTCACCTCCGCAGGACAAGAAAAAAGGACGGTTCGCGCCGTCCGAAAATATATTCATGGTTTAATACCCCGTTTGAACCCCGATTTTTGCACACGAAGCCCCGGGCCGCTGTCCGAGGTAAAGGTCGCAGAGATTTCGACCGCCCCTACCGGTCACCGAGATCGTGGTGTATTTTCGTGTGGCATGACTGGCACAGCGACATCAGGTTGCTGAAATCATTACTGCCGCCGTGCGACACAGGAACGATATGATGTACCTCCTCAACCGGAGTGAGCCGACCCTCTTTCAGACACATCTCGCACAGCGGGTGAGCCGTTGCATAACGCTTTCGTATCTCTCGCCACGCTCTGCCGTATTTCTTGTTGCTGTCAGCAGGGCGAACGAGTTTATTGTAGCGACGGTTCATCTGCTTTGAGTGTTTCTCGCAGTACTGTCCGTCACAACGGTTGGGACAGCCGGGGTAAGAACAAGGGCGCTGTGGTCGTCTGGGCATGGGGGTCATCTCTTTTCTTTTTTGCTGATTATATCATACCACAAAGGGGCTACTGTAAAACAGTTGATTTTACTGTAAAGTTTCAGGAACAACAATCTCTCGCATTGCTTTATGGTGCATTTTGTAGATGTTATCTATGCCGTATCCCATCTGAACAGCTATCTGCTCCCAGGTCTTGAAGCACAGATACCGAAGTTCAAGAAGCGTCTGATATTCGAGATTTGAAACACCGCGAATCACTCCGGCAATCTCCTTTTTGAGGTCAACCAGGCTATCTATGTCAGCGTTTATCTCGCTCTCCATATCCACGATTTTGATTATGACGTCCTCCATGCGGTGAATATTGCGGGTGGAGTTTCCGGGCATATCGCTGAAAACCGTTGTCGCTTTCTGCGCAAGCAGGTTCAGCGAAGCTATCTGTTCCATCTTGCTGTTGATACGCTGATCTATTCTGTACGCCTGTCCGAGATATTCCTTTGCCGTCATGCCGAAACCTCCTCTTTGAGCTTTTTCAGAAGCAATTCTCCGTTCAAATCCGAAAGTATCGAAAACCAGTTTGAACGGAAGAATTTCTCTATACTCCGCTTATCGTGCTGCGCCGATTTGTCGTCCGGTGTATATCGCAGACGCTCCACGGCATCACGATAATCCTTGACCGCTTGTACGATTATGGCATTTGCCAGTTCCTTGTATGGATTCATTTATGTACCTCCGCTTTCACTGCGGTGATAAGCGCCGCCTGTGTCGTGTCCTTTGTTTTGAGAGCTTTCATAATCTGCTCGTCAATCGTGCCTTTTGCGACTATGTGCTGAATTACAACCGTGTCGGCGGTCTGACCCTGCCGCCAGAGCCTTGCGTTCGTCTGCTGATACAGTTCAAGGCTCCATGTAAGCCCGAACCATACCAGCGTTGAACCGCCGCTCTGTAAATTTAATCCGTGTCCCGCGCTTGCGGGGTGAATAAGCGCCACGGGGATTTTTTCGCTGTTCCAGTCGGAGATATCCTCGCTTGACCGAATTTCACGGACTTCAAACCGCTTTCGGATACGCTCCAAATCGTGCTTGAACCAGTAAGCCACAAGCAGCGGTTTGCCGTTCATACTCTCGATTATATCTTCCAAAGCGTCAAGCTTTCGGTCGTGTATCTCAATCACACTTTCATCATCGGAATAAACCGCACCATTCGCCATCTGCGACAGCTTGTTTGAAAGAGAAGCGGCATTTGCCGCAGTCACTTCGTTATCTTCAGTGGAGAAAATGAGGTCTTTCTTCAAACGGTCGTATTTCTCCTTTTCATTTTCGGAAAGCTGAACCGTGTATTCCGAACTTATGAGTTCGGGCATTTTAAGGTGGTCAGCGGCTTTCATGGAAATGGTGATATCCGAGATTTTGTCATATATCTGCCGCTCGGCGTTCGGAAGCGGCTTGTAGCTGTAAATCACCATTCCGTTACGCTTGTCCGGCTGAAAGTATGCGTTTCGGTACTGCCCGATAAACCGCCCGAGCCGCTCGCCCATATCCAACAGTTTGAACTCTGCGAACAAATCCATCAGACCGTTGCTTGCGGGTGTGCCTGTCAGCCCGACTATCCGTTTCAGCTTCGGTCGGACTTTCATAAAAGCTCTGAACCGCTTCGATTGGTGGTTCTTGAATGAACTCAACTCGTCAATGACCGCCATATCGTAATCAAACGACAGACCGCTTTCCTCGACAAGCCATTGAACATTCTCACGATTGATGATGTAGATGTCTGCTTGTTTCCGAAGTGCTGAAAGACGTTCTATTTCTGTTCCGACAGCCACGCTGTACCGCAGATTCTTCAAATGCTCCCACTTTTCAATTTCAGCGCTCCAAGTATCTCGAGCCACTCGCAGCGGAGCAACCACAAGTACCTTGTGAACCTCAAAACTGTCGAAAAGCAAGTCGTTTATTGCCGTCAGCGTAATGCTCGTCTTGCCAAGCCCCATATCAAGCAGAAGCGCCGCAATCGGGTGGGTGGTTATGAACTCTGCCGCATACCGCTGATAATCATGAGGACTGTATTTCATCAAGTATTGCTCCTATCTGTTCTGCGCTGTCAATGACATACACACGGAAGCCAAGTCCCATCAATGTTTTGTGCCTTGCTAACTGCAGGGGACGTGGCTTTTTGCCGGGCGCTTTCAGTTCTGCAAAGGCGATTTTGCCGCTCGGAAGAAGTATCAATCTGTCCGGCATTCCATCAAAATTTGGTGACACGAATTTCAGACACATACCACCGCTTTTTCTGACCGCTTGCACCAGCTTCTGTTCTATCTGTTTCTCACGCATTTTTTGCTCCTTGTTCTTCAATGGTGTAGGTCGGTGAACCTCATTTCATAAAACTCTCTATAAGGTATTTTTTGTCATTAAGACTGCCCTAAAGGGGATTTTATACAAAGACCTTCACCGACCTGCACCTTTAAGGTTTTCAATCTGCTATAAAGTCAGATTTCAAGCGGATTCCGTAGACCATAACACCTGTTTTGGATTTTCGTTTTTCAAATCCTGCGGTATCAAGTCCGGTATAGAAATCCGTGGTGCTTCTTGTATATTCTCCTGTCCTTGCACAGTATGCACGGTACTCCTGGTAAAGCTCACCAGACTTCTGCGTATATGATGGGTCAACCTCGCAGCAGTCCTCAATGAACATTGAGAGCCAGTCGTTATTTTCACGGTAATGCTCGATAGCGTCACGAACGCATTGCGGAACAGTCAGCTTGAAATTGCATTCAATAACCTTTTTCGCTCCCTCGATTATCCATGTCAGCGCCGCACCGCCTGCTTTTTCAGCAAGGTAGTCCGCATAATTTTTGATGTCAGAATTTCCCTCGATTTTGGCATTGAACGGTATAACTATAAGCCTGCGCCATGTACCCTCGTCATTTGCTCCGACCCTCGGAAGATGATTTGTGTACAGCACAAGCGTGTGCGTGGGAGTATATCTGAACGGATCGCGGTACTTCTTTTCTGCGGAAACCTCATCGGTGGAACACAACTGCTTTACCACCGAGGTGTTAAGTCGCATACCCTCCTCAAGTTCTGCTGCTATGACCAGCCGTTTTCCCTTTAGTTCAGCCATCTCTGGCTTGACATTTCGCTTACAGCCAACCGTGAGGGCGTCGGCGGATATACTGCCGCTGTACGAACCGAGAACCCGTGCAATCGTGTTCCAGAACGTACTCTTACCGTTGCGACCCTCACCGTAGGAAATAATCAGCGCTTCCATGTAGACCTTGCCTATTGCCGCTAAACCAACTATCTGCTGAACATACTCGATGAGTTCGTCATTGCCGCAGAAAAAGCTGTTCACGGCTTCAAGCCAGATATCCATACCATCATCACCGGGAGATACAGCAGTCACCTTTGTTATGAGATCGTCTGCGGAGTGCTCCGAGCTTGTCCCGGTGCGCAAATCGTATGTAACTGCGGGGGTATTCAGAAGAAATTCCTGCGAATCAAAATCCTTAATATCACGCAGTAACATAGGCTTTGCCGCCTGCAATGCAGAAGTGATATACTTCATATCCCTGCGTTTCATGACGAAAGACTTATACACAAGCGCCGCCATGTACTCTGCAAAAGCTTTCTCGCTTTTCTCGTCTATCGCCTTTTCGAGAGCCTTGCCGCCGGACATGACAGTTTCCCTGTCTATTCCGGATTTCATAAGAGCCTGCTGCGCCTTTTCCAGAGCGGTTTTAGCTTCGGTGAGCTGTTTGTCAAGAAAATCCTCGCAAGCGCCAACAGCAAGCTGTTTTGACTCTGCCCAGCGGATCCCATCATAACGCATATAATCCGTTGCGTCCGTGAATACAAGTTCGCCGCTGTACTCACGAGCGAGAACCTTAGCCTGTCCAATGTCGGAATAATCTTCGGGCTTGAGATCAAAACCGGAATCATACTGCTCGGGTGGAATATAGCCGTCCTGTTTTGCCACCTTTTTGCCGAACTTAACGGCACTGTTCCAGATGGTCTGAAGCTCCGAATCGTCAAGCGGAGGATCGCACTTTTCAGCCTGTTTCAAGAACTGTTTGTATGCTTCGTCTGTATTCCCGCGCCGCTTTATAATGCGCCCTGCGTAATGCGACATAGTGCAGTTGCGGCTGCCCTCGGGTACACTCGCACTGTCACTATCCCACTTCTCAAAATCCGCATTGTCGAGAAAGTCTACGATGGACATATCTCCGTTGTATATTTCAACCTGCGGGTTCGTAACTCCGAAAAGCAGTCTTGCGCTGTCGAGAGCGTTCTTGTCGAAATATGGGAATTCCGCCGCAATCCGCTTTTTCAGGGCGGTGTATTCCGAGCTGTCCGTTATCGGAGAAATGGGGAAATAGACGTGAAACCGCGGGCGGGCTGTTTTGCCACTCTTTGGTAGCATATGATTACGGCTGTACACGACCACGAACTCCACTCCCGGGAAAGCCATAGCCACCTCAAGCGGCGTTACCCAGTCGTTCGGGTTGTCGGAGTGGTCGTTGTCACAATCCATGGGGATATTGTCTGCGGAGAGAAACTCGGCGCTGCTGCGGTGGGAGTTCCGGAACTCTGCGCACACATGGTCGTAAGCGACAGCCGCTTTCATATCGTCTGCGCCGTTGATTTCGACCTTGTCCGGATACAAACTGTTCTGCGGATTTCCGATGCAGTTTGCTGTATAGAGTGTAAAATTCATCGTCTGACCTCCTCAAGCTTTCCGGTAAAATAGCGAATATTCTTCTGCCAGCGCTTCGCTAGTTTTATTTCGCGCTCCATGCCCTCTGTGATAACATCGCCGAACACCCACAGCTCGCGGCATTTACCAAGCAGGACATAATTTATCGTGTGAGTTGCGAGATACCGCTCCGCGGGGTCATTATCATTCATAAACTGCGGATAGAGCAAATGCGGCGCAAGCGGAATAGTTCTGTTTTCCAACGCAAAACGGCAATAGCGTCTTGCATTCTGAACGTTTTCTTCGACATTTCCTGAATAAGCGCTGCAAACATAAACAACGGACCTGAACCCATCACCGCCGGGGGCGGCCGCCCTGATGGCAGCCTCCTCCTGGTTCAGAATACTGTTTAGCGCAACATACGGTGTCGGGTCGTAGTAACGTTCGGAATTGTAAATATCAATCTTCACTGCTGACCTCCCGTTCTATAACAGGCAGTATGCCATTCTCCTTAAGAAGCCCGTAGATAAATAATCTGCCCTGCTGCGTCCAATAGGTATGTATCCTGGAATGAGTAGCGCCGTCATTTCCGAGATAGCTGTGCGTTTTGGTACTGGTGTAACCTTTCTCGGCATACTTCTGATAAAGCAGCCATATTTTGTTACCCTGCTTGAACTGAACTCCTTTCTCATAAAGATAACGGTTCATTCGATTTGCGCTCCAGCCGTAGTCCTTGGCAATAGTTGAAATAGCAACAAGGTCTTTGCAGTTGAGGACTACATCGTAATATGAGGCTTTAGGCTTCATCTCAATAATCTGCTGACTCTGTACTGCGACGGTACGTTCGAGCATTACTCTGTGTTCGCGCTCCGCTTTCAGTTCCGTCAGAGCCGCTATCAGCATATCCGGATTCTCGAGGAGTTCGTCCATCGCATACATACCATGCTTACGAATTGCCGGAAGTACCTCGTTAATGCCTTTATGTCTTTGCAGGAGCTTGATGGCAGTGTGGTTTAAGTTTAGATGCAAGATTGCGTTTTTGGAGTGTGACTGTACTTTCTGTTGTAGAATAGTAAGGCGGTTTGATGAGAAATCTATGTCTTTATATTGCAGTTGGTGCACATCACACCAGCGCAGCCCACAATAGCAAGAGAACAAGAATGCCCTTTTTACTTCGTTGTTGGGGCATGGAGTGATAGCAAGTTTCTGAATCTCTTTTAAGCTGAGGATTGCTTTGGTTACCTCATCAAACTGCATCAGGCGGATACCATCTGTAGGGTTAGAGGTCATTAACTTTTTTTCTATACATTTATTGATGCACATTCTGAATTTCTTGAAATATCCGATGGGAGTGTTACCTCGGAGATGATCCCTGAGATACTCAAGAAAATTTATACAAAAATCTTTTGTGAGAAGGGTTACAGGTAAGCTTTTCTTTCTTGTAAACAGTCGCAGATGGGTGATACATGCCCTGACCATTTTCTTGTCCTTTTTGTGATAGGTATCCAGGTATTGTCCTATCAGAATATAGAAATCGGGAACATTGCTTTTATCTGTTGGAAGTATATCATCGAATGTATTTTCTATATCGTTCAGATGATATTCAACAGATAAGAATTCTAGTTCCTTCTTTGCTCTTATCTGCCTGGCAATTAGTACCTTGTTTCTGTTTTCCGCTCTTCGCTCTGCACTGGTAGGAGTGTCCAGGATGATGCCCAAATACTCTTTGCGGCGCTTCCCGTTATAACTGTAATTCAAATAAAGCGAAACTCTTCCTTTGTTCAATTGTTTCTTTCCTAATGTAATTCCCATAATGAATAATAATTAATACAATAATAATGTTGAAAAGAAGGACCAGAGAGGGACTGAAAATGAATTCCTCCATCTTTCTTTCTATAATAATAATATCTTTTGTACCTTTGTGTCATAAACAAAAAAATGGAAGAAAATTTTGATATACGCGAGCAACAGCTCACAACTAAGGAACGCGATTTTGAGAATGCCTTACGTCCGCTGAATTTTGAAGATTTCAGCGGGCAGGATAAGGTAGTGGATAATCTGCGCATCTTTGTCAAGGCGGCGCGTCTGCGGGCCGAGGCGTTAGACCATGTTCTTTTGCACGGACCTCCCGGCTTGGGCAAGACGACCTTAAGTAATATCATTGCCAATGAACTGGGAGTAGGTTTTAAAGTGACCTCAGGACCGGTGCTGGATAAACCGGGTGATTTGGCGGGAGTACTGACCAGCCTGGAACCCAATGATGTGCTTTTTATT
>ENA-UESS01000780-UESS01000780.1-human-gut-metagenome-genome-assembly--contig:-NODE-780-length-14011-cov-28.157744_pt1 | contig 14011 bp, 9 predicted proteins | sample MGYA00243004_ERZ508005 | MGnify/ENA primary metagenome ERZ508005 (study PRJEB26167, sample SAMN06115471) | human gut metagenome | host: Homo sapiens | place: China:Guizhou | collected 2016-06-29...
GCATGAGCGGCTCGTCCGGCTCCACCGGCAGCGCCGTCACCACCCAGACCTCCGGCTGGCAGACCGGCCTCGGCGTCCTCACCGAGACCTCGGACGAGGGCCGCACCGGCACCATCCACACCATCGCCGCCGCCGTCCTGCTGGACGGGGAGGGGAAGGTGGCCGACGTGATGCTGGACGAGCTGGAGGTGGAGCTGTCCGCCGACGGCAAGGGGGCTGTCACCATGCCCACCGACTACCGCACCAAGCGCCAGAAAGGGGACGACTACCCGCTGGCGGCGGCGTCCTCCCTGAAAAAAGGCTGGGCCGAGCAGGCCGACGCCTTCGCCGACTACCTCACCGGCCTGACGCCCCAGCAGGCCGCCCGGCTGGAAACGGACAAGGACGGCAGGGCCGCCGACCCCGACCTGCTCTCCGGCTGCACCATCCGGGTGGACAAGTACCGGGACGCCGTGGCGAAGGCCTGCGCCAGCGCCGCCCCCCTCGGCGGGGCCAAGGGCGACCGGGTGAGCCTCGGCGTGGTGGCGGAGAACGCCTCCTCGGACGTCACCGCCACCGACGATAAGGACCTGAACGCCGAGGTAGAGCTGACCTTTGCAGCCCTGACGCTGGACGCCGACGGCCGCATCACCAGCGCCATCGGCGACATGGCCGAGCCTGCCCTCACCGTGGCCGCCGACGGCGGCATCACCGCGCCGGAGGCCGTTCGCACCAAGCTGGAGCTGGGCGACGGCTACGGGATGCGGGGCGCTTCCGCCCTCGGCAAAGAGTGGTACGAGCACAGCGCGGGCTATTGCAGCTACCTCAAGGGCAAGACCGAGGCCGAGGCGGCGTCCATCCCCGCAGACGGCTCCGACCCCGACCTCGCGGCCCTCTGCACCATCTCCATCGACGCCCTGCAAAAGGCCGCAGGGGATGCGTTTGAGAATGCGTCATTATAAATTGAACGGAAAGTCTGACCGTCACCGTGAGGTGGCGGTTTTTTTGCGTCTTTCGCTCATGGGTAGCCTCACCTTTGTCCAACCTCTCCGTCATTGCTGCGCAATGCCACCTCTCCTTGTAGGAGAGGCCTTGGCATACCGTAAAGCTTCACCTCTTCGCCAGAGGCTCCCCTACAAGGGGAGCTGGCGCGAAGCGCCTGAGAGGTTGTACGAAGGAGAGCCTGACCGTGAGCTGCAGTGATGACGGAGAGGTTTAGCAAAGACGGGCCTGCCCGTGAGCCTCTGGGAGCCTTTTCACCCCCAAACCTGCGCGAAAGGGCCTGAAATCTGCATGAATCGCACTTGCCCCCGGGGGGGGGGTATGGTATAATAAAATCACCGAGACACACCCCACGATTGGAGGTAGCGACGATGAAAACTGCAAAACGACTCCTTGCCCTTGCCCTTGCTGGCGTGATGACGCTGGCCCTGCTCACCGGATGCTCGGACAGCAGCTCCCAAGCCAAGCAGGTGGAAGAGTATTTCCGGTACAGGAGGGGACAATTTGCTGACTATCAGAAGGACGAGACGCTGGACAAAAAGCTCAAGGTCATCGCACGGCAGTTCCAGCCGAGCTGGCTGGATGATAAAAATGGTAGGCTGACCGGGGATGCACAGAACATCATTAAAAAAGAATTGGGAAACTATCTGGTGACAGGCAGCGTTTGGCTTTGGGTCGGAGAAGTGAAGCCGGAGCAGAGTGCGCTGGCGCAGGCGGAGAGTATGAAGTACATCCAGGAGATAGTGATTGCTCCGCTAGCTCCCAACACATCGACTCTGCAAGCCATAGCATTTACAATGACGGGCAAGAAGAGTGACGGCCGCCGCTATTACCTCGCACTGCAAACACAGGCCACCATCAAGACCCCGTAGAACTGACAGAGGAGGAAACGATGATGAAATTGAAAAAGCTGTTTGCCCTTGCCCTTGCTGGCGTGATGACGCTGGCCCTGCTCACCGGCTGCGGCGATAAGCCGGGCGATAAGCCGGAGGACACCCTCCGGGCCGAGGCTCTGGCAGACATCATAAATGTACAGCGTGGCGTAAACATCACCTGCGAGGCCGACCCGCAGCTGAGTGAGGCGGCGGAGAGGTACACACACGTGAGCTCTGAGGATGGAAGCACTCTTCTCATTAACAAATTGAAGTGGGGCAATTACCACTCTTGCGGTCCTGAGCCTCGCAAAGCTCTCTTGGATACCATCGGCATCGCCCCCGGCACCGCCAACAAACAGGTCATCTTCTACTTTGGAGCGGACAGAGGCTCGGACGACCCCGTCAAGCAGGCCATCGACCTCTGTAACGACTACAGACCGGTACTGCCGGAACCGAATGAGAAGAATTGGACCACTATCAGCTTCCTCGCATCCAGCTACCGGGTCGGCTTCGGAAGGTGGAAGGATGAGAACGGCAACCCCAGGCTCTTCGTCATCATGGTAGGCGACATCCCGGAAAGAAGCTGACGCTCCTGCGGCGGGAAGATAAGAAAAACGGACAGCATCCCCCTCGGAGAGACTCCCCGAGGGGGATTTTTGCGCCTTGCGGAGCGCCCTGTCCTTTGTACAAATACACCGAAAACCCTATCGGAAAGGGGCGGTCTGCGGGCAAAACGCGAAAAAATCGGTTTTCCTCTTGCAAAACGGGGCAAAACGCGCTATTCTATAGTCACAGTTTAACAATTTAGCATGGTAAAGCGGTAAAACGAAGCGCCGCTTCTGCTGAAACTGAGGGAGGAAATTACAACATGAAACGTCTGGTATCTGCTTTTCTGGCCGGTGCGATGGCGCTGAGCCTTGCCGCCTGCGGCGGTTCTGCATCCACTTCTACGGCTGCTTCTTCTGCCGCCGCCTCTGCCGCCCCGGCAAGCTCCGTGGCCGCTGACAGCGACCTGGCTTATATCCAGTCCAACGGCAAGATGGTCATCGGCTACACCGTCTATGAGCCGATGAACTACACCGACGCCGACGGCAACTTCACCGGTTTCGATACCGAGCTGGCCACCGCTGTCTGTGAGAAGCTGGGGGTCGAGCCGGAGTTCGTGGAGATCAACTGGGACACCAAGGAGACCGAGCTGGCTGCAAAGAGCATCGACTGCATCTGGAACGGCCTGACCCTGACCGATGACCGCGAGGAGAACATGGCCTGCACCAAGCCCTACGTCAAGAACGCCCAGGTCGTCGTGGTGAAGGACGGTACCGACTACACCTCCACCGCCGACCTCATCGGCAAGACCGTGGTGGCCGAGGCCGGCTCTGCCGGTGAGACCACCATCACCGAGAACGCCGACCTGTCTCAGGCTGATTTCATCTCCAAGGCTGTTCAGACCGACTGCCTGATGGAAGTCGCCGCTGGCACTGCTGACGCCGCCATCCTCGACCTGACTCTGGCTTCTGCCATGATCGGCGAGGGTACCGACTACGCAAACCTCAAGATGGTGGATGAGCTGAACGTCGAGGAGTACGGCGTGGCCTTCCGCAAGGGCAGCGACGTGGCCGAGGCTGTGGACAATGCATTCGACGAGCTGAAGGCTGACGGCACCATGCAGACTCTGGCCGACAAGTACGGCCTGACTCTGGCTGAGTAACTTACATTATAAACGGATAGGTGTAGTGATTCTGTGACTGTGATTTTGGAGCGTCTGACCGGCGCATTCGCGCTCAACTGTGAGCTGTTCTTTCTGACCTTGCTGTTTTCGCTGCCGCTGGGCCTTGTGGTGGCCTTTGGCTCCATGAGCCGGTGCGCACCGCTGCGGGGCGTCGTCAAGACCTTCGTGTGGGTCATCCGCGGCACGCCGCTGATGCTCCAGATCATCGTCATCTACCTTGGCCCCGGCCTGCTGGGCATGACCAACCCCTGGCCCTCCGGCTCTTCGGGCCGTCTGGTGGCGGCGGTGGTGGCTTTCGCCATCAACTACGCCTGCTACTTCTCTGAGATCTACCGCGGCGGCATCGAGGCTGTGCCGAAAGGCCAGACCGAGGCCGGTCAGGTGCTTGGCATGACCAAGAGCCAGATCTTTTTCAAGGTCACGCTCCTGCAGGTCGTCAAGCGCATCCTGCCCCCGATGGGCAACGAGGTCATCACGCTGGTGAAGGATACCTCGCTGGCGAATGTCATCGCCAACAAGGAGATCATCATGATGGCGAAGGAGTACAGCGCCAAGGGCCTTATCTGGCCGCTGTTCTCCACCGCGATCTTCTTCCTCGTCTTTGTCGGCGCACTCACCCTGCTGCTGGACTGGGCCGAGAAAAAGATGGACTATTTCCGCTGCTAAGGAGGATACTGAATTATGGCATTACTCGAAGCCTCCGGCATCGGGAAGAATTTCGGCGAGACGAAAGTTCTCAAGGACATCTCGCTCACACTGGAACAGGGCGAGGCGCTGGCGATCATCGGCTCGTCCGGCTCGGGCAAGACGACGCTGCTGCGCTGCCTGAACTTCCTTGAGCGTCCCGACACCGGCGTCATCAGGGTGAACGGCGAGACCATGTGGGACGCCGCCGACCCTGCCACCCAGCGGGAGAGCGAGGTGCGGAAAAAGCGCCTCCACTTCGGCCTCGTGTTCCAGAACTTCAACCTCTTTCCCCAGTACACCGCACTGGAAAACGTGATGCTGGCGGGGGAGCTTCTGGCAAAGGAGCAGCCCGACTACAAGGCCAACAAAAAGGCCATCCACGCCCAGCTGGAAGCACAGGCCCGTGACCTGCTGGCCCAGATGGGCCTGTCGGAGCGGGCAGGCCACTACCCCCACCAGCTCTCCGGCGGTCAGCAGCAGCGGGTGGCCATCGCCCGCGCACTGGCGCTCCACCCGGACATCCTATGCTTCGATGAGCCCACCAGCGCCCTTGACCCGGAGCTGACCGGCGAAGTCCTCCGCGTCCTGCGGGACCTCGCCGACCGCAAGACCACCATGATCATCGTTACCCATGAGATGCACTTCGCCCGGGACGTGGCCGACCGCATCCTATTCATGGACGGCGGCGTCGTGGTGGAGGAAGGCCCGGCCCGCCAGCTCATCGACCACCCCCAGGAGGAGCGCACCAAGCAGTTTTTGGCGCACTACTCTGAATAAGACAGGCTATGGCCCTCCCCGCTCGGGAGGGCTTTTTTGCGCCATTCACGCCGAAAACGCCACGATTCGCGCAGTTTTTATTTACATTCTCCGGATTTTTTGGTAAGCTTGTATCGAAAAAGGCTGATTTTTCAAAAGACGAACAGACCAAAGGAGGACAGACTATGAGACTGAAGAGCGCACTCCGGCGGGGCGTGGCCGCTGCCGTCATCGCGGGCATCGTGGTGAGTTCCGGCATCCCGGCCTATGCGGCCCGGTGGGACATCGCCAACGGCGACATCACCGTGAAAGCGGGCGACGCCGAAGGAAAGAACAAGGTCTCACAGGGCGAGACCATCGACAAGGACGACACCAACACCGTCATCACCGGCGAGTCGGATAAGAACACCGTCACCATCGACACCTCCGAGGGCAACGTGGACGTCACCTTCGACGACCTGAAAATTGACGTCAGCGGCAAGACCGAGGTGGATGGCAGCGGCAAGACCGAGGGGGACGTCAGCGGTGACAGCCCAGTCGATGCGGGCAAAGCCGCCGTCACCGTGCAGGGTGACCACGATGCCGCCATCGAGCTGGACGGCGCCAACGAGCTGAAGAGCGGCAGCCACAATGCGGGCCTCGAGAAGAATGGCCATGAGTCCTCCGGCAAGCTGACCATCAAGGACGACAACGACACCAAAGGCTCCCTCACCGCCAAGGGCGGCGAAGGCGGCGGCGCAGGCATAGGCGGCGGCTACGAAAGCGGTGCCGGAAACATCGAGATCACCGGCGGCACGGTAGAAGCCGTGGGCGGCGAGGGTGCTGCCGGTATCGGCGGCGGTGTGTACGGCCCGGGCCGCGACATCGAGATTTCCGGCGGCAAGGTGTCGGCCACGGGCGGCGATGCGGATAAAAATCTGGATGCCTCCCGCCCCGGCGCGGCAGGCATCGGCGACGGCGCAGGCACGGAAGGCCGCGAGATAGACCCGGATGCACCGCCCAGCAACCCCAGCAACCCCAATCACATCATCATCTCCGGCGACGCCGAGGTGGAGGCCAAGGCGGGCGCAAGCACCGGCGGCAAAACTGCGGCCATCGGCGGCGGCATAGTCGGCGAGATCCCCAATGACGCCCTCTCTGACGACGACCACAAGGTGACGGGCGGTAGTCTGACCCGCTACGACCCCGACGGGAAGAAGATGGAGGACTACAGCTACGACCGGCGGACGCCCTCCCAGCCGGAACAGCCGGACAAGCCGGAGCAGCCGGACAAGCCGGAACAGCCAGACAAGCCAGAGCAGCCGGACAAGCCGGAACAGCCCGATGATACCGAGAACGACGAGGACGACGCTCCAAGCGTGCAGACCGGCGAGGTGCCGGACCGTGTGAAGCAGATGTACGAGACCGTCGGCGTGATCACCCATCTGGATGGCACACAGGAGCTTGGTGACGTGGCCACGGCGGAGTATGACCCGGTCAACAAGGTCCTGAGCTTCGATGCCCACAGCACACTCTTTCGGATGACAGGCGACTCGCTGCGGGAGCTTGCAAAGGAAGTCCATGAGCTTCGCATCCGGTTCCTTGATGGGGAAGGGCGGGAAATGGAGGCCGTCATTCCGCTGGCCCGGATCAAAGATCTGGTCGGCGTGAATGGCGCATTCGAACTCGAGTTGTCCCATGAGGGGCGTTATCAATTCCATGTTGTCGGGCAGACGGGATATGATAGAAAAACATTCTCGGATGAGACCGTCCTGCGCCAAAGCGGCAAGGAACTGATCCTCGTGTACCGCGTTGGCGATGAGGAGCAGAAAGCGCAGGAGGCTGCCCGGGTGGAGGAGGCGATCGCCCGCCGCAAGCAGGAGAAAGAGCAATGGGGAACGGTCCTCTCCGGTCTGAAAGGCGGCTCCCTGAGCGGACAGCCCGGGCTGACTCAGCCGGGAACGGACACCGTCGGCAGCGTGACCGGCTTCAGCGCAAACCCGAAGGATCCCACCATCCTCGACATGGGCTCCATCACGGTCCGTCCGTCCGAGCAGCCCGCCTCCAACCCGACGGTGTGGAAGACATTTACCAGTAACATCGTGAAGCTCGTGGGCGGGAAGCAGGACAGCAAGAAGGACGACCCGGCCTCCTCCGTCGGTGGCCTCAGCGGGCCGACGACTCTCTCGCCGGACAGCCTCACCACGGTCCAGCAGCCGGAAATAAGCACCCAGCAGCCGGAAACAGGCGGATGGGTAACGGACAGTCAGGGTGACTGGGTGTGGAAGCCGGGCAAGGATGACAGTCAGCCGCCGGATTTGAGAGGAGATTGGGAGACGAGAAAATGGATAAGGGACAGTCAGCCGCCGGATTTGAGAGGAAATTGGGAGACAAGAAAATGGATAGGGAGCAGCGACGATAATTTGTGGGGTGGGATCCCTTTTATGACTCCGCATATTATGACTCTGCATGGGATTTCGATTATGAAGGTTGAGAGCGTGGGCTGAGAGGGAGTGCAGCAGGAGGGCCCTGCGCAGGGGCAGACCTGCCGCCCCCTGCGCACAATCACCAAAAACCACCGATAGAAAATAGCAATGTTGTACGAAGAAATCTGAGAAAAACCCCTTGCAAAATCACGATGAGCTGAGTATAATACCACTCATGAAACGCAAAACGTCCTGCCCCTCGTCCGGCAGGGCGTTTTTGTCGGTAAAGATCCGGCAAAGAAATGTTAAGTGACCGCCCGGGGAGGGGCTTTGTATGACAAAAGACATGACACAGGGCAGCCCGCTCAAGCTCATCCTTGCCTTTGCGGTGCCGCTGATGCTGGGCAGTCTGTTCCAGCAGTTCTACAATCTGGCCGATACCATCATCGTGGGCCGCTTCGTGGGCGTGGATGCTCTGGCGGCGGTGGGCAGCGTGGGCGGCCTGAACTATCTGGTGCTGGGCTTCGTCAACGGCATCGCCTGCGGCTTCTCCATCCCCATCTCGTGGACCTTCGGCGCGAAGGACTACAGAGAGATGCGGCGCTACACCGCCAATACCGTCTGGCTGAGCCTCTTTTTCGCCGTCGTGCTCACGGTGGTGACGGTGGCCCTGACCCGGGCGGTGCTGGTCTGGACCAACACCCCCGACAACATCATCGACATCGCGGACATCTACATCCGCACCATCTTCTGGGGCATCCCCTTCACCCTGCTGTACAACGTCACCAGCGCCCTCATGCGCGCGCTGGGCGACAGCAAGCGGCCACTCTATTTCCTGCTGGTGGCCAGTGTGCTGAACATCGGCCTCGACCTGCTCTGCATCCTCACTTTCCGGATGGGGGCGTTCGGCGCGGCCTTCGCCACTGTGTTCAGTCAGGCGGTGGCGGGCATCGGCAGTCTCATCTACATCGTCCGCCACTACCCGGAGCTGAAGTGGAGCGGGGAAGAGGGCCGTCTGAGCGCCAGCCACTGCCTCAAGCTCTGCAACATGGGCATCCCCATGGGTCTGCAGTGCAGCATCACCGCCATCGGCAGCGTCGTGCTGCAGGGCGCGGTGAACGGTCTGGGCAGCAGCATCGTGGCCGCGCAGACCGCAGGCAGCAAGGCCGCCCAGTTCCTCAGCGTGCCGCTGGAGAGCATCGGCACCGCCATGACCACCTACGCCAGCCAGAACATGGGCGCTCACGACCTCAAGCGTGTGGACCGGGGCGTCAATACCGCGCTGGGCATTGGCTGCGTCTACAGCGTGGCATCCTTCCTCATCCTGCGTGTGCTGGATGTGCCGCTTATCAGCCTCTTCCTCGAGAGCAGCGAGGTGGAGATCATGGCGAATGCCCGCAGCTTCATCTTCTGGAACAGCGTGTTCTACATCCCGCTGGCCGTCCTCATCATCTACCGCTACACCATCCAGGGCCTGGGCTATTCCGGCCTTGCCATGTTCGCGGGCGTGGCCGAGATGGTCGCCCGTGCCATGGTGGGCTTCTGGTTCGTGCCGCTCTGGGGCTACTTTGCGGCCTGCATCGCCAACCCTGTGGCATGGTTCTTTGCCTGCTTCTTCCTCATCCCGGCGTACTTTGCAGTGCGCAATCGGCTGATGAAAGAAAATGCATATGGGGTGGGGGATTAACCCTCGCCTACAGCTCCCCTTCGGGGGAGCTTTTGTTGTATTTACAAATCCCCCCAAAACCGCTATACTATATATAGTTGTGTCAAAACGAGGAGGCGGGACGATGGAGCAGGAGCTGGAACGGCTGGAAGGCACGGTAGAGGACATCATCTACCTGAACGAGGACAACGGCTACACCGTGTTCGAGGTGTCGGGCGGCGGTGTCGTCACCGTTGTGTGCGGCGTGGTGGGAGAGCTCCACGCCGGTGAGAGCGTCGTCTGCCGGGGCAGGTACGAGAACCACGCCACCTATGGCCGACAGTTCCACGCACAGGAGTGCGAGACGGATATGCCCAAAGACCTCGAGGCCGTCTACGCCTTCCTCGCCAGCCGGTCACTGCCCTACATCGGGGCTCGGACGGCGGATAAGATCATTGACAAATTCGGCGCGGCGGCGCTGGAAGTTATCGCCAACGACCCCGCCCAGCTCACCCTCATCCCGGGCATCTCGGCGGACAAGGCCGACCGCATCCAGCAGGAGTTCAAGCGGATGTTCGGAATGCGGGAACTCATCGCCTATCTGGCTCAGTTCGAGATCAGCCCCCGCCGGGCGATGGAAGTCTTCCGCACCTTCGGGCCGGGGGCCATGCAGGCCATCCAGCAGAACCCCTACCTGCTCTGCGGCGAACCTTTGCAGCTGGACTTCCGCCACGCCGACAGCATCGCCCAGTATTACCAGATGGCAGGGGACTGCACCCAGCGGCTGGAAGCCGCCCTTCTGCGCACCCTGCGTCACAACGCCGGCAACGGCCACACCTGTCTGCCCCGGGCGCAGCTGCTGGAAACGGCGTCGAACTTCATCCACCAGCCCCCCGAAAAGCTGGCGGCGGCGCTGGACAGCTGCATCCAGACCGGGAAACTGGCGGTGCGGATGTTCGACGGCACACCGTATATTTATCTGCCGGATCTGCTGGCTGCAGAGCAGGACATCGCCGACCGTCTGGCCATGCTGACCAAGCGCGGGAAGCAGACGGCCCACGGCCTCGACAAGAACATCCAAATACTGGAACTGGCGCAGGGCTTTGCTTACGCGCCGCTCCAAAAGGAAGCCATCCGTAAGGCCATGACCGAGAACTGTCTTGTCCTCACCGGCGGCCCCGGCACCGGCAAGACCACCACGGTCAACGCCATCCTGCAGCTGCTCGAGAACGAGGCCGAACGGGTAGCCCTCTGCGCTCCCACAGGCCGCGCCGCCAAGCGCCTGAGCGAGCTGACGGGCCGGAAAGCCTCCACCATCCACCGTCTGCTGGAAGTGGACTACACCGGCGGTGTGGTCAGCTTCATCCACAATGACAAGAACCTGCTCAAGTGCGACGTCGTTATCCTCGACGAGATGAGTATGGTGGACGTCAAGCTGTTCCAGGCCCTCATTGCGGCACTGCGGTACAGCTGCCGTATTATTATGGTAGGCGACGCCGACCAGCTGCCCAGCGTCGGCCCGGGCAATATCCTCGGCGAGACCATCCGCTCCGGGCTGGTGCCGACGGTCTGCCTCAACGAGATATTCCGGCAGGCCGCTCAGAGCCTCATCGTGGAGAACGCCCACCACATCATCTCGGGCGAACCGCTGAAAAAGGGCGGAAAGACAGACGATTTCTTCTTCCTCGAAGCCGACGGCGACGCAGCCCAGAAGCTGGTCTGCGACCTTGTGACCACCCGTCTGCCCCGCAGCTACCAGTTCGACCCGGTGAAGGATATTCAGGTGCTCTGCCCCACGAAGCTCGGCCCCACCGGCACCCAGGCCCTCAACGCGGAGCTGCAGGCCATGCTCAACCCGCCCAAGAAGGGCAAGCCGGAGCTGCAGAGCGCGGCCCGGGTCTTCCGGGTGGGGGACAAAGTGATGCAGGTGCGCAATAACTACGAGATAACGTGGCAGCGCATCGGCGGGGAACAGGGTGTGGGTGCCTACAACGGCGACATCGGCATCGTGGAGTCCATCGACGTGCGCAGTCGCTCCATGGTGGTGCGGATGGACGACCGGCGGCTGGTCTACCCGGCGGAGAACCTCAACGAGCTGGAAATTGCGTATGCCATCACGGTACACAAAAGCCAGGGCAGCGAGTTCCCGGCGGTCATCCTCCCGGCGGCACAGGTGCCGCCCCGCCTGTGCTACCGCAACCTCTTCTACACCGGCGTCACCCGCGGGCGGAAGCTCTGCATCGTGGTGGGCCGGCGGGACGTGGTGAACCGGATGATGTCCAATATCCGCCAGAACCTGCGCTACAGCGGCCTGGCCGCCCTGCTGGCCCAGGCTCTGCTCCCGGAGCAGGAGAACCTTTAAGGGTTTCTTTTTGGATACACCTGTGTTATACTATAATGTGTTTTGATGACCCGCGCCCGGAGATGGGCGATGGAAATAGAGAATGGGCAGCAGAGAAAGGAAATATCACAACTATGGCACAGAACGACATCGGTATCGATCTTGGTACGACGACCATCATCATCGCGCAGGAGGGGCAGGGCGTCGTGCTCAACCAACCCAGCGTGGTGGCGGTGGATACCCGCAAGAACTGCGTGCTTGAGGCCGGCGACAAGGCCCTTGCAATGGTGGGCCGCACGCCCAACTACATCTCCGCCATCTTCCCGCTGAAGGATGGCGTCATCAGCGACCACACCATGACCCGGGAGCTCATCTGCCGCTTCGTCAATCAGGTCTACAGCTCCCACATGGTCAAGCCCCGTGTGGCCGTCTGTGTGCCTGCCGCCATCACCGGCATCGAGAGCGACGCCGTGGTGGAGGCCGTCATGGCTGCCGGTGCGCGTCAGGTCTACCTCATTGATGAGCCTATCGCCGCAGCTCTCGGCTCCGGCATCGACATCACCGTGCCGGATGGCCGGATGATCATCGACATCGGCGGCGGCACCACCGACATCGCCGTGCTGAGCCTCGGCGGCAAGGTCAAGGCCACCAGCGTCCGCGTGGCCGGCAATCACTACGACGAAGAGATCCTGAAGTTCGTGCGCAACAAGTTCAGCATCGCTATCGGCCAGCGCACCGCTGAGAACCTGAAAAAGAACGTGGCCTGCTGCCCCCAGAAGGCAGATTTCAACGAGACCATGGAGATCAAGGGCCGCAGCCTGCTCACCGGCCTGCCCGTGCGCGTCAATGTCTCCACCGCCGACCTCTACGAGCCGGTCATGCGCCTGAGCGAGCAGATCGGCACCGCCGCCCATCAGGTGCTGGAGAAGACTCCTCCGGAGCTGGCCGGCGACATCTACCGCAATGGCGTCGTCCTCACCGGCGGCGGCGCACAGCTCCACGGCCTGCCTGAGTACCTCAGCCAGGAGCTGAAGGTGGAAGTGACCGTCTCGCCTGACCCCGTCAACTGTGTCGCGCTGGGTACGGCCATGAGCCTGCGTCTGGGCGACAAGCTGGAGACCGGCTTCATGGACGCCACCCCCCGCATGGGCCGCCGCTGAGAAGAAAGCGCTGTTCACAGAACCGTGAAAAACAATATGATTTTTGTTCATAGTTGTTGAATCGACCCGGAAAATATTGTATAATATCTTCAAATCGCTTTTTGCCGCCCGCCCCCCGGGCGGCAAAGAAAAAAGTAAATAGGAGGAAGACCATGGATTTAGGTTATGATGTGATCGTTACCATAACCGGTATTGTGCTGGTGTTTCTGATCCTCGTCCTGCTGATGGCTATCATCACGCTGGAGGGCAAGATCTTTGACGCCATGAACAGCAAGAAGGCAGCTGCCAAGGCTGCTTCTGTTGCAAAACCGGCTGCTCCTGTGAAACAGGCCGCTGCGCCCGCTCCTGCAAAGGCTGCTGCCCCGCAGGTCGAGGCCGGCATCCCCGGCGACGTTGTGGCAGCCATCATGGCAGCCATCTACTCTATGGGCAACGGCAAGTATGTGCTGAAGGCAGTCCGCCGCGGCAAGAATGGCTGGGGCAAGGCTGGCGTCAACGACACCACCGCACCCTTTTAACACAGGAGGAAAAACATGACTCAGTTTATTGAGACTCTGGTCGGTATTTTCCAGAGTTCCGGTTTTGCCAAGTTCGGTGAGCCGGGCGGCTGGCTGTACGCAGTGATGATCTGCGTGGGCTGCTTCCTGCTCTACCTCGCTATCGTCAAAGAGTTCGAGCCTCTGATCCTGCTGCCCATGGCTTTCGGCATGATCCTGGCCAACCTCCCCGGCAGCGGCGTCATCCATATGCAGTACTTCGTCGGTGACGGCCTCGAGCACCCGATGTGGGTCGAGATCCTGAACAACGGCGGTCTGGCTGACATGCTTTACATGGGCGTCAAGCTGGGCATCTACCCGCCGCTGATCTTCCTCGGCATCGGCACCATGACCGACTTCGCACCCCTGATCTCCAACCCCAAGAGCCTGCTGCTGGGCGCTGCCGCTCAGTTCGGTATCTTCGGCACTTACATGGGCGCTCGTCTGCTGGCCGCTACCGGTCTGGTGGACTTCACCCAGAAGCAGTCTGCCGCCATCTCCATCATCGGCGGCGCAGACGGCCCCACCGCTATCTTCGTCACCTCCCGTCTGGCTCCTGAGCTGCTGGGCTCCATCGCCGTCGCGGCCTACAGCTACATGGCTCTGGTGCCCGTCATCCAGCCCCCCATCATGAAGGCCCTGACCTCCAAAAAGGAGCGTACCGTCGTGATGAAGCAGCTGCGCGCCGTGACCAAGACCGAGAGGATCATCTTCCCCATCATGGTCACCATCATCGTCTCCCTCATCGTGCCGGATGCCGCTGTTCTGGTCGGTATGCTGATGCTGGGCAACCTGATGAAGGAGTGCGGCGTCGTGGATCGTATCCAGAAGACCGCCGGCAATGAGCTGATGAACATCATCACCATCTTCCTGGCTCTGTCTGTTGGCTGCACCAC
>ENA-UESS01000781-UESS01000781.1-human-gut-metagenome-genome-assembly--contig:-NODE-781-length-14004-cov-14.356430_pt1 | contig 14004 bp, 13 predicted proteins | sample MGYA00243004_ERZ508005 | MGnify/ENA primary metagenome ERZ508005 (study PRJEB26167, sample SAMN06115471) | human gut metagenome | host: Homo sapiens | place: China:Guizhou | collected 2016-06-29...
ATCTCAGCACCGTCAGCACGAACACCACCTTTATAATAAGTGATGATAGCCGCCAGTCCCAATACCAAGCGGCAATTATATACTTTACCTGTAATAAAATTTCTTGCCAATTTGATACTTTGCTCTGTATTATCACTGATACGGTACTGCTGTTTTCTTAATGTTACATTTCCTTTTACTTCGCCCGACACACGCGCTAAAAAGTGTCCGTTTCCAGACATAAATGTAAGTTCAATATTTCTTTGTGCACACATGCCCATTAATGCCGGACTTGCCCCGGTGTACCCAAAAGTTATTATTGCCTGAAGATTGTGTAACGGAATCCGCCCGATTTCCTCTTGATTTTCAAGTATGACAACATTTTCTCCTTCTAGTGACAAATACTTATTAGGACTTGTTATATACAATGTATTTAATAAATGTTTCATCTGTCTTCTACCCCTTCTTTAATTTTTTTATCAATATATTCTGTTACAGAGATACTCTTATTCAACATTGGTAAGCATACATCTTTTAATGAACACGCATTACAGCTTTTACTTCTTTTTACCTTTGGCGTATAACGCTGTTTATAATATTTGTGCATTTCTTCAAATATCATTTTTACTTTTTGCCGTAATTCAACCGTTATTTCCACCTTTTGTCGATGCCTTGTTTCTCCATAATAAATATATCCATAAGGAATATCACAGCATAACATTTCTTCTATACATATAGCCTGCGCTGTCAACTGCAAAATATCCGCTTCATTTGTTTTAGGACGACCACGCTTGTATTCAATGGGAATTGCTATATATTTTCCCGTATGTCCTGAAAGTTTTACACCGTTTTGTGATTCATAAAACTCAACTACATCACATTCTCCACTAATACCAAGTTCTCTTGAATGTATGGGCATCGCACGCTCAATTATCACATCTCCCCTTTTTTCTTTTAATGAAACATCATGTGCCTTTTTACGAGCTGGTTTGATGTTAGGGTTACTTAGGTCATTTACATCTTCTTCGTCACCTTCATCTTCAACATCTTCATCTTCATAATCGTCATCTTCAGGTTCTTTTTCACCTTCCGCTTGTGAGTCTGCTTCTGATACCACAGCTGATTTTTCCTGTGATTCTTCTTCAAATCCGTCAGCATCCTTGTCATTTTCATCTACAGGTTTTTTGCGTACTTTCGCTATTGTTGCAACTTTTACACCATCATCAAGATTGATAAGTTTTACACCTGATGTTATACGTCCGAGATTTGATATGTCATCACATTTAATCTGGATTATTATTCCATCTGTTGTTATAAGCATAACTTCTCTTGTGTCATCAACTGCTTTGACACCTACAACATTTCCTGTTTTTTCGTTAATTTTATAACATTTAACTCCCTTACCGCCACGGTGCTGTACAACAAATTCGTTAATGTCTGTACGTTTTCCAAGACCGTTTTCTGATACGATAAGAAGTGAATCTCCCTGTTTGTCGAGCTGCATGCCTACAACTTCATCTTCGTCAAGAAGATTCATACCGATTACACCCATAGCACTTCTGCCTGTAGGTCTTACATCTGTTTCTTTAAATCTGATGCACTGGCCAAGCTTTGTTACAAGGATTATATCACAGTCGCTGTCTGTAAGCTTAACTTCTATAAGCTCATCATCGTCACGCATACCGATTGCCTGAATTCCTGTTTTACGTATATTTGCAAACTCTTTAATTGGTGTCTTTTTAACGATACCTTTTCTTGTTGCCATAAACATATTGTCTTTATCGGCAATCTGCTTTACATCTATAGGAATTACAGCAGCAATTTTTTCGCCGGGCTGAAGCTGCAATAAGTTGATTATGGCTGTTCCTCTTGATGTTCTGCCCGATTCTGGAATTTCATATGCTTTTAACTTATATGCACGGCCTGTATTTGTAAAGAATGTAAGGATATGATGTGACGTTGTCATAAACAAATCCTGTATATAATCTTCATCAAGAGTCTGCATTCCTTTAATTCCTTTGCCGCCTCTGTTTCTGCAATGATCTGTGCCTGCATCACACCATTTTTCGTGGATACATGAATCTGTACTTTTCCCAGCTGTTCCGGATTCAGCTGTAAGGTCATCGATGTGACATCTTTCGATAAGTTCAGTTTAATCTCATCCACTACCTGACGGACAATATCCGTCTGTGTTACCGACGTATCAAACGGCGTTGCAGCAATCTCTTCGCCTGTCGCCTGTGCCATCGCCTGGTTCAGATTGGAAATCACACCCTCTGCATTCTGTTTCATCATATCTGCAGAAGCATCCGAATCTCCAGCATCCTCTGTCTGCACAGTCACCTGTACTTCTGTGTCAACAGTCTGGGTTTCAACACTTTTACCATCCGTCCGGGTAACATCCTCCTCCGGTGTCGTCTGTGCAACCGTCTCTGTTTTTGCTTCCACTGTCTGTGGCTTTTCTGCATCCACAACCGTCTCCTGTGGCTCTGTCTGTGCAGATGACGACTCCTCTGGAAGCAGTTCCTCAACTGGCACTTCTGTTGAAATCACTGTCTCATCCACCACATTCAAAACCTCATCCAGAAGCTGCATTGCCTGCTGCATAAGATTATTCAGGGATTCGTCAATCAGCAGATCCACAGATGTTGCATCATTGATCTGCAAAATAAAATCCTTCATCACAGCCGGATCAAGCAGATCCTGCATTGTAAGTCCCGCTGTCTGCATATCCTTTTGATTGTAAGTTTCCATAAAATATCCGCGTGAATCGCCGTGAACGGTTGGTGTAATCACGCACAGGCCTTCAATTCCGCCTGCATTTTTTTCTACTTGAATCTGTCCCATATTATACTCCATTCCGCAGGCATCTTGATGCCGGAGGAATCACAAGTCAAATGTTCATTTAACTTTGCCATAAAAAGCGACTCTGTGCAGCCTACGGCACAAAGTGCTGTGTAAAACATCTTTGATTGATGGCTTGTTCACACTTCTCCTATTTCTAAGCGGTTTCTTCAAAATTTTTCTCAATAAAATCTGTATGAACCGCACCGCTTTCAAATTCCTTATTTTTTAAAATCTCATACTGAACGTCCAGATTGGTCGTTACACCTTCAATAATAACTTCTCCTAAAGTACTTCTCATCTTTTTCAATGCTGATTCACGATCTTTATCATATACCATTACTTTCATAATCATCGAATCATAATACGGTGGTATTATATAGCCCGGATAAACTGCCGTATCAATCCGCACACCGTTTCCGCCGGGAATATGCAGTTCCTGAATCGTGCCCGGACACGGCGCAAAATTTTTATCCGGATTTTCGGCATTAATACGCACTTCCATCGCATGACCCGTCAGATGAATATCACTCTGGCGCAGTCCGAGTTTCTCTCCCGCAGCAATGCGAATCTGCTCTTTTACCAGATCAATGCCTGTGACAAGCTCTGTTACCCCGTGTTCTACCTGAATCCGCGTGTTGATTTCCATAAAATAAAACTGTCTGTGGCTGTCTAAAAGAAATTCCACCGTCCCGGCATTGCGGTATCCGACCGCTTTTGCCGCCCGAACCGCCATTGCTCCCATTTGTTCCCGCAAATCCTCGTCCAGCGCTGTACACGGTGATTCCTCAATCATTTTCTGATGTCTGCGCTGTACCGAACAGTCGCGTTCACCCAAATGAATCGTATTGCCCTCATTATCCGCCAGTATCTGAAACTCGATATGTTTTGGATGTTCAATATATTTTTCAATATACATGGAATTGTCGCCAAAACCATTTTCGGCTTCACGCTGTGCATTTTGAAAATTTTTCTCAAAATCTGTACTGTTTTGCACCACACGCATACCTTTTCCACCACCGCCAAGTGCCGCTTTTATCATGACCGGATAACCGATTTCATCTGCAAATTTCCTGCCTGCTTCCGCCGTAAAAATGGGTTCTTTCGTACCCGGAATGACTGGAACACCCGCCCGCACCATTGCATTTCTGGCTTCCGATTTATTTCCGGTTTCTTCGATTGTCCTTGCAGACGGACCGATAAATGCAATGTTACATTTTTCACAAAGTGCAGCAAATTTGCTGTTTTCAGATAAAAACCCAAAACCCGGATGAATGGCATCAGCCCCCGATGCAATCGTTGCGCTTAAAATGCGTTCCATATTCAGATAACTGTCCTTTGCTTCTGCCTTCCCGATACAAATGCTTTCATCGGCAAGCTGGGTATGCAGTGCATCGGCATCCGCCTGTGAATACACGGCAACCGTTTTGATGCCCATTTCACGGCATGCCCGGATAATGCGCACCGCAATCTCCCCTCTGTTTGCAATCAATAACTTCTGAAACATTTCTTCTTTCCTTTCCGCAGACATTTTTACATGTTTAGCCAATCATAAAGGTCAATTCCGCGGTAAGTGCAGTTTCTCCATCTACGCTTGCCGTCACTTTTCCGATTCCGACAGGACCTTTGCTTTTAATAATTTCACATTCCATTTTCAGCTTGTCGCCCGGCACAACCTTTCTTTTAAAACGTGCGTTATTTACTGCGCCAAAGTATGCTGTCTTTCCTTTATTCTTTTCCAGTGACAGAATTGCCACCGCTCCGACCTGTGCGCAGGCTTCTATCTGTAAGACACCGGGCATCACCGGTTCTCCCGGAAAATGTCCCGCAAAATACGGTTCCTCGTATGTCACACACTTATATCCGACTGCCCGCTGTCCCGGCTCACACTCCGTCACCGTATCCACCAGCAGAAACGGATGTCTGTGTGGAATAATCTCCATAATTTCCTTTGTTGTAAGCATATTTTTCTCCATTCCACAGATGATTTCTCATCTACTATTCGGGTTGTTTGCTTTCACCCGGAAGCAAACAACCATGTGAAAATGCTTTAATTTATGGCATTTTCACATTCCACAGATGATTTCTCAAGGCATCTTTGTGATGTCTGCATCACAAAGTGCCGTGTGAAAATGCTTTGATTTATGGCATTTTCACACTCCTACAATAAACAGCGGCTGTCCAAACTCGACCATTTCACCGTTTTCAACCAGCACTTCTTTGACAATTCCGTCACACTCGCTTTCAATTTCATTCATCAGCTTCATTGCTTCGATAACACCGAGTGTCTGTCCTTTTTTTACGGTATCGCCCACTGTAACAAATGGTTCGTCTTCCGGGGACGGCGCACTGTAGAAAATGCCGACCAGCGGCGAAGCAACAACTGTACCCTCTGCCTGCTTTTCATTTTTTTGCGTATCGGTCTGATATTCACCGCCCGCCGCCGTAAAGCTGTATCCGTCCATGGCTGCCGGATTTCCTGTCGTCATGCTCTGCGTTCTTTCCTCGGAAACACCGGACCGGTTTCCTGCCTGTGATGCCTGCATACAGCCGGACTGTATACCCGGCTCGCCTGTCTGCTGTACCGGATTGAATTCTTTTACGCGTTCTGCGGTAAGCGTAAGCTTCGTTTCTCCTTCTTCCAGTGAAAAACCTGTCAGCGCGCTTTTCGACACGGCATCTATCAGTTTTAAAATCTGCTCTAATTCCATAACTGCCTCATTTCTTTTATGAAAACTTTTTCACAAGAAGCGTTGCATTGTGTCCGCCAAATCCAAGGGAATTGGACAGCACCGTCTTCACCTCTGTTTCAATGCCTTTTCCTTTAATATACTGCAAATCCATTTCGTCTTCTGTTTCCGTAAGCCCCACATTCGGATGCAGATACCCATCTGTTACCGACTTGATACAGGCAATCAGCTCTACCGCACCTGCCGCACCCAGAAGGTGTCCGACCATGGATTTGGTGGAGCTGACCGGTACATTTTCTGCCGCTTCGCCAAATGCCAGCTTAATTGCCCTCGTTTCAAACAAATCGTTGTGATGTGTACCGGTTCCGTGTGCATTGATATAATCCACTTCCTGCGGTAATACGCCTGCTTCCTGCATGGCATTTGTCATGGCACGTGCCGCGCCGCTTCCGTCTTCCGCCGGAGAGGTGATATGATACGCATCGCTTGAACAGCCGTATCCGGCAATTTCCGCATATATATGCGCGCCGCGCTTCTTGGCATGTTCTAAGGATTCCAGTACCAGAACACCCGCACCTTCTCCCATAACAAATCCGTTTCTGTTCTTATCAAACGGCAGGGATGCCCTAAGCGGGTCTGTGCTTGTAGAAAGTGCCGTAAGTGCAGTAAATCCTCCGATTCCAATCGGTGTAATACTGCTTTCCGTACCACCGCAGACCATAACATCTGCATCACCGCACTGGATAGAGCGGTATGCCTCCCCGATAGAATTTGTTCCTGTCGCACAGGCTGTTACCACATTGATGTTTTTTCCTTTTAATCCGTATGCAATGGATACATTTCCTGCCGCCATATTGGTAATCATAAGCGGAACTAACAGTGGATTAATCCTTCCAGGTCCACGCTCCAGCAGCTTTTTATGCTCACGCTCCATGGCATCTAAGCTGCCGATTCCGGAACCGATAGACGTTCCGACGCGGTATGCGTCTTCTTTTTCCATATCCAGTCCGGCATCTTTAATTGCCTGTCCTGCCGCCGCTACCGCATACTGACTAAACAATTCCATACGTTTTGCCTGTTTAAAATCCATATATGCCTGTGCATCAAAGCCTTTTACTTCTGCTGCAAGCTTTACCTTAAAATCCGTTGTATCAAATTTTGTAATTGCACCGATACCGACTTTTTGTGCTTTTACGTTTTCCCAGAATTCCTCTACGGTCAAACCAATCGGTGTAATTGCACCCATTCCCGTCACAACTACTCTACTTTTCTGCATTTCTTCCTCCAATCTGCTCATCTGCCCCTCAAAACTGCTTTGCTTTCGTTTAGAAATAATATCACCTATACCATGCCGCCGTTGACTGACAGCACCTGTCCGGTAATATACGATGCCTTATCCGAAGCCAGAAATACCGCTGCCTGTGCTATATCCTGCGCCGTTCCCATGCGTTTTAAAGGAATTGATGACTGTACGCTTTCCTTTACACTGTCAGAAAGCACAGCTGTCATATCTGTGTCAATATACCCCGGTGCAATCGCATTGACTGTAATCTGTCTGGATGCCAGTTCTTTTGCCGCAGATTTTGTAAGCCCGATAACACCGGCTTTGGATGCCGCGTAATTTGCCTGTCCTGCATTTCCTGTCAGACCGACAACCGATGCCAGATTGATAATCCTGCCGCTTCTTTGCTTTATCATATATTTTGCTGCGTGGCGGATACAGTGAAATGTTCCTCCAAGATTGACTGCAAGCACCTGTTTAAAATCCTGTTCTGACATTCTAAGAAGCAGTCCGTCCTTTGTTATTCCTGCATTATTTACTAAAATGTCGATTTTTTCATATTTTTGTACGACATATTTTATCATTTCCTCGACAGCCGCAAAGTCTGACACATCACACTGATATTTTTCCGCACTGCCGCCGTTTTTTAAAATACTATCTACCGTATCCTGTGCCGCCTGTGCATTTCCCGCATAATTTACAATCACAGTTGCACCTTCTTTGGCAAGGCTTTTCGCAATCGCACTTCCGATTCCCCTGCCTGCGCCTGTTACCAGCGCAATTTGTCCGCTTATTTCCTGCATGACGCCCTCCTGACTATTCTGTGATAAGCTGTGATAAATCTTCTTCCTTTTCAATATTGATACAGGTGATTCCTTCACACTGCATTTCCTTTGCCGTCTTTTTTACAAATCCGGTTAGTGTTCTTCCCGGTCCGATTTCTATAAATGTGTCAAAGCCGTCCGTGATTAACTTACGTAACGTCTGTTCAAAGCGTACCGGTGAATAAACCTGCTTTCTTAACAGTTCCGGAATTTCTTTGCTGTCTGTTACATATTCCGCTGTCAGATTGGCAATATACGGAATCTGAATTTTGTTAAATGTGATCTTTCCGAGTTCTTTTTGGAGCTGTTCTCCCGCGCCGTAAAGCAATGGAGAATGAAACGGCCCGCTGACTCTTAACGGCACCACTCTTTTTGCACCTGCCTGCTTTAAAACTTCTGCTGCCCGTTCCACTTCGCCTTTTTCACCGGAAATGACAATCTGTCCCGGACAATTATAATTGGCAATGCCGATTTTTGCAGTGTCCAGTGATGTTTTTAATACTTCTTCCGTCTGTTTGGCACTAAGTCCCAACACTGCCGCCATACTGCCCTGACCTTCCGGTACTGCCTGTTCCATATAAATTCCGCGTCTGCGGATTACGTGACAGCCGTCTTTAAAAGATAATGCCCCTGCTGCCGTCAGCGCCGCATATTCTCCCAGTGAAAGCCCTGCCGCCGCTTCGCATGGAATCCCTTTTTCCTGTAAAACGTGCAGTATCGCACATTCTGTTGTGTACATGGCAATCTGCGTGTATTCGGTCTGATTTAATGCTTCATTTTCCTCAAAACAAAGTGCCGCAACATCAATGCCTGTCACTTCCTGTGCCGTTTTAAAATATTGTCTGACGGCATCATATTTTTCATAAAAAGAACGTCCCATTCCGACATTCTGTGCACCCTGTCCCGGAAATAGAAATGCTGTTTTACGCATGTTCTGCCTCATTTCCGCACGAATCTTCCGCAAAGATACTGCATTTTTTTATCGTTTCTTTTGCTTCCTGCACAATTTCCTGAATAATTTCTGCACAGGTCTGTTCTTTTTTTATCATGCCTGCAATCTGACCAGCCATGACCGTTCCCATGGCAACATCACCGTCTACAACAGCTTTGCGCAGTGCACCCAGTGTCAGGTGTTCCAATTCTTCAAAGGATACATTGTTTTTTTCCATTTCAAGATACTGGCGTGTCATTGTATTTCTAAGGGAGCGCACCGGATGTCCCGTGCTTCTTCCCGTAACGACGGAATCAATATCCTTTGCGCCAATCACACGGTCTTTGTACGCCTGACTGACGGTGGATTCCTTTGCAACGATAAAACGCGTTCCTAGCTGTACCGCTTCCGCACCCAGCATCAATGCCGCTGCCATGCCTCTGCCGTCACCAATGCCGCCTGCACCGATAACCGGAACCGATACCGCATCGACAACCTGTGGGAGCAGGGACATTGTTGTCTGCTCACCGATATGACCGCCGGACTCCATGCCCTCTGCAACAATCGCATCTGCGCCCGCACGTTCCATCATTCTTGCCATTGCAACAGAAGCAACCACAGGAATCACACGAATTCCCGCTTCTTTCCACTGTTTCATGTATTTTGCAGGATTACCAGCTCCTGTCGTTACGGCTTTTACACCTTCTTCGGCTACAACCTGTGCCACTTCGTCTACATGCTCACTTAACAGCATAACATTCACGCCGATTGGCTTATCTGTAATCTCTTTTGCCCTGCGGATTTCACTCCGTACCCATTCTGCCGGTGCATTTGCCGCCCCGATAAATCCGATGCCGCCCGCTTTTGAAACATTTGCCGCAAGCGCCGCATTTGCGACCCATGCCATACCACCCTGAATGACCGGGTATTCAATTTCAAGCAGTTTTGTAATTCTTGTCTGCATATTTTCTCATCTCCGAACATCTTTATAAACGTTGTCTGCCTTTTTACCTCACTGCTTTTTAAGCTTCTACACCGTGATTTTTTAAATAATCACAGACATCCTGTACCGTTAATAACTTTTCAAGTTCTTCTGACGGAATTTCTACGGAATATTCGTCTTCCAGTGCCATTACCAGTTCAAATAAATCCAGTGAATCTGCATTTAAGTCTTCCTTGAAGCGTGATTCCGGCTTTACATCCTCTGCGTTTACATTTAACTGTCCTGCGATAATTTCTTTCATTTTTTCTAACATCTTTTTAATCTCCATTCTACTACAATATATTTTTGATATTCTCTTGTAATCTACGCATATTCTGCCTGTCATTTGTGCCATTCCAGCAATGCACTGCCCCAGCTTAATCCGCCGCCAAAGCCGGATAGAATCAGCACATCGCCCGGTATCAGGCGGTTTTGTCTGTTTAATTCGTCTAAAAGAACCGGTATGCTTGCCGCTGAAGTATTTCCGTGGGTTTCCAGATTCATCGGAAATTTTTCAACCGGTACATCCAGCCGCTTTGCAATACTTTCAATCATTCTTGCATTTGCCTGATGTAAAATAAAATATTTTACCTGTTCCTTTGCCGTTTCCGATTCTTCCAGCACTTCTTTAACAGACTCCGGTACTTTCCGAACTGCAAAAGAGAAAATTTCCCGTCCGTTCATATGCACCGCATTTTCTTTTCCCAGTGTCAAAGCCTGTGCACTGCCGCTGTCGCTGTGCAGTCTGAAAATGCTTTTTCCGCTGCTGTCTTCACCTAAAACAACCGCACCTGCGCCGTCACCAAACAGCACACAGACACTTCTGTCTTTCCAGTCCACCACCTGCGACATCACTTCCGCACCGATAACCAGTACCTTTTTGTACATGCCCGCTTTAATATAGGCATCTGCCACACTCATTGCATACAAAAATCCTGTACAGGCGGCGCTTAAATCAAAACATGCCGCGTGCTCTGCCCCAATCTCCTGTTGGACAAGATTTGCCGTACTCGGAAATATGTAATCAGGCGTTGAAGTCGCAACGATAATGGCTTCTATCTGCTCTGCCGCTATCCCGGCATCTGCTATCGCCTTTTTCGCGGCTTGTGCCGCAAGTGCTGATGCAGTCTGACCTTCCTGTGCGATATGACGGCTTCGGATTCCGGTTCTGGTGCGAATCCACTCATCACTGGTATCCAAAAATGTTGAAAGTTCTGCATTGTCAAGCACCCTTGACGGAACAGCACTTCCCGTTCCTATTATTTTCGTATTCATATCTGCCTCTGTGCCGCGTTTTCTTTTTCCCGGAAAATATCCCGCAGCTTTGACATTTTCCTTCTTTAAAATTCTGTTTCGTTTCTTCAGATTTTCGTTTTGAATATCTTACTTTTTGATAATCAAAATATTAATCTTAAAATTTAAGAGTCAAACGAAATCCGTAAAAGCTTTTTGTTTGACTCTCAAACTAGTTGTTACTATACAGGAAAACTTTTCCTTTGTCAATAGTATTTTGATATTCAAATTATTTTTTAGAAATTAAAATCAATTTTAATTCCCTTTAAGTCTTCTGCCAGCAGATTATTATCCTCAAGAATATTGCGGATATTCTGTTGTGCAGCTTCGACATTGTTTGTTGTCTTGCGCTGGAGGGATAAATCCTGCTGGACACTGTCTGCCTCCGCCTGACCCTTGATGAGTTCTTCCTGCTCTTTCCTCTCCTGCTTTGCCTCATCAATGCGCTCCTGCTGTTCGTCACGCTTCTCTTTCTGCTCCTCGGCTTTCTTCTGCGCTTCTTCCTGCTCTTTGTCGATATGCTCTTTTCCGTCCTGAATGAGCAGCCCCATGATTTCTTTGTTGGAAGCTTCCAAAATATCATCTGCTGCACTGCCTGCTTTTAACATATCCTGTGACTTTGCCTGATCGGTCTTTGCCTTTGCGATTGTATCTGTCAGCTCAATCAGCTTATCCTTCGCATTGGAAGCAGTTACTTTCATTGAACCGGCAATCTGGTTTAACCGGAGTGCCTTTTCCTGATATTCTGTACGCGGAAGATTCTGCAATTCCTTTAACCGGTCAACGTCTTCCTTTGTAAAGCTTTCATCATGTGAGCCGTTCTTATAATTCTGGAATTTTTCGAGTAATTCCAAATCCTTCTGCTCCTGTGAATCATCAGCTACACCGTATTGCTCCTGAAGCCCCTTTTTGCTCTTTTCAAAGGTTTTCTCATGCTCTTTGGCTTCCTGCATCTGCTCTACATAGTCTGCTTTCTGCTGTTCCATATCTTTTATGCTCTGGGAAGCCAATTCATCCCTGCCCCACGCATCTGTAATCAGTTTCATTGCCTGACGTCTTGCGGTCTGCTTTTTCTGCTCAATCTGATTTCCCTGTCCGAGCATTAAATCGCCAGCAAATACAGTGCTTCTCGTCTTGGTATCCTGTGTTTTGTTTCGTCCCGCTGTTGTACCGCTCATCTGGATTCCGGTATTGTCCTGATTCATCTTAATCGTTATAGACATTTTTCAACTCCTTTTACTTTCCCCTTAGCTTTTGTTTAAATGTTAAATACTGATATCGACACTCACACCTGCGAAAGCCGCTGTTTTTCCTGCCATCTTTACCGTGCCTGTATGACCGCTGTCTGCAATCACCGTGACTGTTCCGGCTTTTGTTTTTTCCGACTGTGCTTCTGCCGTGCTTTCGGTATCCGTACTATCTGCCGCGTTCTGCTTTGGTGCTTCAAGTACGGTTCCGTTTGCCGCAATTGCCTGACGGATTGTTTCTAACGGATCTTCATCGTCTGTCGTTACCTCTCCCTTTGTCCTGCTGTTATCCTCTGAGGATATGGTATCGGTGCTGTTATCGGTCTTTTTGGACTTTGTATCTTCATCTTCATCCGGCAGAATTACATACTGGGCTGATTCCACAAATTCCTGATGTTCTTCCTGTATGCCCATTACCTCCCGCAGCAGCTTTTTTAACATTGCACATTTCTGGTCTTTTGGAATATAAGGACTGGAGGCAATGCTTTTGCAAGAAGACAAAAACTCGCCCATTTTGGCTGTCTTAACACGCTCCACTTCTTCCTTTGAGCGGCAGTTTCTAAGCTGCCTTTTATAGTTTTCGCGCTCTCTTTGTTCTTCCTCGTAATCCTTTAAAGCCTGCGGATTATGCTTTTTTAAATATTCGATTTCATCAGCGTTTAATCTGCTGCCCGAAGCCAGCTTAATGTCGATTGCCGCCGGTTTCTGACCTTCACGGATATCGTCTGCCTGCGACTGATACATCTGCAATTCACGCTGTTCAGAGGTCAGCTCGCTTGTCTTTCCGGCATTGATATCATTTTTCTTTTTCTGCCACTGGTTCTGCATTGCCGACAGCGCCACCATGCTTTGAATTGTCCCTGTTCCCATATGCCGCTCCTAACCGCAGAAGTCGATGTTCTGTCCAACCTTCTTTTCGGCTTCCGTAAGAACCGTATCGCTTTTTGCCAGCTGCATATAATCCTGTATCTTTTGCAGCAATTCTTCCACAGAAGATGCCGTAATCGTCACTGTACCGCTGTCTGTATCCGTCTTATCTGACACATCTGTTTTTTCCGTCTTTTCGCTTCTTGCTTCTTCAAGCTTTTCTTTCTGGTGCTTTTTCTCGGCTTTCTTTTCGGCAGCTTTTTTCTCTGCCTTTTTCTCTGCTGCTTTCTTTTCTATGCGTTCCCGCTGTGCCGCAGAGGATTCTTCCAATACCGCAAAATAAGTTGCCGTTCCGCCGTCATTGACCTGCATACCGAAGCCTTTGACGTTGGCGCCGCTGGATTCCAGACTGCTCTTTAACTGGGAAATACCGCTTGCCGCATTTGCAATAATGGCTTCATACTGCTTGCGGTAATTCTCATCTTCTGCCATCCGCTCTACTTTGTCTTCGTCAATTAAGACAACCATTTTGCTGGCATTGGCATAACTGGAAGCCTGCGCCTTTGCCTGCTCCTTCTTGTCTTCACTGACAAGAATAAAATCCATGTTGGAATATTTTTTCTTTAATGACTCATAATAATCCGCCGCTTTTTTACTAAGCTTCGGACTGCCTATGGTTTTTCCTGAAACACTGCCGCTCTTTTCATTTTGTGTCTGCTCTGTCTTCTTTTTTGCTTCCACTGCGGCAGCACTTGTAGATGCTGCGTTTTCTACTACGCCGGTATAACTTGATATCATATTCATTTCCTCCCTGACTACTGCTAAATACACCGGTCAAAATCCGTTTCGACCGTTTTTCCCTTTGTTTAATAGATATATCGGAAGAAATTGTAAATGATTTAATTTTTTAGTTCTCTTTTCTGTCTTCTGTCACGACTGCTCCTTCTTCCCTTTATCCCATTTTTACATCTGCCCTATCTGACTTTTTAACTTAGCAATAACTTTAATCAAATTCAATTCCGGTAATTCCATCTAATTCCGCCGCTTTTTTTAACGCAATAAGTG
>ENA-UESS01000790-UESS01000790.1-human-gut-metagenome-genome-assembly--contig:-NODE-790-length-13884-cov-14.724415_pt1 | contig 13884 bp, 8 predicted proteins | sample MGYA00243004_ERZ508005 | MGnify/ENA primary metagenome ERZ508005 (study PRJEB26167, sample SAMN06115471) | human gut metagenome | host: Homo sapiens | place: China:Guizhou | collected 2016-06-29...
CTACTTCTATCATTGGCAGCCGTACGGTATTGAGGGCGAAAAATCAATGTTGTAACAGAATCCATTTTCCACTCCAAGAAAGCATTCGCTACCAAGTTATCGTTTCCCTGTCGATTGTGTCCGGTACTTTCGGTGATAGATTTGTCTTTACGAAGATAATTATCGACTGTAGTACGACTATCCTCCAGCCGGTCTGTTCCCACATATTGAATGTTCGACCGGAGTTTGACACGCTGCCAGTCATAAGTGACGTTCACTCCCAAAGAACGGGAAGTGGTCAGTCCTTTTTGAGTGCGAAGATTACCGGAGGAACTAGCAGATTCTCCTTGCATCTCCGAAAAGCCCTGATTGTTTGTATTATTCAGATTCCCGATAACCGTCAATTGAGAGTTACTCCGGAAACGATTTAAAGTATTAGCTAGTTCATAACGGTCTTTGCTTCCATATCCGCCCATGAAATTCTCCATCCAACCCCGTTTCATATTTTTCTTGACCGACAGGTCGAGAATCATTTCCTCTTCACCATCATCAATACCAGTAAGACGGGCAAGATCGGACTGGCGTTCGTATGCTTTCAGCTTTTCTATCATCTCTACCGGAAGATTTTTAAGAGCAGCTTTCGGGTCGTCGGAAAAGAATTCTTTTCCGTCCACCAAAATCTTTTTCACTTCCTTTCCATGAATCAACAGTTTGCCATCCGTGGATCTTTCCGCCGCCGGTTTAATAAGGTTCCCATGGACAGTGTCAGATTTTTCAATTTCAATTCTTCTGCCATAACCACCATTCCAAGATCATTGATTACAAGTTCCAGTTTCTCCAGGTGTCTATTCTTGCCTGGATTTACATGCGTTTCTATTCCTGGTTTTTGACACCACTGATCCAGCTGCGTCAGAAGTTTCTTCATTTCCCCCACCGCACCTTCTGCCATGTAGGGAAACACCACGGTAACAGAAAGTCCATCCCGCTCTGCTTTTTCCAACATCCGGAATAACTGTTCATCCGTTGGAAACAGACATGGGCAAAACTGATTACCAATATAAATTCTGTCCGGTAACCTTTTCGCCAATGGATATTTTCCCAGTCCACCAGCATCCCAATACTGCCTGGAAACTTCCGCCAACTTCTCTTTCAGATAACAGTCATACCATTTTGGTCCATCCAGTTCCAACGCAAGCTCCATGCCCTCCACAACAGCCATCACCTCACGCCCGCAGATCTTTGCGGCAGGCAGCGCACAGTCTGCAAACCCAACACGATCTGTCATATTGCTGTTATTCTGTGTCCCGGACCAGTTCCTCCTTCTGCCTCAAACAAATAATAATATCCATCTTTCTTTAAAAGATGCGGTCCCTCAGGCGCTCTCTTGTTATCTCCATAATACAAAAGTTCTGCCTTTGATATCTGCTTGGTGGCATCCTCATTCAGCTCAAATATTCTTGCAATTATTATACCTATTGGACACCAATAAATCAAGAAGTTAATTTTACAACAGCATTGTCACGAAAATGAAACCGCTATACGGAAGCTGCTTTCGCAAGCATAGCATTTGGCCGTCCAAATGCGCTTGTTAGGGGAAGCAATTCCCCTATAACCCCTTATGAATTGAAAGGAAAAACGATCATGAGAAAACGACCAATCAAAATATCGCTCCGTTTGAATGAGCAGGAGCATGAACATTTGAAACAGCAGGCTATGCTCTCTGGCTTCCCAATGGAAGTATTCCTCCGTGCGCTGATCTCTGGCATGAACCTCCGATCCCGACCACTCGCTGAATACGCCGAAATCCGGCGTCAACTCGCCGGCATTGGAAATAACATCAATCAAATCGCTCATGTTGTCAACACCCGCGGCTTTGCCACGAAGGAAGACATTGCCGCAGTCACGACAGCACAGCGGGTGATCTGGCAGATCGCAAAGCGGCTTTGAGATAGCTTATTCCAAGATATATGCCGTCTGAACAAGGCCAACGACAAAAAGCAGAGCGCGCAGCCTCCTTTCTCAAGGCTGCGCGCCCGTTTTTGTTATATCGATCAATTCCCGCTTCTGGGACGCAAGCATCGAAATATTGCTTGTGGATACAGCGTTTTATGGTATAATTACTTTGTAGAATTGTAGGCGGAGCGGTCAGCGAGCTTGAAGGCTTATCGAAGGAGTTGGTGTGATGACAAAGTACGGAATTGATCCAAAGGTTATTTGCCAGATCATTGATCTGGCAAATAGGCATCACATCAAAACAGTGATCCTATTCGGTTCCCGCGCACGAGGGGACTTCCGCCGCACAAGCGACGGCACACGCCAAATGCCGGAAATGCCAGAAAGGACTTTACTTATGCGGCGCAGCCCTGTATAATCGTTTAAGATAGAAAATCATCGAAAGACTATGCTGCAGGGCCATATGTCTGAGCGGGAGAGCCCCTATGATCGACCGACCGCACTCTTTTAAGGAAACACCGCGCAGTGAAAGCTGCGGTATTGCCTTAGCAGGACTGCGGTCAGTTTTTTTCTCTGCGAAAGGAGGGAGCATCGGTGAACCGCGTGTTCCGCGAGGAAAAGAAATATCTGATCTCGCTGCCGGAGGCGCTGCAAGCCTGCCATCGGCTCGCGCAGGTCATGCACGAGGACCCGCACAACGGCATAAGCGGCTACCCTGTCCGCTCGCTTTACTTCGATACGCTCGACGACAGGGACTTCCACGAAAAGGCTGCGGGCGTAGAGCTGCGGCGCAAGCTGCGCCTGCGCAGCTATGATCCGGCGGCAGACTTCGCCATGCTGGAGATGAAGCAGAAGCAGGGCGCAAGTCAGCTCAAGCGCTCTCTGCGCGTGACACGGGAGGATGCCCAAGCGCTCACGCGCGGCGACTACGCGCCGCTGCTGCGGTATCCGGAGTCTTTTGCCGCGGAGTGCTACGCGCTGATGCACAGCCGGTGCTATCGCCCCAAAACGATCGTAGAATACAACCGCAAGGCATTTATCGCCAAGGAGAACAAAATACGCATTACCTTTGACAGCCGCATTGTTTCCGTTGAGAGCTGCTTCGACCTCTTTTCGCCGCGGCTGAACATGAACCCCGTGCTCGATCCGTACTGCGTGGTGCTTGAGGTCAAGTACAACGGCTTTCTGCTCGATTATCTTCGCGAGCTGATCAACAGCGTGGATCGCAGTGAGCTTTCTGTCAGCAAATATGTGCTTGCCCGCCAAAACGGATGTCAGACGAGGCTATAGGAGGAAAACACCATGAGACAACAGATCCTGAACCTTTTTACCACACCCCGCGATATGTCGTGGGAGGATATTCTGCTCAATATCGTCCTTGCCGCCGTGCTGGGCTTTTTTATCTTCCTGTCCTACGCCATCTCCCACCGCGGGACGATCTACAGCCGCAAGTTCAACGCCTCACTCGTCATTCTCGCGGTGCTGACGGGGACGGTCATGACCGTCATCGGCAACAACATTGCGCTGTCTCTCGGTATGGTGGGCGCGCTGTCCATCGTCCGCTTCCGCACCGCCATCAAGGACTCGCGCGATACGGTTTATATTTTTTGGTCCATCATTGTCGGCATCTGCTGCGGCGTGGGCGATTATGCCGTGGCCTGCATCGGCAGCGCCGTGACCTTCGCGGTGATCCTGCTGCTCGGCTGCATCAAGAGCGATAACCGGATGCTGCTCATCATCCGCGCCCACCGCAGCAAGCAGGAGCCGATCAAGGCGCAGGTCTACAAGCTCTTTCGCGCCAAAGCGACGCTGCGTGTGGAAAACACGACGGAGGATACGGTCGAACTGATCTACGAGATCACGCAAAAGCTCCTGCGCCGCGCGGAGCAGACAACGCCGGACATTCCCGGCAGCATCTATTCGCTGGGAAGCATCGACTATGTCAATCTTGTCATGCAGAACGACGAGGTGTCGAACTGAGAAACCGGAAAGAGGGGAGCGGAGACGAACATGAAATACAAGCGAATGGCTCTTGCGGCCTGTGCGCTGCTGCTTCTCCTATCCGCAACAAACCTGTCAGCCGTGCTGACCGATGAGCACCCACGCTATCATCAGCATCTTGAGCGCCCCGCCTATACACCCTGTGCCGAGCATGACGGCGAGACGCTCTGCACGCATCTGCCGCTCGTGCTCATCGACACAGGCGGAGAGGCGATCCCGGGCGTGCCCATCCAGAGCGGCGGCAGCGGCCGTGAGGACGATGCTTTCACCACGACCGCAGACGGCAGTACGCTGCTGCGCGCGTCCGTCTCGGTGGTGGATCATGCCGAGGGCAACAATCACCCCACCGACACGCCGACGCTTCAGAGCGTCATTGACATTCGAGTGCGAGGCAACTCCTCGCGCTATTTTGATAAGCACAGCTATCTTGTCAAGACGCTGACGGACGACGGTGCGGCCTCGCGCGATGTCGCCATGCTGGGGATGGATGCCTTCGACGAGTGGGCGCTGCATGGGCCGTACCTCGATAAGACGCTCATCCGCAATTATATGTGGTACAATCTTGCGGGCGAGATCATGGACTACGCGCCGAATGTGCGCTTCTGCGAGGTACTGCTCAACGGAGTGTATCAGGGGCTTTATGTTATGACGGAGACTGTCAGCTCCGGCGCGGATGCCCGCTTGAAGCTCACGGAGCCGTCGAAGGACACGGTGCAGACGAGCTATGCTCTGCGCCTTGACCGCGGCAGCGGCAACGAGGTCAAAAACATCGAGACCTTCTCCCAATACGCCCTGCGAAATCTGCAGGATATAGACATCGTCTATCCGGGAACAAAATGGCTTACGCCGGAGCGCGCGGCGTGGATCGCACAGGATTTCTCCGACTTTGAAAAGACACTCTACTCCTATGACTATGATACCGAGCCCTATGCATGGTGGGAGCAGGCGGACATGAGCTCTTTCGTGGACTACTTTATCCTCAACGAGTTTACCTGCAACTATGATGCGGGCTGGCTTTCCACCTATATCTACAGGGATGTGCGCGGCAAATACAAAATGTGCATCTGGGACTTCAATTCCGCCTGTGACAACTACAGTCATCCGGTCGCAGAGCCGCAGCATTTTGAGCTGCAATACAATGTCTGGTACTATATGCTCAGCAAAGACGAGAAGTTCATAAACGCCGTCATCGACCGCTACCGCGAGCTGCGTCAGGGCATCCTCAGCGACGAGTATCTCTGCGCCTACATAGACGACGTTACCGAATGGCTCGGCGATGCCGTCGAGCGCAACTTCTCCGTCTGGGGCTACACGCTCGAAAAGGATATGCTCTCCCCCGCGTGGCGCAACCCGCACTCACACGCGGCTGCCGTCGCGCAGATGAAGCGCTTTTGCATCGAGCGCGGCGCGTGGATGGACGAGAATATCGACATTCTTCGCCAGTACAGCCACGAATCCAAAAACAAGAAATTCAACCACTGAGCCACCACACCATCGAGAAAGGAGGGCGGCGGCTTGAAAAGATTTCTCATCGTGCTCACCGCCCTGATCTTAGGCTATCTCGCCTACGACACCGCGCGCTACTACCTCGGCTGGTACATCGACCTTCAGCCGGACGTGCCGGTCAGCGCTTTCATGTCCACCGACGCGCAGCACCTTTATATGGACCGCGGCGCGGGACCGGAGGAGTTCACCGTCAAGGGCGTGAACCTCGGCGTGGGCATCCCGGGCGAGTGGGCGACGGACTACGCCGTCAGCAAGGAGACCTATCTGCGCTGGTTTGCCCAGATGCAGGAGATGGGCGCGAACACCGTGCGCGTCTACATTACGCTCCACGACGACTTCTACAACGCCTTCTACGAGTACAACACCGCGCGCGAGGAGGCGAACGAGGAACCGCTCTGGCTCATCCACGGCGTATGGGTGAACGACTATATCCAAAACTCCCACCGCGACGCCTATGACAAGGACTTTCTTGAGACCTTCGTCAGGGACGGGCGCACACTGGTCGACGTTCTGCACGGCAACAAGAAGATCTCGCTCGGGCGGGGCACGGGATCGGGCTTTTACAATAAGGATGTTTCCCGCTGGGTCATCGGCTATATTCTCGGTGTGGAGTGGGAGGATGTGACCGTCACCTACACCAACCACAAATACCCCGATCTGCCGCCCTATCAGGGAACGTACCTCTCCGCGACGGAGGACGCCTCCGCCTTTGAATCCATGCTCGCGCAGGTGGGCGATCGGATCGTCTCATATGAAAGCCGCCGCTACAAGACCCAGCGCCTTGTGGCGTTTTCCAACTGGCCGACCACCGACCCCTTCCTCTACCCGGAGGATATCACGACTTTCTTTATGAAGTGCGCGCAGGTGGACGTGGAGCACATCCGCACGGAGGATGCCTTCCTCGCCGGTCAGTTTGCCTCCTACCATGTGTATCCCTACTATCCCGACTATCTCAACTATATCCTCAACCCCGCGGCGATGGACCGCACGCCTATCTGGGACGGCAAGGCCGTCATCTCCCGTGCGGAGACCGGTCCCGGCACGCCCATCGGTTCCGTGCTGCGCCGATCGGACTTCTACGATGAGACCGGCGCGGCGAACACCTACCTTGCCTATCTGCGCGCCCTGCGGCGGCATCACACGATGCCCGTCGTCATCTCCGAGTTCGGCGTTTCCACCGGGCGCGGCATGGCGCAGATCGACCGGAACACCGGACGCAATCAGGGCCATATGTCCGAGCAGGAGCAGGGGCAGGCGCTCGTGGACTGCTGGCGCGACATCACCGCGGCAAACTGCGCGGGCGGCTGCGTCTTTACCTGGCAGGACGAGTGGTTCAAGCGCACCTGGAACACCATGCACGCGGTGAACCTGCAGCGCACGCCCTACTGGAGTGACTACCAGACCAACGAGCAGTATTTCGGTCTGCTCTCCTTCGACCCCGGCGAGGAGGAAAGCGTCTGCTATGCGGACGGCGACCTCTCGGAGTGGACGGAGGAGGATAAACTCTTCGATACCGGCACGCGCGCCCTTTCGATGAAATACGACGAGAAGTTCATCTATCTGCTTGCCTATGAAAAGGGCTTTGCGAACGGACAGAAAACGCTCTACATCCCCATCGACACCACGCCCAAGACGGGCAGCACCTACTGCGAAAACTTCGGCCTGCGCTTTGAGGACCCGGTGGACTTCGTCCTCGCCATCGACGGCAGGGACAACAGCCGCCTCCTGGTGCAGGAGCGCTACGAGGTGCTGCGCGCCATGTTCTACCACGAAACGCACGACGCGGACGCCTACCTTGACCCGCCCGACGCGGACACGCCGCTCTTCAAGCCCATCGAATTGATGCTCCAGACGGCGACGCCGCTGCTCACGGGCAACTGGCAGGCAAGCTCTGAGACCTACGAGACGGGCGATCTTGCCTACGGCAACGCGAACCCCGCCGCGCCGGACTACGATTCCCTCGCGGACTTCATCTTCGCGGGCGACTATGTGGAGCTGAAGCTCCCCTGGCAGCTTCTGAACTTTTCAGACCCCTCGCGCATGACCATCCACGACGATTACTATGAAAACTACGGTGTGGACTACATCACCATCGACACGATGTACCTTGGTCTTACCGACGGCGCGGCGCAGGAGCGCACGCCGCTCTATCCCGCGGCGCTCAAGGGCTGGGGCAATACGGTCAGCTATCACAAGCGGCTCAAGCCCTCGTACTACATTCTGCAAAAGCTCTGGCAGTAAAATACACGAGAAAGGAAGAACGCCGGTGTTTGTTCAAATCCTGATCTACGTCTATCTCGGCATCTGCGCCGGCATGATCCTCTTTAACATTGTAACGGCGCTCCTTTCGCAGCGCAGGGAGCATCGGTCCTTCCGCGACGGCATCCGCCTTGAGCTGACGGTCTCGCAGGAGCTTGACCGTCTCGCGGAGACCGGAACGGTCAGCGAGAGGCATCTGCGCTTCATGGAGCGCAGACTGCGCCGCGTGAACGGCATGGCGGCCTTTGACGCCGCGCTGGAGTGCCTGTGCGTGAGGCGGCCAGAGCTGACCCGCTCCTATCTGACGGCGCTTAACGGTGTGATGATCACGCTGGCAGAGGATTACTGCCGCCGCGATGAGATCGAGGCGGCGTATTTTCCGTATATCATCCGGAAATACCGGCTTCTCGACGGGCAGGAGAACGAGGCGCTGAAAACGATGCTGCTCGACCTGTTGCATGAATCGAGCATCTACTGCCGCGAGAATGCCATGCAGGCGCTCTACACGGCGGGCGATCCCGCCGTCCTTGTGCGTGCGCTGCGGATCATCGACGCAAGCAGCCTCTATTATCACAGCAAGCTCCTCTCCGACGGCTTGCTGAACTACACGGGCGACACATGGGAGCTTGCCGACGCGCTTTGGGAGGAGTTTGATGCGTTTCAGCCGTGGATGCAGGTGACGCTGCTCAACTATTTCCGCTTTTCCTCCGGCGCATACTGCGAGAAAATACACGCGCTCCTCAACGATCCCGCGCAGGACGACGAGGTGCGCTTTGCCTGTCTGCGCTATCTTGGCCGCTATCCCTATCCGCCCGCCTACGCCGATCTGCTGCGCTATGCGACGCCCTCGAAAAACGCGCGCTGGGAGTATGCAGCCATCGCCTCGTCGGTGCTGGCGAGCTATCCCGGGGCGGAGACTGCGGCGGTGCTGGAGAGGAACCTCTATCATCCCAACTGGTATATCCGCTTCAACGCGTCAAAAAGTCTGGAGCAGCTCGGCTTCGGCTACCGCGATCTGATCGACGTGATCGAGGGGCACGACCGCTACGCCTCCGAGATCCTGCGCTATCGCTTTGATGTGCGGGAGCTGGAGGAGCGAAAGGAGGACGCAGTATGTACGACGGTATAAAGCTGTTTCTTGAGTGGGTGGGCTATTTCTTTATCGCTTATCTGATCGGCTACTCGACCTTTCTGTTTCTGTCGGTCGTCGTCGGCTCACTTGAGCTGTACAAGCACCGCCGGCAGGAAATGTTCAAAAGCATTCTGCCCTCGGATTACTACCTGCCCATCAGTATCATCGTTCCCGCCTACAATGAGGAGGTCACCGTGGCAGACACCGTGCGCTCGCTGCTGACGCTGGAATACCGCGCCTATGAGATCATCGTGGTGGACGACGGATCGAAGGACCGCACCTCGGAGGTGTTGGCCGAGACATTTGATATGCACCTTGTTCACCGGCCCATTCGCCGGCAGATCAACTGTCAGCGCGAGGAATACGTCTATGAGACACGCGCACAGAAGGTACCGGTGACGCTCATCCGAAAAAAGAACGGCGGCAAGGCAGACGCGCTGAACATGGGCATCAACGCCGCAAATTTCCCGTACTTTATCTGCATGGACGCGGACTCCGTGCTGCAATACGACTCTCTGCGCCGCATCGCCCAGCCGGTGCTGGAGGACGGCAAGGTGGTGGCGGTGGGCGGCATCGTCCGCATCTCCAACGATGTTGAGCTGGAAAACGGGCGCGTCAAACGCTACCGCCTGCCGCGCAGCATCCTCGCTTTCATGCAGGTGCTGGAGTACGACCGCTCCTTCCTCGCCTCGCGCATCCTCTTTGACCGCTTCAACGGCTCGCTCATCATTTCCGGCGCGTTCGGACTGTTCAAAAAGGACACGGTCATCGCCGTGGGCGGCTACGACAACAAGACCATGGGCGAGGATATGGAGCTGGTGGTCAAGCTGCACGAATACTGCACAATCAACGGCATCGACTATGCCATCCGCTACGCCACCGACGCCATCTGCTGGACGCAGGTGCCCGAGCGGCTGCGCGATCTGTGCAAGCAGCGCAAGCGCTGGCATCTGGGCCTGTTCCAGAGTATGTACAAGCATCGCGTCATGTTTTCCAATCACAGGTTCGGCGCGGTGAGCTTTGTATCCTATCTCTATTTCCTCATCTATGAGCTGCTCTCGCCGTTTATCGAGGTCTTCGGCGTGTTCACGATGGTGCTCGCATGGTGGTGCGACCTCATCAACGTGCCGTTCATGCTGCTCTTCTTCCTCATCTACGCCGTCTTCGGCGGGGTCCTGACGCTTACCGCCTTTTTCTCGCGCATCTATACGGCGGATCTGAGCGTGTCGTTCCGGGATGGGGTGAAGGCGGTGTGTCTGTGTCTCTTTGAGCTGGTGTTCCTGCGCTTTATTCTCGCATGGGTACGCTGCACGGCCTTTATCGGCTATAGGAAGAAAAAACTCAGCTGGGGGCGCATCGAGCGCCGCAAGATCGATTTGAAATAAAGGGGGGTGTCGCCTGTGCGCCGAAAAAAGCTCTTGGAAATCACGCTCTGCGCCGTGCTGATGATCGGAGCGCTGCTGTGCTGTATGCAGGATGCAAGCGCGAGGGAGACGCTTCTGATTTCGGGAAACGCCGATCTCTATCCCATCGAGTCCTATGACCGCGGCAGAGAATGCTATGTCGGATTGCTGCCGGAGCTGTACGAGCGCCTGAGTGAGCAGACAGGGTACGATCTTGTCTATCTTCCGTACAGCAAGAACACAACGCAGGCGCAGCAGACCGCAAACCGGCAGGCGGACATTATTTCCGCCTATCCCTCCGGCACGGTCGACAGCGGCGCGATGCGCCGTCAAGTGCTGCTCTGCACGATAGAACATGACGGCGCAGAGCGCGCGATATATGTTGGCTTTACCAACGCACTCACGCCGGAACTGGCCGGCGCGCTTGCACAAGCGCTGGAGGACCTCTCCGGCGCGGAGAGCATCGGCGTCCTGGCAGACTATATGAATAGCAGCGGCGCGGAAGCCTACCGTACCAGGTGGCTCATTACGCTCGCCGCATTGATCGCGGCGATGCTTGCCGCGGCGGTCGCGCTGATAGTCTTTGCGCGAAAAAAGCGTGCCGAGCAAAAGGCCAACGCCCTCATCGACCCGCGCTACGGCATCGGCAACGACGGGTATTATCTGAACTGCATGGAAACGCTCATCCCAGCCCCGCTCAGAAGCATCGTCTATGTCTTCTGCATCGGCTGCGATATGCCCTCGCTCGAACGGCGCTTTGGCGAGGCGGAGCGCGAGGAGATCTTCTCCCGCGCGGCGGAGTATCTGCGCCTTGACTGCGGACGCGAGGAATACCTCGCCTGCGTGGGGCGCGGGATGTTCGCGCTCGTGTGTCAGTGCGGCAGCCGCGAGGCGGCACAGCAGCGCGCCGAGGGGCTTATCCGCGGGCTGGACGGCTACCTTGCGGGCTTCCGCGCCGAATATGCCGGCGCGTTCCGCGCGGGCATCTGCTCGCTGTCGGAAAACCCCGACTGCGGCGCCGAGGCTGCGCTCTACAACGCGCGCCAGGGCTGTGCCCACGCGTTCCGTACGGAAACGCCCTGCGCGTTCAGCACGCGCGGCATGATCGACGAGAGCGAGCAGCTCGAGCGTCTGCGCGGCAGCATGAGCAAGGCGGTGGAAAAGGGCGAATTTGAGCCGTACCTCCAGTTCGTTGTCGATCGCGCCGGCACGGTCGTCGGCGCGGAGGCCGTCTCGCGCTGGCAAAATCCGGAGGAGGGACTGCTCAAGCCCTCAAAATACATCGACCTGATGATCCGCGCCGGCACGATCACCGAGCTGGATCTCTATATGCTCCGCTGCGCGTGCGTGCAGCTCCAGACGTGGAAGCGGGAGGGGCGCGGGACGCTGTGGCTCTCGTGCAACTTCACGCGCCAGTCCATCGCAGACGAAAAGATCCTCGCGCGCGTGCACGAGATCGTCGAGCAGTACGACTTTACGCGCGACCGCCTTGTGGTGGAGCTGACGGAGGACTCCTACGCGCACGACCGCGAGACGGCGCTGCGGACGATCGAGGGGCTGCACGCGATGGGGCTTCGCATCGTGCTGGACGATATCGGCGCGGGCTATTCCTCGCTCTCCGACCTGAGCACCTACCCAATCGACGGCGTGAAGATCGACCGCAGCATCGTGATCGAGCCCGCCTTGCCGCGTGCCCACGCGCTGCTGGAGGGCATGATCCGTCTTTCGCACGACATGGGCATCCGCGTGCTGTGCGAGGGCGTGGAGGACAAGGCAACGTGCGACGCCGTGCTTGCGGCGGGCTGCGACTTCATTCAGGGCTTTTATTTCTCGCGCGTCCTGCCCGGGCGCGAAGCGGAATCCTTCCTGCGCAGCCTGGCGGCGCGCGACAGGGAGGAAGGATAAAGGAGAAATGAACATGGTCAACAAAAAACGAGTAGGCATGATGGTGGCGGTCACGCTCCTGATCGGCGTGCTGCTCTTCTGTTCGGTCTTTTTCCTCGTCCGGCGGGCGAATCGTGAGATCACACAGCGCTCCTTTGACGAATTGGCTACCGCGACGCGCCAGATCGCAAAGGATCTTGCCGACGCGGCGAACGCGGACCAGACCATCCTCTCCGCCATGGCGGAGCTGATCGCGGGGCAGGACGAGCGTGACAATGACGCGGTGCTGCGCATCATGAAATCCTTCAGCCTCAGTGAGACCTTTGTCTCCACCGTCGCGCTGCTGCGGCCCGACGGCACGCTGCTGCTGACCGACGGCACCCGCTACGACGTTTCCGACACATTCGATTTTGAAACAGAGGCGGCGCGGGGCGCGTACATCTCAGACCGCGTGACAAGCTACTTTGCGCCGGAAAAGCTGGTGGTGCGCAACGTCGTGCCGGTGAAGCGCGACGGCGAGACCGTCGCCATCCTCTACGGCGTCGTCCTCCTGCAGGAGCTTTCCCGAAACTATCAGATCGACCTCTACAACGGCAATGCCTTCCTCCTCGTCGTGGACGGCAACAACGGCGACATCCTGCTGGATACCTGGCATGACTCGCTCGGCAACATCTCGGAGCTGCGTGGCCGCAAAATGCTCAAGGGCTACACCTACGAGGAGGCGATGAAAAAAATCCCCAACGGCATCGGCGGCGATATGTGCACCGTATCCCGCTCCACGGGGCTGACGGTCTACCTGCACTACGAGCCTGTCGGCATCAACAACTGGAGCGTTGTGCTCGGCGTGAGCGAGGCGGAGGCGCTGGCGGGCACGCGCGACGTGGTGCAGACGCTTTCGATGATGGCGATCATTGTCACCGCGCTGCTGCTGAGCTATCTTGGTTTTATGGTCTGGTATCTCGCCTCGGCGCGACGCGGCGTTTACCGTATGAGCATTACGGACCAGGGCACGGGCCTGATGAACCGTGTCGCCTATGAGAAGTGCCTGCGCAAGAGCGACCAGCGCGTCATCGCTCCGGCCGCCTGCATTTATATCGACGCGAACGGCCTGCACGAGATCAACAACGAGCGCGGTCACGAGGCGGGCGATCAGCTGCTGCACGCGGTCGCAGAGCGTCTGCGGGAGCAGTTTCCGAGGGACGATCTCTACCGCGTCGGCGGCGACGAGTTCGTCGTGTTTCCCGCGCCGGCGGCAGAGGCGGAATACGAGGCGCGGATGCGGGCGGTTTCTGAAAGCCTTGCCGCGCAGGGCTACAGCATCTCCTACGGCATCGCCGTCTGCGAGGCGGCAAACGGGCTAAGAGAGCTGGTCCGCGAGGCGGACGAGAAGATGCTCGGGAGCAAGCGCGCCTACTACGCCGAGCACGATCGCAGAAGGCCAAGATAACGCCAAGACGATAAAATGACCGCCGGACGATACCGGCGGTCATTTTGTCGTCCAACCAACAAAACCGCTTTAGAATATCGTTCATGATAAGTCCCCCTCTCCGCATGATCTCAACCCGTATTTTCTTAGAGATGAGCAAAACAAACCCTAAAACAAAAGGGCGAATGGTCATCTTATTTTTTATACACATTGAGGCTTAAAGTAACTGTGATATTGGTGATTGGAAAAGAGTGTTCATTTGCAATTCTAAGGGGTGCCCACGGTATTTGCCGCGAAAACCTGTGGAAAGAGTGATAGGGGTGAAATTTTCAACGACTGGC
>ENA-UESS01000793-UESS01000793.1-human-gut-metagenome-genome-assembly--contig:-NODE-793-length-13859-cov-25.538311_pt1 | contig 13859 bp, 8 predicted proteins | sample MGYA00243004_ERZ508005 | MGnify/ENA primary metagenome ERZ508005 (study PRJEB26167, sample SAMN06115471) | human gut metagenome | host: Homo sapiens | place: China:Guizhou | collected 2016-06-29...
GGTCTGGTTTCCATCCTGGATACGGTTGCTGTAATACGGAGGAAGATCAACAGGAGACTGAACCTGCTCGGCATGCTACGTGACGGTGGAGGAAAAGCTATCGAGATATTGATGAAACTCGATATAGACTTGAAGCAAGTAAAAAAGCGCATTGAAAGCTTCTTGAGAGATGCCGAAGACGATACCCTATTACCCGATGCGGATGTGCCATTGTCGCCAATGGCCGCTAAGATATTGAAGATGTGCATTCTGGAAGCGCGCATTTTAAAGAGTGCAACAGCCGATGCCGAACATGTGTTGTTGGCTATACTGAAGGATGGCGACAACCTGGCTGCTACCGTCCTGGAAGAAAACCGGGTGAATTATCAAGCTGTATTTGAACAGCTTACAATGCAATCTACCAACCCGAATGCTGGTATGGGATTTCCGGAAGAAGAGGAAGAAGACGATGAAGACATGAATATGTCCCATCCCTCTCGCAATGCAGGACAGGGCACGGCTTCTTCTGCACAGACTGCATCGAAGAAGTCTTCCAATGATACTCCGGTCCTGGATAACTTCGGTACGGACATGACACGTGCGGCAGAAGAAGGCAAGCTCGATCCGGTTGTAGGGCGTGAGCGTGAGATAGAACGCTTGGCGCAGATATTGAGTCGTCGTAAGAAAAACAACCCGGTGCTGATTGGTGAGCCGGGTGTCGGCAAGTCGGCTATTGTAGAGGGATTGGCACTGCGTATCGTTCAAAAGAAAGTATCCCGTATCTTGTTTGACAAGCGGGTGGTAATGCTCGATATGGCCTCTGTTGTAGCCGGAACCAAATACCGCGGACAGTTTGAAGAGCGCATTCGCTCCATTATCAACGAGTTGCAGAAGAATCCGAACGTAATCTTGTTCATAGATGAGATTCATACTATTGTAGGCGCCGGTGCAGCTGCCGGTTCTATGGATGCAGCCAATATGTTGAAGCCGGCTTTGGCTCGCGGCGAAATACAATGTATCGGTGCTACCACGCTTGACGAATACAGAAAGAATATTGAGAAAGACGGTGCTTTGGAGCGTCGTTTTCAGAAAGTTATAGTAGAACCCACTACTCCGGAAGAAACGCTACAGATACTGAGAAACATAAAAGAGAAGTACGAAGACCACCATAACGTGAGCTATACGGACGAAGCGTTAGAGGCATGTGTCAAGTTGGCAGAGCGTTATATAACCGACCGTAACTTCCCGGATAAAGCCATTGATGCTTTGGACGAAGCCGGTTCGCGTGTGCATCTGACGAACATTAATGTTCCCAAAGAGATTGAAGAGCAGGAAAAGCTGATAGAAGAGGCACGTGTTTTGAAGGCTGAAGCCGTAAAGTCGCAGAACTTTGAACTGGCTGCCAGTTATCGGGATAGAGAGAAAGAACTTTCCGCTCGCCTGGATGAAATGAAAGAGGAATGGGAAGCCCGTCTCAAAGACGACCGTCAACTCGTTGGAGAGGAAGAAATAGCCAATGTCATATCGATGATGTCCGGTATTCCGGTGCAACGTATGGCTCAGGCGGAAGGTCTTAAGCTTGCAGGTATGAAAGAAGATTTGCAGGCAAAAGTTGTGGCTCAGGATGCTGCGATAGAGAAACTTACCAAAGCCATCCTGCGCAGCCGTGTAGGCTTGAAAGACCCTAACCGCCCTATCGGAACGTTTATGTTTCTCGGTCCTACCGGCGTGGGTAAAACGCATTTGGCCAAGCAGTTGGCTAAATATATGTTTGGCTCCAGCGATGCGCTGATACGTATTGATATGAGCGAATATATGGAGAAATATACGGTGTCCCGTATGATTGGAGCGGCCCCGGGGTATGTCGGTTATGAGGAAGGTGGACAGTTGACTGAGAAGGTACGCCGGAAACCTTATTCCATAGTGCTGTTGGACGAAATTGAAAAAGCTCACCCGGATGTGTTCAATATCTTGTTGCAGGTGTTGGACGAGGGACGTCTTACTGACAATTATGGCAGAACGATTGACTTTAAGAATACAGTCATCATCATGACCTCCAATATCGGTACCCGCCAGTTGAAAGAGTTCGGTCGTGGCGTAGGTTTTGCGGCACAGGCACGTACGGATGATAACGAGTACTCGCGCAGTGTGATTCAGAAAGCATTGAACAAGACCTTTGCTCCTGAGTTCCTGAACCGTCTGGATGAAATCATAACGTTTGACCAGCTTTCGTTGGATGCCATTACGAAGATTGTGGACATAGAGCTGAAAGGTTTGTATGAACGGATTGAAGCTATTGGTTATAAGATGGTTGTAGATGATGAAGCCAAGAGATTCCTTGCTGCCAAAGGCTACGATGTGCAGTTTGGCGCCCGTCCGTTGAAGCGTGCCATTCAGAATTATCTGGAAGACGGACTTTCGGAGCTGATTGTGTCTGCCGGATTACAGCCCGGTGATACGGTTAATGTTTCTGTCGATAAGGAAAAAGACGAGTTGAGTATAACCAAAGCTTAACAAGCCTTTATAATAAAACAGTCAAAATGTCAGTTCTTCGGGACTGGCATTTTTTTTGTGTTCAGTTTGCCAAAACAATAAAAATACAAATCTAAAAATATAAACTTAGTATGCAAAAAGGAAATATTGGGGTAACTACAGAGAATATCTTCCCCGTTATCAAAAAGTTTTTGTACAGTGACCATGAAATCTTCCTTCGTGAGTTAGTCTCTAATGCTGTCGATGCTACCCAGAAACTTAAAACACTGGCTTCTATCGGTGAGTTTAAGGGTGAACTCGGTGATTTGACCGTGCATGTGTCTTTAGGCAAGGATACGATTACCGTATCCGATCGTGGTATCGGCCTGACGGCAGAAGAAATAGATAAATACATCAATCAGATTGCATTCTCGGGAGCCAACGACTTCCTGGAGAAATATAAGAATGATGCCAATGCCATTATCGGTCATTTCGGACTTGGCTTTTACTCGGCTTTTATGGTTGCCAAGAAGGTCGAAATCATCACCAAATCCTATCAGGATGGTGCTAAAGCCGTGAAATGGACTTGCGACGGTAGTCCGGAGTTTACCATCGAAGATACGGACAAGGCAGAACGCGGCACGGATATCGTTCTTTATATAGACGACGATTGCAAGGAATTCCTTGAAGAAGCGCGCATCTCTTCTCTTTTGAAGAAGTATTGCAGCTTCCTTCCTATTCCCGTTGCATTCGGCAAGAAAAAAGAGTGGAAAGACGGCAAGCAGGTTGAAACATCCGAAGATAACATCATCAACAACGCTAATCCGTTGTGGACGCTGAAGCCCAGCGAATTAAAAGACGAGGATTACAAGAAGTTCTATCGCGACCTCTATCCGATGTCCGATGAACCCTTGTTCTGGATACATCTGAATGTGGATTATCCGTTCCATCTTACTGGTATTCTGTACTTCCCGAAGGTAAAGAGCAATATAGAGTTGAACAAGAACAAAATCCAGCTTTATTGCAATCAGGTCTATGTAACGGACTCTGTAGAGGGTATTGTTCCGGACTTTCTGACATTGCTGCACGGTGTACTCGATTCGCCGGATATTCCGCTGAACGTATCCCGTTCCTATTTGCAGAGTGACTCCAATGTGAAGAAAATCTCTACATATATTACGAAAAAAGTATCCGACCGCTTGCAATCCATATTCAAGAACGACCGTAAGCAATTTGAAGAGAAGTGGAACGATTTGAAAATCTTCATCAACTACGGAATGCTCACACAAGAGGATTTCTATGATAGAGCAAAGGATTTCGCCCTTCTTTCCGATACGGACGACAAGTATTATACCTTCGAAGAGTATAAGACCTTGATAAAGGATAGCCAGACGGATAAGGATGGCAATCTGATTTATCTGTATGCCAACAACAAAGATGAGCAATACAGCTATATCGAGGCTGCCAAGAATAAGGGATATAATGTGCTGTTGATGGGCGGCCAGCTTGATGTTGCCATGGTAAGCATGCTGGAGCAAAAGTTCGAGAAAGTGCGTTTCACCCGTGTAGACAGTGATGTCGTTGACAATCTGATAGTGAAGGAAGACAAGGCGAAAGATGTCTTGGAAGCCGATAAACAGGAGGTTCTCTCTGTTATCTTCAAGAGCCAGTTGCCGCAGATAGAAAAGACAGAGTTCAATGTAATGGCTCAAGCCTTGGGTGAAAATGCTTCACCGGTCATGATTACTCAAAGCGAGTACATGCGTCGTATGAAAGAAATGGCTAATATCCAGGCAGGAATGAGTTTCTATGGCGAAATGCCGGACATGTTCAACCTGGTATTGAATGCCGACCATAAGCTGGTAAAGGAGATTCTGGCTGATGAAGACAAGGAATGTGCGGCTGCCGTTGCTCCGATTCAAAAAGAAATGGACGATATAAATACTCGTCGTAATGAATTGAAAAAGAAGCAGGAGGGCAAGAAAGATGAGGATATTCCTACAACTGAAAAGGATGAGGTAAATGATTTGGATAAGAAGTGGGAAGATTTGAAAAACCGGAAAAATGGATTGTTTGCCGACTATGCCGCTCAGAATAAGGTTGTCCGTCAACTTATTGATTTGGCATTGCTTCAAAATGGCATGTTGAAAGGTGAAGCTTTGAATAATTTTGTAAAGAGAAGCATCGATTTGATTAAATAAGCCCCTTTAGATTTCTATTATAACAGGGCATTGCAGCTAATATGAGTTGTAATGCCCTTTTTTTGTCTGTTTTTTCGTAATAGGTCTGTTTTTTTTCGTTGGATACGAGGTTTTTGGAAACAATTGTCTATATTTGAGCATTGAATAAATTAGTATATTTCACTCGAAACCGTATTCATGAAAAGATTTTTTTTGTTTTTGTCAGCCTGTTTATTGCTTCTGCCGTTTGTGCAAGCTCAGAAAGTAGGACTTGTTTTGAGTGGCGGAGGTGCGAAAGGCATGACCCATATCGGTATCATTCGCGCTTTGGAGGAAAACAATATTCCTATCGACTACATTACGGGTACTTCTATGGGAGCTATCATAGGTTCACTCTATGCTATGGGGTACTCTCCCGATGATATGGAGGCTTTATTGCGTTCCGAAGACTTCAAACGCTGGTATTCAGGACAGGTAGAACCCGAATACGGGTATTATTTCAAACAGAACCGGCCGACCCCGGAGTTTTTCAATATCCGTTTCTCCTTTAAGGACTCGCTGCATATCAAGCCTCAGATACTTCCTACAAGCATGGTAAATCCCATTCAGATGAATCTGGTCTTTGTGGAGCTATTTGCACGGGCTACGGCTGCATGCAGCGGCGATTTTAACCGCCTGTTTGTGCCTTTCCGGTGTATTGCCTCCGATGTATATAACAAGAAACCGTTGATTATGCGTAGAGGAGATTTGGGAGATGCGGTACGCGCTTCCATGAGTTTTCCGTTTGTTTTCAAACCGATAGAGATTGATAGCGTTTTAGCTTATGACGGTGGAATTTATAATAATTTCCCCACAGATATTATGCGTGAGGACTTTAAACCGGAAGTCATCATAGGTAGCGTGGTAGCTGCCAACCCCGGTAAGCCGAAAGAGAATGATTTGATGAGCCAGCTTGAAAATATGATTATGCAGAAGACGGATTATACTCTTCCGGATTCTTTAGGCATTATTATGACATTCAAGTATGATGATGTAAGCCTTTTGGACTTTGACCGTTTGCAGGAGTTGCACGATATCGGCTATAACCGGACTATCAGTTTAATGGATTCTATAAAAGGCCGTATTCATCGGAGGGTAAGTGCGGAAAATGTTCGTTTAAGGCGGTTGGTCTACCGCAGTAATTTGCCTCAATTCCGCTTTAGGGACATCTATATAGAGGGCGCCAATCCACAACAGCAGGCGTATATCAAAAAAGAATTTCATGACGAAGACCATGAGGTGTTTACATATGAAGATTTGAAACGTGGATATTTCCGTTTGCTGTCTGATAATATGATATCGGAGATTATACCTCATGCTGTATATGACTCTGAAAACGACTTGTATTCGCTGCATCTGAAAGTGAAAATGGAAGATAATTTTTCTGTAAGGATGGGTGGAAGTGTATCGACAACCAGCTCTAATCAGATTTATTTGGGGTTGGGTTATCAGGACTTGAATTATTATTCCAAAGAAATAACCCTTGACGGCCAGATTGGCAAGGTATATAATAATGCGCAGCTTATGGCCAAGATAGACCTTCCTACCCGTATTCCAACCTCTTACCGCCTTATTGCTTCTTTAAGTACGTTCGATTATTATAAAAAGGACAAACTCTTTTCTAAGAATGATAAGCCCTCTTTTAACTCTAAAGATGAACGTTTTGTCAAGCTGATGGTAGCCTTGCCTTTTTTGGCCAATAAACGGGCGGAAATAAGCATCGGATATGGGAAACTTCAAGACAATTACTTTCAGTCCAGCGTGATTAATTTTGACAAGGACCGTTCGGACAGGAGTACCTACAACCTTTTGGGAGGGGCTATCGGCTTTTATGGGAGTACGCTGAATGCACGACAGTATGCCACTAAAGGGTATTTTGAAAAACTGGTGGCACAGGTCTTTAGCGGAAAGGAGAAATTTGTACCGGGAAATCCGACGGAAACGAGTGTTACGACTAAAGAAAGGCAATCTTGGCTGCAAATTTCTTATATGAAATATGCCTATCATACTATGAGTCCCAAATTTACTTTGGGATGGATGGCAGAGATGCTGTATTCATCGAAGAACTTTTCGGAGAATTATACGGCAACCATGTTGCAGGCGGCAGATTTTTCTCCTACTCCTCATAGTAAGCTGATGTATAATGAAGCATTCCGGGCCAACCAATTCTTGGCAGCGGGTATCAAGCCTATTTTTGTTTTCAATGATATGTTCCAATTCCGTTCTGAATTTTATGGTTTCGTACCGATATTTCCTATTAAAAAGAATGCATTGAACAAAGCTTATTATGGAAAAGCGTTTTCGCGCTTTGAATATATAGGAGAAATTTCTGTAATATGCCAATTGCCCTTTGGAGCAATATCTGCATATGTAAATCATTATAGCTCACCGAAAAAGGAGTGGAATGTGGGGTTGACACTCGGCTGGCAGCTGTTTAATTATCGGTTCATCGAGTAATTTTTTTCAAAAAAAGTTTGCGTATCTCTTGCTAATTCAAAAAAAGTACGTATCTTTGCACCCGTAAAACAAACAAGGCCGCGTAGCTCAACTGAATAGAGTAGCTGACTACGGATCAGCCGGTTACAGGTTTGAATCCTGTCGCGGTCACAAATTGTTAATAATAAAGGTCGCGTAGCTCAACTGAATAGAGTAGCTGACTACGGATCAGCCGGTTACAGGTTTGAATCCTGTCGCGATCACAGAGATCCTCTACAAGGTATTTGTAGAGGATTTTTGTTTTTTTGCACAGGAACTGTATATCTACGCGTCAAGCGCCGTCGTTGGGAAGACCCGGAAACAGGACAATATCTCAGACTCCTCTAAACTGTGCTCTGAATGCTTTAATTTTTCGGACTGCCCCGATAAATACTTCTTGCCAGCAATTTTGGGGAGGATGACTGCTAGAACTTTACATAAAAAAAGAGATGTGTCCTTTAGACACATCTCTTCCATATATACTAAATAAGATTTGTACTCAGCATTTAATATTCAATTCATCCAATATCTTCCGCATTGCTTCAAAAGTCGTGATTCTGGTAGGCACTAATGGTAGGCGAAGTTTGTTCTCAATCATTCCCATTGCATTCAACATGGCTTTTACTCCGGCTGGATTACCGTCTACAAAGAGTAATTTGAATAATTCTGCAAATTTGTGGTGGATGGTCAGCGCATTTGAGTAATCTCCTTGCAATGCCAGACGTACCATACGACTAAATTCACGCGGAAAGGCGTTTCCTATGACCGAGATGATACCAACGGCTCCTAAGGTAATCAGAGGGAAGGTAATGCCGTCATCGCCTGAAATAACGTCAAAATTGGCGGGTTTATTTTTTATGATGTCATCCATCTGGCTGATATCTCCCGATGCTTCTTTAATTGCTATTACATTCTTAAAGTCGCGTGCGATGCGCAAGGTTGTTTCGGCTTTCATATTTACTCCGGTACGTCCCGGTACATTATAAAGTACAATCGGAAGGTCGGTAGCCTCGGAAATCGCTTTATAATGCTGATAAATCCCTTCTTGGGAAGGCTTGTTATAATAAGGAACAACAGAAAGAATGGCATCCACTCCGGTAAAATCGTCATTCTTCAGAGTTTCTACTATAGCGCGAGTGTTATTTCCACCTACTCCAAGCAGAATAGGTATTTTCCCATTCACGCGCTCGATAACCATTTTCTTGATTTTCTTTTTTTCTTCTTCAGTCAGCGTCGGAGTTTCTGCTGTAGTGCCAAGTACGCATAAAAAATCAGTGTTGTTTTGGAGCTGATAGTCTACTAAACGCATCAATGCATCGTAATCAACGCTTTCATCCTCTTTAAATGGAGTAATCAGCGCTACCCCCATTCCTTTCAATCTAGTCTGTATCATGAGTATTATAAAGTAATCTCTAATTAAACGACTCGCAAAAGTACGATTTTTTTCAATTTACCATACAAATATAAGCCATAAAAAAGCTTTTTGTAGAAATTTGTTAGGATATGAGTGTCAGAAACTCATCTTCACTCATGAGCTTTATCCCTAATTTATGAGCTTTTTCCAATTTGGCGGGTCCCATATTCTCGCCCGCCAGAATAAAGCTGGTTTTGGCAGAGATACTGCCTACATTTTTTCCACCGTTTTTTTCTATCAGCTCTTTGTATTCATCTCGTGAATGATGTGTGAAAACACCGCTTATGACAATGGATTGTCCTGCCAACTTATCCGTATATCCGCTTAAATCTTCTTCTCTGCGATAGAGCTGTAATCCGGTGGATTTCAAACGTTCTATCAACTCGCGGTTCAATGGATTTGCGAAATACGTCAGAATGCTTTGTGCTATTTTTTCCCCGATTTCATCGATGTTTATCAGTTTTTCGAGGTTGGCATTTTCCAGCTCGTCTATGTCATTAAAAGACTTGGCTATTTTCTTGGCTACAGTTTCGCCTACAAAACGGATGCCTAAAGCGAAGAGCACTCTTTCAAATGGAACCTCTTTGCTCGCTTCGATTCCTTTGATGATATTCTCCGCTGATTTTTCACCCATACGGTCCAGGTTCTTAATATCATCTACTGTGAGCTGATATAAATCTGCCGTATTTTTGATTAGTCCCAAACGATAGAACATATCTACGGTTTCCGGGCCTAAGCCATCTATATTCATTGCCTTACGGCTAATGAAATGCTCTATCTTACCTTTAATTTGAGGTGGGCAGGATGTTTCGTTAGGACAATAATGGGCTGCTTCCCCTTCGTATCGTATCAGTTTACTGCCACATTCGGGACAGTGAGTGATAAATTTCACTTTTTCACCGATAAGCATGCTGCGGGCATCTTTGTCTACTCCTGTAATTTTAGGAATGATTTCTCCGCCTTTCTCTACATAAACCATGTCTCCGATATGTAAATCCAGCCCTTCAATAATATCGGCATTGTGCAGAGAAGCCCTTTTCACGATAGTGCCGGACAGTTGTACCGGATCTAAATTGGCAACGGGAGTTACGGCTCCGGTGCGTCCTACTTGATAAGTAACCTTGTTTAAGCGAGTCAAGGCGCGTTCTGCCTGAAACTTATATGCTATAGCCCATCGGGGAGATTTTGCGGTAAAACCGAGGTTTTTCTGCTGGCGCATACTGTTGACTTTTAAAACAATACCGTCTGTTGCTACCGGCAAGTTCTTTCGTTCGGTGTCCCAATATCTGATATATTCAAATACTTCTTCCAGGCTATGAGCCTTTTTCATGTGTTCCGAGGTTTTAAATCCCCAGCCGGCTGCTGCTTGTAAATTTTCATAATGTCCGTCACAGGGCAATTCTTCTCCTAACAGATAATACAAATAGGCATCAAGCTTGCGTGAGGCTACAATAGCGGAATTTTGCAACTTTAAAGTACCGGAAGCTGCATTGCGCGGATTGGCGAAAAGCGGTTCTTCACGCGCTTCTTTTTCCAGGTTCAGTTCTTCAAACACTTCCCAGGGCATTAATATTTCTCCTCTGATTTCAAACGACTCAGGATAGCTGCCGTGGAGCACTAATGGTATCGTGCGGATCGTTTTTACATTGTCCGTTACATCATCACCTTTTTCACCGTCACCACGGGTTACGGCACGTACCAATTTGCCGTTTTCGTAGGTCAGTGAAATGGATGTGCCGTCGTATTTCAATTCACAGCATATTTCAAAGTCTTCGTTCAGAGCCTTCTTCACCCGGTCATAAAAGTCTGTCACTTCACTTTCCGAATAGGTGTTTCCCAATGAGAGCATGGGATATTTATGGGCTACCTGTGTGAAGTTTTTATTCAAATCGCTTCCTACGCGCATGGTAGGCGAATTGTCGTCCTGGTATTCGGGATGTTCCTTTTCAAGCTCTTGTAATTCGCGCATCCTGTCATCGAACTCTTTGTCTGATATTTCGGGAGCGTTCAATACATAATAATTGTAGTTGTGCCGATGTAAGTCGGCGCGTAGCTGGTCTATCTTTTCTTTTACTGTCATAACGATTTTGGAGTTTGGACACAAAAATACGGGTTTCTCCCGAATATTTTTTGCTTTTACTCTTAACTTACACTATTTTTGCGGAAAAAATAAAATATATGCGTATTGATATCATTACTGTTCTGCCGGAAATGATTGAAGGCTTCTTCAATTGCTCTATAATGAAACGTGCTCAAAATAAAGGGCTTGCAGAAATACATATTCATAACCTTCGTGATTATACTGAAGATAAATACCGTCGGGTGGATGATTATCCTTTTGGTGGTTTTGCCGGAATGGTTATGAAGATAGAACCTATAGAGCGCTGCATTAATGCTTTGAAAGCCGAACGGGAGTATGATGAGGTCATTTTCACAACTCCGGATGGTGAACAGTTTAACCAGCCTATGGCTAATACGCTGTCTCTCGCTAAAAATCTTATAATTCTTTGCGGGCATTTTAAGGGAATTGATTACCGTATCCGCGAACATCTCATAACGAAGGAAATCAGTATCGGAGACTATGTATTGACCGGTGGCGAACTGGCGGCGGCCGTTATGGCCGATGCTATTGTACGTATTATTCCCGGAGTTATCTCTGACGAGCAATCGGCCCTTTCCGATTCTTTTCAGGATAATCTGTTAGCTGCTCCCGTTTATACGCGCCCGGCTGATTACAAAGGATGGAAAGTTCCGGAAATTTTACTATCCGGTCATGAGGCTAAAATTAAGGAATGGGAGCTGCAACAGTCATTGGAAAGAACTCGGAAATTACGTCCGGATTTGTTAGGTGAGTAATCTGTAAGATGTAAATAAAAATAAAAAGGGCATTCAGTTTGAATGTCCTTTTTTATGAAAATAGTTTGCGAATGGCTATGCTTTGTTATTCGTCATACCTCAAGTGCACCGATTATTTCTTTAACTGACTTATATCCGTGTCTGTTCAGATAGTCATCAATACCTTCTGCGACCTTCACGGTGATTGCCGGATCAATAAAGTTTGCAGTACCGATTTGAATGGCAGAGGCACCTGCGAGCATAAATTCCACAGCATCTTTCCAATTCATGATGCCCCCTAAACCTATGACCGGTATTTTTACTGCCTTAGCAACCTGCCATACCATACGGAGTGCAATAGGTTTCACTGCTGCTCCGGACATGCCGCCTGTTACCGTGGAAAGGATGGGACGTCTGCGTTCTGCATCTACAGCCATTCCTAACAAGGTATTGATGAGTGATACGCTGTCTGCACCGCCATTTTCAGCAGCACGTGCTATTTCTGTGATGTCTGTAACATTGGGTGACAGTTTTACGATAAGTGTCTTTTTGTAAACTGAGCGTACGGCTTTTACCACTTCCTCCGCTCCTTTGGCTGTGACGCCAAATGCCATTCCACCTTGCTTTACATTAGGGCAGGATATGTTTAATTCTATGGCAGGAATATTTACAAGTTCATTAATGATTGCAGCCGTTTCCATATAATCTTCGATAGCAGAGCCTGAAACATTCACAATCATATTGGTTTTTATATCCTTGATGCGCGGATAGATATGTTCAACAAAGTAATGTACACCCTTATTTTGCAGTCCCACAGCGTTTAACATACCTGATGGAGTCTCTGCCATACGCGGATACGGATTACCTTCACGTTTGTGAAGAGTAGTTCCCTTTACAATTATACCACCTATTCGCGATATATCGATGAAATCGGCGAATTCTTCACCATATCCAAAAGTTCCGGATGCTGTCATCACCGGATTTTTCATTTGCAATTCACCAATGTTTACACTTAAATCTGCCATAATAGTTTGTTTATATTAAAAACCGGACCTTCTTTACATACGCATAAATGACCTTCTGTGGTATTTTCCACACAACATAAGCAAGCGCCTATGCCGCATGCCATCATGTTTTCTAAAGACACTTCACAATTAGTGCCTTTACTTTTGGCGTATTTGGCTACAGCCATCATCATTGGCTTCGATGACCGCGCTCTCGCCGACATACAATCCGACATGGTGATACCCCTCCGAGGCGTTGAATTTGTAGACGGCCGTGCCGGGTTTGAGCGGCTCGCCATCGGTTCGTTTCCCGGTAGCCAGGCTGCCGGATGCGCTGCTGTAACGGCGAAACATGGTGTTGCTGCCGTGATAGCAGTACCCGCCGAGCTGCCGAAACGCCCACGCAAAAAGGCCGGAGCAGTCCGCCACGCGGTGTCCGACCCATTTCTGACCATATTTCTTTGTCTGTTCACGGCTCGCGGCGTTCTGCTGTGCCTGCGTCCAGATTTCGCCCGACGCGCCGTAGATGTACCCCCAACCCTCGCGCAGTGCCGTTTGGAACTGCGCAATCAGCTCGGAGGATGAAATGTTTGGCATGTGACCTCCTGTTTATATATGCAGACCTCCTTTACGAGGCACTGATGATTTTTCTCAGCTTGCCAGCTGATTCTCCGCATCCATCCCAGCAGGGTTCTGGACAAAGAACTGCGCGGCGGTGACCTCTGTCATAGTAACATCGCCACGCAGCTTCTGCGTCAGGTAGCCCTTGACATACACCCGCGCACCGGGTTTCAGCGTCTGCACCGCCCAGTCCGCAAGGCGATTCCACGCATGAACCGTGTAGGTTTCGTGAATCACCTGCTGCTGACGGTTGCGGTGCGAATGCCGCAGCTGGCAGACGACGTGCGAGGTGTCGCCCGTCGTGGGCGTCTTGACGAGAGTGAGGATCGTGCCGGAAAGGAAAAGTTCGTTCATGGTTAATGCCTCCTGTTGGTAGTGTGTTGGGAAACTGTGTAGTAGGTAGAGGGGGAATAAAGGCCAGCCCGTCGGCGACTTGTGCGAGAGGCACAGGACGCGACGGGCTGGGAATAGAATATTCTTATGATTGTGTGGATTACTATTGACGATACGCTGCATTATCCTGCAGGTATGTATCTAATATCTTCCACTATTAGTTGTGGTCCAACAAATCTGATTTGAATTTTGCCTCCATTTGTCGCAGGCAACTCACCTAGTCCGCCATACGATGTGACCATTACGTTGTCTTCTGGTACAATCGCACATATATCATTCAAACTGGATACACCTATCTCAATAGCGGACAAGTCATCGATAGTAAAACATTGTTTCATGTTTTCATCTCCATTGGTTTTGTTATGAAAAACAACAATTAAGCACACAATTCCACAAAATAATGCTGTCGCAATTATGTAAGAAATTACGTGAGCTTTTTTCAATTTA
>ENA-UESS01000794-UESS01000794.1-human-gut-metagenome-genome-assembly--contig:-NODE-794-length-13857-cov-14.456096_pt1 | contig 13857 bp, 10 predicted proteins | sample MGYA00243004_ERZ508005 | MGnify/ENA primary metagenome ERZ508005 (study PRJEB26167, sample SAMN06115471) | human gut metagenome | host: Homo sapiens | place: China:Guizhou | collected 2016-06-29...
TATATCTGACTTCTTGCCAGATCAATATATCATTTGAATCTCTTCACATAATCTGCAATCAGATAACATGCCGGACCGAGTACTTGACCATGATCGAATCCTTGCATTTCGTACAAAGTCACTTTCTTGTTACCTATACTTTTCAAGACAGCTTCCAGCAACGCATTTTCTTCATACCTTGCCGCCATCTCAAACACTCCCGCAAGTATTGCAAATGTTGAAAATCCCATACCCTGTATGCAAAATCTTATTACATTGACAAATGTAAGCGGTATATAGAACAATGCCGAATATACAATAAACTGATGTGTCAGTCTTATTATCTCTGTCTCTGATGCTGCCACAAACAGAAGTGCAATGTAACTTGCAAAGAAATATAAAAGAACAAATGCAACAATGCTGTATATAATTCCTATTATTCCCGCAGCCTTAATTCCCTTTCCGAGACGCTCCGTTTTGCCGGCTCCTACGTTCTGACCGCCATATGTTGCCATCGTCGAACTCCTGCAAAAAACATTATTGCTTATTCTGCTGATACCGATCGCCTCTTCCTGCGAAAAAGAGGGAGGATCGCAACCCGATCCTCCGGGAACCATCACGCAAAATATGGCCGAAGATTATGAATATCCGGTAGGAATCTCACTTGCAGGGGTCTATTCATGGCATGCCTGCACCCTGTCGTGGACTACCCCTTCCACTATTTGGGTGGATGGATACAGAAACATGTACACCGACGATGTTTCCATCAACCCTTCGAGCGTTGCAATCTGTTCCTTGGGTAAGGTAAACGGCTTGGGAGCAATCACATCTATTCCCGAATCGGGATTCACGCCGATGAGCTACCGGGCAAATACGGCATTGGAAGCCGGCTGTGGATATGTTGTCAAATGCACGACATACGCAGAGCTGAAAGGCCATAATATCGCTCCGCAGATCTATACGACCCATATCAAACTTTACGCGGAACAGGTTGGTAATAATTCTGCAAAAGTCAAATATCAGGTTCTGCAATGACAGTTCCTCGTTGTTGGATTGATGAACGGCTGCCCACGGGCAGCCGTTCATCAATCCATCCTGCGATACCGCGGGTCGTTCACCCGCTTGTTCCACAGCCAGCCGACGTAGCGCATCGTGACGTCGGGCGTCAGGAGCGTCAGCACCGTTTCGCCCATGGCGGTCGAGACGGCGAAATCGGCGTGGTAGAGCGTGTTGCCGTCCGAAATATTGAAGGAGACCGACCAGCCCCACTGCACGCGGGCCGCCCGGTAGTCGCGGACCGACATCGAATCGAAATTCAGCATCTCGACACACTGGGTGATGCCCCGTTCGGTAGGCAGGTGCACCTCGACATGGTCGACGAACACCCCGAAAAAGAAGTAGTCGGCATAGATCGAACGGATCATTCCGCCGGGCAGCTGCTGCATCGAGTTGGGGAAGAACATATAGTCGCGCGACTGCACCAGCGAGTCGATCTTCGCGGCGTAGACCCGGGCCTTATAAGCCCTGCGCTGGGCGCGGTCCATCCCCGCCGCAGGCTCCTCGTAGACGGTCGTATGCTCCACGACCTGCACCGGGGCCTGCTGCACGGGAACGATCGTCGTCTGCGGCACGCTGTCCGCGGCGGAAGTTTCGAGCGTATACTGCGGGGTCTGCGCGACGGCGGCGCAGGCGATGAAAGAGAGTGCGCCGCAGGTGGAAAAAACGGAGTGTTTCATAAGTCGGACATCGGATTGAACGGGAAAAAAGCCCCCGCTTGAGGCGGGGGTTCGGGGATCGCCGGAGCGGCAAACGGACAGCGCAGCAGATACGGCTGCCCGGGATGGGTCCGGCAAAATGAATTTACGTCAATAGAGCTGCGAAATCGAACCCGTATACTGCACGGGGTTATACCACGGATTGGTGATCGTCAGCGTAGCCCCGCCCGTGCGGGAGAAGATTTCGAAGGTGAACGTGTAGGTCGACGCCGAGAACAGCGAGGTCGAGAAGGTCACCATCCAGCCTTCGTGCGTCTGCTCGGTGATATAGCCCTGCAAATCGGAAACGGTGTAGTTGATGATCGTCACATAGTAAGGCGGCACGTAACCCTTGATGTAGGGAAGCGTGATGTCCGCCGTTCCGTCCCACATGCCGACGTTGAACGCGGGGTTCATAATCTGGCGCATCGGACCTGCGGGCTGACGCTGGAAGGTCGTCGGGTTGAACTGGAAGTTGCGCGACAGCACGAGCGAGTCCATGAACTTCTCGTAGTTGGCGATACGTTCCGCACGGCGTTTCTCGCGCACCTCGCGGCGTTCTTCCTTGGGCGACAGCACTTTTTTCTGTCCGATCACGGTAACGCCCGCCGCACAGAGCAGCAGGCCCACAACGATAATGACTGTTTTTTTCATAGCACATAAGGTTTGTTACGGCTATGAAAGCAAGTTTTGTGCCGAAAGCGGGATCATGGGCCACTTTCCGCTTCCGGACACCGTTACCGTCACGGGCGTCGGCGTTTGCATACGCCGCCCTCCCTCGGGACGAGTTTCAGAGCCTCACGGCAGAGCGCCCCGCCGGACAGACGGAGACGCTACAACCCCAGTTTTTTGAGGAACTGACCCGTGTAACTGCCCTCGCACTGCGCCACCTCGTGCGGCGTGCCCGCGACGATGATCTCCCCGCCGGCCGCCCCGCCCTCGGGACCTATATCTATAATATGGTCGGCGACCTTGATGACATCGAGGTTGTGTTCGATGACGATGACCGTATTGCCGCGGTCGACGAGCTTGTTCAGCACCTCCAGCAGCAGACGGATGTCCTCGAAATGAAGCCCCGTCGTGGGTTCGTCCAGGATGTAGAGCGTGCGGCCCGTGTCGCGCTTCGAAAGCTCGGACGAGAGCTTGATGCGCTGGCTCTCGCCGCCCGACAGCGTCGTGCAGGGCTGGCCGAGCGTCAGGTAGCCGAGGCCCACCTCCTGAATAGCCCGGAGCTTCTGGTAGATATTGGGGATGTTCTCGAAGAACTCCACGGCCATGTTGACCGTCATGTTCAGCACGTCGTCGATATTTTTGCCCTTGTACTTCACTTCGAGCGTCTCGCGGTTGTAGCGGTGGCCGCCGCACGCCTTGCAGCGCACGTAGACGTCGGGCAGGAAGTTCATCTCGATGGTCTGCACGCCCGCCCCGCGGCACTCCTCGCAGCGGCCGCCCTTGACGTTGAACGAGAAACGCCCGGCCTTGAAGCCGCGGATCTGGGCGTCGGGCGTCATCTCGAACAGCTTGCGAATGTCGGAAAAGACGTTCGAATAGGTCGCGGGATTCGACCGCGGAGTGCGCCCGATGGGCGACTGGTCGACGACGACCAGTTTGTCGATATGTTCGAGGCCCTCCGCCCCGTCGTACTCCAGCGGCTGGTCGAAGGAGCGGTAAAGCTCTCTGGCGAGAATCGGCCGCAGGGTTTCGTTGACGAGCGTCGACTTGCCCGAGCCGCTGACGCCCGTCACGCAGATGAACTTGCCCAGCGGAAATTCCGCCGTGACGTTCTTGAGGTTGTTGCCCCGCGCGCCGCGGATCACGATGCGCCCGCCCGTTCCCTTGCGCAACGTTTCGGGAATTTCGATCCGCCGGCGTCCCGTCAGGTAATCGGCGGTGATGGTGTCGGACCGGAGGATGTCGTCGAACGTCCCGGCGGCCACGATGTTGCCGCCCTTGCGCCCGGCGCGGGGTCCCACGTCGACGATGAAGTCGGCGGCGCGCATCATGTCCTCGTCGTGCTCGACGACGATCACCGAGTTGCCCGCGTCGCGCAGCTCTTCGAGGCTGCGGATCAGCCGCTGGTTATCGCGCTGGTGCAGGCCGATCGACGGCTCGTCGAGGATATAGAGCACGTTGACGAGTTTCGAGCCGATCTGCGTGGCGAGGCGGATGCGCTGGCTCTCGCCGCCCGACAGCGAACGCGACGAACGCGCCAGCGAGAGGTAGCCCAGCCCCACGTCCATCAGGAACCGCAGGCGTTCGCGGATCTCCTTGACGATCTCCTGGGCAATCTTCCACTCCTTCTCCGAGAGCTGTTTTTCGATGGTGGGAACCCACTCCGAGAACTCGGAAATCGACATGGCCGACACCTCGGCGATGTTCTTCCCGGCGACGCGGAACTGCAACGACTCCTTCCGCAGGCGCGAACCGCCGCAGACCGAACATTTGCGGTAGACGAGGAACTGGTCGCGCCACTTCTGGCCGTGCTTCGAATCGTCGTCCTCGGTGCGGCCGATGTACTCGGCCACGCCCTCCCACGAGAGGAACTGGCGTCCGCCCGAAGACGAGAACTCCTGCAGGTCGACCGTCAGCGGCTCGGAATCGCCGTAGAGCACGGCGTTCAGCGCCTCCTCGGAGAAACTTTCGACAGGATCGTCGAGCGTGAAATCGTAACGGCGGCCCAGCATCTCCAGAATGGCGAAAAGCATGTTGTTGCGGTACTTGCCCAGCGGTCCGACGGCCCCTTCGCGCAGCGAGAGGCGGGCATCGGGAATAATCTTCCCCACGTCGAAAACCGCCTCCTCGCCCAGTCCGTTGCAATGGGGGCAGGCGCCCTTGGGCGAGTTGAACGAGAAGGTGTGCGGCGCGGGGTCCTCGAAGGCCATGCCCGTCGAGGGGCACATCAGGTGGCGCGAGTAGAAACGCTGCTGCCCGGTCCCGTAGTCGTGGACGGCCATCGTGCCCTTGCCCTGGCGCATCGACTCCTTCAGCGAGGTCATCAGCCTTTCGCGGGACTCCTCGCTGACCACGAGGCGGTCGACCACCAGGTCGATGGTGTGTATCTTGTAGCGGTCGAGGCGCATGCCCGACGATATTTCGCGGATCTCGCCGTCGATGCGCGCATAGATGTACCCTTTCTTGGCCAGCGACTCGAACAGTTCGCGGTAGTGGCCCTTGCGGCCCTTGACGATGGGGGCCATCAGGGCGATCTTACGCCCGGCGAAGCCCGTGAGAATCAGCTCGGCGATCTGGTCGTCGGTATAGTGGACCATCTCCTCGCCCGTCACGGGCGAATAGGCCCGCGACGCCCGCGCGTAAAGCAGGCGCAGGAAGTCGTTGATCTCGGTCACGGTACCCACCGTCGAGCGGGGATTCTTGTTGGTCGTCTTCTGTTCGATGGCCACCACGGGGCTTAACCCCGTGATCTTGTCCACATCGGGACGCTCCATCGTCCCCACGAACTGCCGCGCGTAGGTCGACAGCGTCTCCATATAGCGCCGCTGCCCCTCGGCGTAGATCGTGTCGAAGGCCAGCGACGATTTGCCCGACCCCGAGAGGCCGGTGACGACTACCAGTTTGCGGCGCGGAATTTCGAGGTCCACGTTCTTGAGGTTGTGAACCCGGGCGCCCAGTATTTTGATCGTATCTTCCATTTCAGGTATGTAAACGTGCGGAACGTCCGGTTTATTGGATCGCAAATCAGCAACGTGCAAAGATACGTTTTTTTTCAATACATTGTCTTCTCCGCAGTTGTCGCGGTCAGGGTTCCGCCGCTGAAAAAACGAAGTCCGCCCGAATGCCTTGCTGCATTTCGGACGGACTTTACACGAATCACCGGTATTAACGCCCCTACTCGTAGGTCTGGAGGATATACCAGTTATCGGAAGGATCCTCCGGGAACGACACGTCGACGCGCGTAGGATACCCTTCGGCGTCGAATTGGTAGGTCAACGCACCGTCGGCATCCGCATGTACCGACATCAGGTGCTTGCAGGAGACGCCGAGCACGCCGATCCACTGGCCCAACTGATCGAAAACATCGGAAGAGCCGAATATATCGGGTGTAACGATCGGATACATGTAGCCGCCCTTGTTCTCCCGGGCCGAATAGCTGTACGTGCTATGGTCCGTCTCGCGGGTGATAATATCGGCCTGGTTGAAAACACCGTCGCCGTTATGGTCGTGATGGTAATATTTATGCCCGTCATACTCATCATAACTGCCGTCGCAGGTGTGCACGCTCTCGGAATAAGTGCTCACCACATTCCCGTTCACCCACGTGGCATTGCAAAACCCGTCGAGTTTCCCGGCATTGTCCGTCATCCGATAGGAGACCAGCTGCCTCTGGTTGTTATAAGTATAGTATATCTTATAGAGCACGACGCCTTTGTGCTGAATAACCGAAGAGCGGGCCAGCCCCGCCGCATTGAGCGTATAGGTAACCTTAAACACGCCCGGCTCTCCGAGGGTTTCGCCGCCTTCGAACTGATACCAGACTTTGCCATCCTCGTAATTGATCGGAATTTCCAAAGCCAGGCCGCCCTGTGAAATCTTAATCTTCGACATCCGCCGATTCGCATCGTAACTGTATTCGATGGCGCCGTTTCCTTCCGTAGGATCGACCGACTCGACCCGTTTGATCTTCTTATCCGCCGACGCCGGGGGAGTTACGAAACGCTGCTCGTCGAGTTCCGCCGCGGAGGGAGTTCCGCCGGTCGGGGCGATCGTCATGGAGGCTTTGCCGTTCCCCACGTCGCTGATGGTGATTTTGCCGAAATCGCTCAACGTGAGTTCGTGCAGATCGGCGGCAACGGAAAAGGAGCCCGCAAGCAGGTAGATATTGTTCTCCGCAGCCCGGGTAAAGGGCGTTTTGGATAAAAACGTATAAAGGCCGTCGGTCGTGAACTCGAGCGAAACATAGTTCGAACTCTCCGCAAAAGTCCACACTTTGGCGATAGCCTGCTTCAGTTCGGCCTCGGAGTCGGGATATTGCTCCTTCCCGGCGGCTGCCTGCGTGACATCGATCGTCGCCTTTTCACTCCCGGCCGTCACCGTAATCACCGCCGGCGTCGGAGCTGTTTCCGACGTATTGGGATCGGCGGAAACCGTAAACTGACCCTCCCCCGCAGCGACCTTGCACCAGCTTTGCGAAGACTCGGCTTTCCACGCCGGTTGATTGGTGACGACCTTTACAGTAAAGGTCTCCGTCGCCGCGGCCGTAAAGGCAATCGCAGTTTGGGGACTGACCGACAAAGTCGCCTTATCCGGAGCCGGATCGTCCTTCTTGCATCCCGACAACAGCAGCATCGCCGCCGACAGAACGGTTGTGATAAATTTGAATTTCATACGTATTTGCTTTTGAGTGAGTGTGATTTCTGCGGACATCCGACCAAAATCAGCTCCATCACGGCCGTATCGTTACATGTAAAACAAAGGTATTCAAATTCCGCTGAATTCAAAATAAATCGGTGGAAATAATCGTCCGAAAGGCAAAATAGCGGGCGGCAGCGTTACCGCACACGCATCGTACGTTTATTTTAAAACGAATTCATCGGCGTCCCGCCATGCGGGGAATTTTTCGCGGAACGCCGCCAGCGCCTCCGTGTCGAACACGCCCGTCAGAATCCGTTCCCCGCCGCCGGCTTCGGCCATCGTGCGGCCCTTGAAGTCGACCAACGCCGAATCCCCGGCGTAACGGGCCGCAGGGTCATCCCCCACCCGATTCGCCCCGGCCGCATAGCACTGGTTTTCGATGGCCCGGGCGCGCAGCAGCGTCCGCCACACTTCGCGCCGCGGCGCAGGCCACGAGGCGCAGCACAGAATGGCGTCGTAATCGCCCCGGCAACGGCTCCAGACCGGAAAACGCAAATCGTAACAGACGAGCAGCAGGAACCGCACGCCTCCGTATTCGACCACCGCACGGCTGCCGCCGGGCGTGTACTGGCGCGCTTCGCCGCCGGGTGCGAACAGATGGCGTTTATCATAGCCGATAAATTCGCCCGAGGGTTTCACGAAATACATCCGGTTGTAGAAACGTCCGTTTTCGGTAACGGCGACGCTGCCTGCGACCGCCTTGCCGTATCGGGCGGCCCAGCGGCGCAGGGCCGTGACGACCGCCCCGCCGGCCCCGTCGGCCACTCCGGCGGGATCGAGCGTGAAGCCCGTGGCGAACAGTTCGGGCAGCAGCACGACATCCGCTTCGGCGGCAGCGACCATCGGTTCGAGCCGCGCGAGGTTCCGCGCGGGCTGTTCCCAGGCGATGTCGCACTGGCAGAGGGCGATGCGGAGTTCCACGAAAATCAGAGCTTATAGACGGTCAGCGACGACACACGGTCGCGCTGGTGGAAAAGCGTCACCCGGCAGGGCACGAAATCCGACGCCGCACAGCGCCACAGGTCGATGAACTGCTGGGGATTGCGCTCCGTGAGCGGGAACCACGAACTCTGCACCTGCACCATGATCCGGTGTCCGGCGCGGAACGTGTGGGCGATGTCGGTCGTGCGGAAAGGCACGGTCTCGGGGTTGCCCGGCACGAAGGCTTTCGGACGCGTGAAGCCGTCGCGGTAACGGCCGCGCACCACGTCGCCGCGAACAAGCATCTGCATGCCGGCCTTTTCACCCTCGTCGGGGTAAACGTCGATCAGTTTCACGACGAAATCGGCATCCGAGGTCGAAAGGGCCACTTTCAGCGAAGCCTCAACCGGACCGGCAAGGGTCACGTCTTCCGCAAGCGGTTCGGTCACGAACGTCAGCACGTCCTTGCGGCCCTCCAGAAACCGCTGGTCGGCGATCATATACTCCTTGGGACGCCGCGTGCCGGAGGTTGCGATATACGGCACGGGGTCGGCAGGATCGGACGTATAGCTCGTCGAGGAGTTTTTCACCGTCGGTTTTTCGGTCGTGATGCGGCCGCCGTCGGCGAGGTAAAGAGTCAGTTTGCGGGCCTCGGAAGGCGTCCACCGCCCGAACGTATGCCAGCGGTTGTCGCCCGACGAGAAAGCCGCCACGGGCGGCAGCCGGTCGACCGTGTCGCGCGCCCAGAGGTAGCAGTCGAAAAAGGGCGCCTCGAAATGTTCCATATAGTAGGCTCCGGAGGCCTCCTCTCCGAAATCGAAGTCGCCCAGCGTACGCCCGTCGCCGCGCCATGCCCCGTGGGCCCACGGCCCGACGACCAGATGGAGCGGAGTCCGGGCGCTCTGGCGCAGGACGGCTTTGTAAAGGTTCCAGGCCCCGTAGCAATCCTCGGCGTCGAACGTGCCGCCCACGACCAGCATCGCGGGACGGATGTTGTAGCAGGCCCGGCGCGTGTCGCGCGCGCGCCACCACTCGTCGTAGTCGGGATGTTCGGCCATCTCCTCCCAGAACGCATTGGGTGCCAGCAGTTTCGTCAGGTCAGCCCGCGTGGGGCGCTCCGTGAGGAAGAACGTGCGTTCGTCGGGCGAGATCGTCAGCCCGCGCCGCGGCATCTTGTCGGTCGGCTCGTGTCCAGCGGGCGTGTTCATCGAATTGAGGAACCGCACGGCGTCGCTCAGCATCAGCACGCCGTTGTGGTGCACGTCGTCGCCCATGTACCAGTCCGTAACGGGGGCCTGCGGCGAAACGGCCTTCACGGCCGGATGCCCGCTCAAACCGCCCATCAGGGCGTAGAATCCCGGGTAGGAGCATCCCGCGAAACCCACACGGCCGTTGTTGCCGGGAATGTTCTTCACCAGCCAGTCCACCGTATCGTAGCTGTCCGTCGTCTCGTCCACGCTGCCGAAGCCCGCGGGACGCACGTGCATGAACTCGCCCTCGCTCATGTAGCGGCCCCGGACGTCCTGCCGGACGATGATGTAGCCGCGGTCGACGTAGCTGCGCATGTAGCCTTTTTCGAAACTGCCGGGAAACTGTCCCTCGCCGTAAGGTCCCGTACCGTAAGGCGTCCGGAAAATGATTATCGGGGCCTTGCCGGGGGCCTTGGGCGTGAAGACCGAGGTGTGCAGGCGCACGCTGTCGCGCATGGCGATACGGTATTCGGTCTTGTCGTAAAGCGTGCTGACAGGCTGGGCGCACGCGGCGGCCGCTACCAGCAATCCCGCCCAGAGCAGGAACAGAAATCGGCGTAGTTTCATCATTTCGGGAGATTTTTACGTTTCGTAAAGATACGGTTTTTCGGCCAATCCGCAAAACTTTCGCTCCGCAAGCCGGCAAATCCGCCGCATCTTCCGGCAGTACGGCCCGCGAAGTTTGGATTCGGACGAAAATAAACGTACTTTTGCAGCGTATATACCGGAAAAACCATGTTGAAAGCAGGACGCATACAAACCCTCACCGTAAGCCGCGTATCGGAATACGGCCTATACCTCGCCGACGAGGAGCAGAACGAAGTGCTGCTCCCCAACCGCTACACTTCGCTGACGGACAAGGTCGGCGACCGGAAAGAGGTCTTCCTCTACCACGACTCGGAGGACCGCCTCGTGGCGACGACCGAAACGCCGCTGCTGCGCGAAGGCGAAGCGGGCTATCTGCGCGTGGTGGACAAGACGGCCCACGGGGCTTTCCTCGACTGGGGACTGCACGGCAAGGACCTGTTCCTCCCCAACCGCAACCAGCAGGGCGGCATCCTGGCCGGACACAGCTACATCGTCTACCTCTACGAAGACAACATCACGGGCCGCTGCGTGGCCACGACCAAACTCAAGAGTTTCATAAACAACGACCTGATCACGGTGAAACCCCGCGAGGAGGTCTCGCTGCTGGTGGCTTCGGAGAGTGAAATCGGCTTCCGCGTGATCGTCAACAACCGCCACTGGGGCATGATCTACCGCAACCAGATCTTCCGTCCCGTGGCCGTCGGCGACCGGCTGAAAGGTTACGTTAGGCGTATCACCGAGGACAACCGCATCGACGTGAGCCTCCAGCAGACGGGATTCGCACAGGTGAAGGACTCGGCGGAGGTGCTGCTCCAGCTGGTCCGCGACAACGGCGGATTCCTGCCCCTGAACGACGACAGCGCCCCCGAGGAGGTGACGCGCCTCACGGGAACGAGCAAAAAGGTTTTCAAACGCTCGCTGGGCATGCTCCTCAAGCGCGGCGCGGTCGAAGCCGGCGAAAAAGGCATCAAAATCCGGAAACATGGCGAAGATTAACACCGCGGAGCGCGTTTCGGCGGAAGCCTCGGACAATTTCGTTTTCCAGCGCTCGCTGCTGGCCTACCACGCCGCCTCGGCGCGCATCGCGGGCGACGTGCTCGAAATCGGAACCGGAGCCGGCTACGGCATCGAGGTAGCGGCGCCCCGGGCGCGGCGGTTCGTCACCGTCGACAAGCACGCCCCGGCGCCGGAGCTGCTCGACCGCCCCAACGTCGAGTTCCGGCAGGCAGTGGTCCCGCCGCTGGACTTCCCCGACCGAAGTTTCGACTGCGTGATCTCGTTCCAGGTGATCGAGCATATCAAACGCGATGCGGAGTTCGTGCGCGAAATACACCGGGTGCTGCGCCCCGGGGGACGGTTCATCGTGACGACCCCCAACGCCCCGATGTCGCTCACCCGCAACCCGTGGCACGTGCGCGAATACACGGCCGAACAACTCCGCAGGCTGCTCGCCGCACGGTTTTCGGAGATCGAAACCCTCGGGGTCTTCGGCAACGAAAAGGTGATGGACTACTATGCGGAAAACCGCCGCGGCGTCGAACGCATCACGCGCTTCGACATTCTCGACCTCCAGCACCGCCTGCCGCGCTGGATGCTGCAAATCCCCTACGACATCCTCAACCGCATGAACCGCCGCAAACTCCTCCGGGAAAACACCGGGCTGACGACCTCGATCCGCATGGACGACTACCGCATCGAACCGGTGGGAGACGGTTGTTTCGACCTGTTCTACATCGCGGTGAAATAAACGAGGGAGGTTTTCGGAAACCTCCCTCTCTTTTTCTATTCCAGCGTCACCCCGAGGCTCTGCCCCGCGCGGAGCCTCTTGCGGACGACCTCCCGCCCGTCCTGCGTCACGGCGATCTCCATCCCCTTCGCCGCACGGCGCACCTCGATGTCGAACGCCGAGCCGAAGGCGCGCACGTTGCGCAGGTTCATGCGGTCCCACGCCGCGGGCAGGCGCGGCGTCAGGGTAAACGACCGGAACCCCGTCGGACGGATTCCGAACACCCCTTCGGTCAGGATGCGGCAGTAAAGGCCGCTCTCGGCCGAAAGATGACGCTGGGAACCTTCGGGCCACGCCTCGATGGCGTAGGGAACATGGTCGCCCAGCAGGCGCACCCCGGAATAATAGGACAAATAGCCGGTGGCCTTCTCGGTCTCGCCCGAGGCGTAGACCCCGCGCAGGGCGTAGAGCGTCGACCGGTCCCAGAAGGTCTTGTCGCCCGACCGGGTCAGCAGGCCGTTTTCGGTCCACAGTTTCGGCGAAAAGAGCGCCTCGACGGTCGCCTCCTTCCGTTCGTCGATGCCGACGGTCAGCGGAATGCAGATCCACGCACGCAGACGGTCGTTGCCCGTATAATAACGATAGGTGTCGAAGCCCTCGACCATGCCCCCGAAATGGCGGTCGATGTTTTTCCGCAGCGCGGCGGCCTGACGTTCGTAGGCGGCCAGCTGCCGGGCGGGCTTATGCAGTTCGCGGCCCAGCATTGCGGCCGAGAGCAGCGCGTCGTAATAAAGCGACGAGGTGCACAGGTTGGCGTCCCCGGCCGGGAAGCGACCTTCCAGTTCGTCCGAATCGGAGGCCACCACACCGTCGCCGGTCAGCCGGCGGCGGCAGTACTCCAGACACCACTCCACCAACGGCCACACTTCGGCCGCTTCGGCGGCATCGCCGCGCGCCAGCGCATAACGCGCCGCACCGTAGGCGATCATGGCTGCATCGCCGCGGTCGCCCGCGCCGTTCCAGATGTCGGTTCCTTCGGCTATGATCGAACTGGGAATCGGCCGGTAGTCGGGATTCATGTAGCGGGCGAAATAGCCGAACGAGCAGAGCGCCGAGCGGTTGCCCCGGTCGTAGCCCAGGAAGGGGAAGAACGGGTTGATGTACTCGGCCTGGTCGTTGGCCCAGATCGCGGCATAGAAACGCTCGCCGCCGGGACCGTGCATCAGACCGCCCTTGGTGTCGTAGATGCTCTCCGCAGCGCGGATTTTCGCAAAGGCGAACATGGCGTCGATCACGGGATCGGGGGTGTCCAGCACCAGATTGCGCTGCCATTCGGCCACCAGCGCACGGCGTTTGGCGCACTCCGCGTCGGCGTTCAGCGCCAAGGCTTCGTCCCCGGACCGGCGGCCGCTGAAAAAGGCCCCGAAAGCGACCTCGGCCCGCGGAGCGAGCATCAGCGCCGTGTCGCCGCAAATCTCGGCCACCAGTTCGTAACTGCCCTCCACGCCCTTTGCCGGAGCTGTCCGGATCACCGAACGCGCCCGGGGAATCTCGACGTAAAGCGGCTTCTCGCCCGTATTCTTCAGGATGTATTTTTCGCAGAAGGCAGCCTCGTCGACCGACGGGAAAAGGACACGCGTCAGCGAAAGCGAGCCTTTGACCGCCGTCCAGTCGCTCTCGACGGTCATCGTGCCGTCGAGCACGATCCGGCGGACCTTCTCCTGCTGAAGGCAATTCTCATTGACCGAGAGCATCCGGGGAACGTCCCACGCGAAACGCCGCATCAGCGAACCGTGCGTATTGTTCGGGATGGTGCGCAGCATCGGCCACACGATACTGCGTTCGAACCGGAAACCGCCGTCGGCGCCGACACCGTAGCGCAGGACGGCGGAAATCCGCAATCCGCTCATTTCGATATGGTCCCGGTGCGAATCGCCCTCGCGGACATTCCACACGATGGCCGTGCTGTCGGGAACCACCTCCCAGCGGGTTTGCGTACCGGCAAGGGCAGGCGCCGTCAGGCAACAGAGAAACGGCAGGAAAAAGCGGCTGATGCGGATCATGGAGTCGGGGTTTTCGTTTTTAAAATAAGTCGTATTATTTCGAATCGTAACAAAAATACGATAAAAAACGAACTCCGCAAAAAAAAAACGACGGCGGCATATTCCACGGGACGCCGCCCGCCGGAGGAGGCAAAACCCTTTCGCCGCAATTTGCAGCCGAGTTTTTTCCACCGTTCAAAACATTGGTTACCAACCATATAATAACA
>ENA-UESS01000813-UESS01000813.1-human-gut-metagenome-genome-assembly--contig:-NODE-813-length-13677-cov-17.897353_pt1 | contig 13677 bp, 15 predicted proteins | sample MGYA00243004_ERZ508005 | MGnify/ENA primary metagenome ERZ508005 (study PRJEB26167, sample SAMN06115471) | human gut metagenome | host: Homo sapiens | place: China:Guizhou | collected 2016-06-29...
ATCGATGACCTTTACCATGTCCCGGCCAATCTCTTTACCATCCCGGTAGTAGATGGCGGGAGAGCCGTCCGGCAGCTCATCGGCGCGGATGGCCTCGGGAGTAAAGCTGTTGTTCTCCCACCATGCCCAGATGGCGGCAGCGGTGGTCAGGCCAGCCGTCACCCACTGCTCCACGCTGGCGCTGTCGATGGGCAGCACCGGCTTGCCTGCTGCACTCAGCAGCTGATTGACGAGGGCCAGTGCCAGCACAACAGTGCGGGCGATGGTCGCGGCGGGGATGGCGGGGGTGTTGTTCCCAGTGATGTGTGCGTTCATATTGTCAGTTCCTTTCTTCAGTCGTGGATGGGTAAAGCGCAGGCTCTCTTGTACAATTCCGTACCGGTGCCGTTGCCGCCCATCACATGATAGGTCTTGTAGAGGTAATTCAGGTTGCGCAGGCCGTCGCGGGTGATGTACCCCAGCTCCATAAAACGGTAGCACTCGGTATAGATGCGGTCGTGCAGCAGGGCCAGCACCGCGTCCCACAGGGCCTTGATCTTGGGGATGGCGGCAAGGATCGCGCCGCCGATCAGAGCACAGAGCCACCCGGCCCAATACTCCGTGATAAACTGCCACATCGGTCTCACCCCTCCTCGTCATCTTCCCACGCCTGCTGGATGCGATGTCCGTTGTGACACACCGCATCCAGAACGGCATCTGCTTGGATATTGGATGCCAGCAGGGCCTTGTCTTGGGTATTCATGTTGTAGTACCCCGTGAACACCTCACCGTCTGCCAGAGGCGCTGCTACGGTGATGCGGTCGATCTTGTGCTCTTCCAGTGTAGCTAGAACCTCCGAGAGCCAGGGTGCGTATGGTGCATCTGAAATCAGATAACTTGCCATCGGTCTCACCCCCTGACCTGCCCCAGCCCGGCCCGCTGGATGATGGCAGCGTAGTCCTTGTAGGCCACGCTCAGGTCTGCGCCCTTGGCGATGCCGGGGATCTTGCCGCTGCTGGTGTACTGCCACATCCCAAAGGGCCAGCCGGGGGCGGGCTTCTTGGTGCGATAGGCTGCCAGCCATACGTCGTAGGGCTTGAGGGCCGCGCCGCCCATGTAAAGGTTGGTCTGCCCGAAGTTCAGGCCGGTGTAGAGCATGGCGTACACGCCCCAGCTCTCCACCACGCTCAGGCAGTGGGCCACGATGTCAGTCAGGGTGGCCTTGCTCAGGGCCTCCTGCAGCTTGTCCTCGATGTCCACGGCCACCGGCAGCTGGAACGTTCTGCCGCCCAGCGCCTTCTTGAACAGGGCCAGCTCCTTGTCGGCCTGTGCCTTGGTGGTTGCCTTGAAGTAGCCGTACACGCCCACCGGGATGCCCAGTCGGGTGCACTCGGCGTAGTTGCGGGCAAAGAAGGGGTCGATGTAGGGTTTGCTGGGCTTGCCCTCTTTGCTGTTGCCCATGGCCCGGATCATCACGCCGGAGACAAGGCCGCTTGCCTTGACCTTGTCCCAGTCAATGCGGCCCTGCCAGCGGGAAACGTCAAGTATGGTTCTGGGCATTGCTCTGCGCCTCCTTCTCGGTCAGCTGGACGTGGATAGCTTCCAGGTCGTCAGCGGTCAGGGCAGGGTAATCCGCTGCGATTGCCTCAAAGGCTTCGCCGTTGTTCAGCCGGATGCGGAATGCCCGCACCATGATGCGGAGTTTCAGGTTGTTCAGCGTTTTCATAGTTTTAACCTCCAATCAAATCGGCCATCATAAGCACAAGGTCGTCGTTTGCCGCTTCCAGAGCGTCCATGCGGCCCGGCACGGTTTCCAGCTCTGCCTTTTTCTTCGCTTCGGCGGCAGCGGCTTCTTCTGCCTTTTTCTTGGCTTCAGCCTGTGCAGCCAGCTCTTCGGCGGTGTAGCGGATGTACCGCATCACCGGCACTTCCTCATCCCAGGCGGGCTGAGGGTCAACACCGGGCACATCGATGACCTTTACCATGTCCCGGCCAATCTCTTTACCATCCCGGTAGTAGATGGCGGGAGAGCCGTCCGGCAGCTTTGCGGTCTCTCTGTGCCACTGCGGAGCTGTGCCCTCTACGGCATCATGGTGAACAACTTCAACATCTTCCACCAGATAGCCCGCTTCCAGATCCGGCTCAGTGGTCAGCACAATGCCAGTCTCGTCAATAATTTTCATGTGCGCTCCTTTCATGCGGCATCATCCAGCCGCACCCAGATGTACACGGCATAGTAAGGGTTCAGGATGCTCATTGCCTGCCCGCTGCCGGTGCTGCCGATGCTCACGGTATGAGAGTGAGCGCCAGCGTCCCCGATGCTCACGGTATGGCTGTGGCTTCCCGTGCCGTTCGTGCTGAAGCTGTGGGTGTGGGAACCATCAGAACTGGTTGTAAATTTATAATTAGCCCAGGAAGCTCCATAGTTCCTAATACGGTACGATTCGCCATCATCGCCGCCACTCTTATACTCAGCATTCACATTATGGCTATGCGAACCCGCACTGTTGGTCGTACCGCTGTGGCTATGCCAGCCTGCGCTGTCGGTGGATGCACTGTGGCTGTGGGAACCAGCGCTGCCGGTACTGCCACTATGGCTATGGCTCGGCATTTCGGCAGTAGTCTGGGTGTGGGTGGCGCTGCCGCCGGTGGTGCCCACAGGGTAGGCACTGGAAGCGCCCATGATAAACTCGCCCTCAATGCGCTCCCATGTGCCGCCGATAAAGCTTGCCGGGCTGGTGGGGTCGTTGCTGGCCCAGAATTTGACTCTGGCGTAATCCTCCGCACGCTGAGCGGCAAGTGATTCTTCGATCAGCTTTCTTACCGCCGCCGCATCCGCCGGTGCGTTCTCAATGCTCAAGGTCTTATCTGTCCCCGCCTTGGCCCCGGCCTCATCGGAGGCTTTCTTGGCGGCTTCCTCATGTTTGGCCGCGTTGCTCTCCGACGTCGCCGCCGCCGTTTTGGACTTTTCCGCCACGCTGGCCGAACCGGCTGCTGCCGCGGCACTTCCCGCCGCGGCGTTCTCGCTCTGGGCGGCTGCGGCAGCGGAACCGGCAGAGGCGGAAGCGCTGCCAGCGGCGTTGCTCTCCGACGTGGCAGCGGCCTCTTTGTACGCCTCGGCGTTGGCCTCCGACTGTGCCGCTGCGGTTTTGCTGGCGTCGGCCTCTTTGGCGGCGGCGCTGGCCGTCTCTTCCAGCGCGTTGATGCGCTCCCGCGCGGACGCGATCAGCTCCTCCGTCGGGATGCCCGTCACGCCGTCCCGCATGACGCCGCAGAGGGAGGGGTCGAGCCGGGTGTCGGTGATGGTGCCCGCCGTGATCTCTGTGGAGCCCGCCGGGCGGGTGATCTGGGCGAGGCACAGGTCGTACAGCAGCGCCGTGCGGGAGATGCCCGGCGCGGTGGGCTGAGTGTCGGGGGTGCCCTGCAGTACCAGCAGGGAGGACTTGCGGGCCGCTGCGTCGTAGCGCAGCACGATGCTGTCGATGCGGGTGCGCTGGCCGTCCGCAAGGGCGAGGGCCAGGGTCTCGGCCTCCCGCATGATGACGCTGTATCCCTCAAACCGGGCGGGGTGTACCCAGCCCACGCCCGCGCTGACGGTCACGGACAAGCCGCCCGCCGCGGTGACGGCGAAATCCTCCTCGCTGCTGTACACGCCCGACGTGCGGGTGGCGGTGTACCCGGCAGCGTCGGCGGCGTCGTAGTCGATGCCGTTGAGGGGGTAAGTAACGATGTTGCTCAAAATAACCCTCCTTAGAGCCTGTGCCAGACCGGCGTGCCCAGCCGCAGGGTGCGGGTGGTGCCGTCGCTCTGGCTCTGTGTGATGACGTCTGCCACCCGAACGGTGGCCTTGTAGCCCAGCTCCGGCAGAGTGCAGATGGCCACGTCGCCGGGGGAGAGGTCAGCGTCGAGGCTGACCTCGATGCTGCCGGTGCGGAGCTGTTCCAGCAGCTTGTTGGTGCCCCGGTCCATGAGCCGCTGCAGGTAGTCCGGTGAGGTGTTGGTCTCGCCTTTCTCTTCGTCAGGCTGGACGTCGCGGGCGTCCACGTAGAGTTCCCGCCGGTCGGCCCCGGCTGCGTCGGTGAGGCCGACGGTCACGGTGGCGCGATTGGCGCCCTCTCCGGCCCCCTGTACTACAGCCACATTGCAGTAGTCGTTGTCGCCGAAGGCCCAGCTGGCCCCGGTCAGGCTGCCCCATTTGGTGCTGAAGCGGTTGTTGGGGTCTGCCGTGGGGCGGTAGACCTCGAACCGCAGCTTCTTATCTGCATTTTTACCGCTGAGGACAATGCGGAAGCCGAGGTCGCACGCGGCCCCGATGGTGGTCAGGTAGCCGAGGACGGAGCCGCCGGAGGTCTGGGCGGTGTAGTGGGTATCGAAGCCCACCAGCTCGCCCAGCTCCAACCGGGGCCACGGGGCCGCTGCGGCCACAAGGCGGCGCATGGCGGCCTCCGCGTTCTCGTTCTTGACGACCTCGGTGCTGACCCGCTTGCTCAAGATCCATGTGGCCGGGTAGAGGGTGCAGACGAGGTTCGCACCCTCGTTTTCGTTGGAGCGGTGGCAGATGCGCATGGGCACATTGCTGTCACTGCGCCGGAGCCAGCGGCCCTCCCGGAGCAGGGACAGGTTCTCCCGCGTGGGGCGGACTTCCAGCAAGGAAGATTGCAGGGTGTTGTAAGGCTCGTCCCAGTAGAGGGAGACCCACACCCCGATTTGCCCTAGCCGGGCGAGGGTGGTCTCGTCCAGAACGTCCAGCGTCATGCGATCACCTCCGGCAGGATGCCCGAATACATCTGGTAGAAGGTCACGGTGGCTTGCAGGTTGTCCACGTTGCTGTCGGCCTCGGTCTTGAGCGGGTTGTCACCGGGGGCCAGCTCCACAAGGTCGCTGTCCTCGTCCAGCAGGGCGAAGATGTTCTCTTCGACTTGGTGCTCCGTCCGCTTGACGGCCAGTTGGTCGGTGGTTGTGCGGTAAATTTCGATGGTCTGCTCCTGCGTCAGGGTGGTCAGGATGCGGATGCGCTCGCCGGTGATGACGTTGAGGATGCAGGGGTTGACCACCGAGGCGTCCGTTCTGAGGGTAGCGGTGAAAGGCACCGGCAGCGCCCCGGAGTTCCGGCAGTTGACAAAGGTGTTGGGCTGCCGGATGCCGAAGCGGTGGGGCTGCGCGTAGTTGACCGGGAACCGGAAGGCTGCCGTGAAGCCGCCCAGCGTGTAGCTGGCAGCAGTCAGGCTGTACCAGAAGGGCTTGGGACAGAAGAGCATCATCTCCAGCCGGACGAAGCCGTGGAGCTGGACGGTGTAGGGGGTCTTGCTGACCACGAAACGGCAGAACCATTTGTCCCCGAAGTAGAGGGTGCCCGCGGTCTTGTAGGTCAGGGTGCGGAGCAGAAGATCTGCGTCTGCATCGCCGTGGGGGCCCCAGCAGTCGGCGGTGATCTGGCGGTACACCCCCGCTACGCTCTGATCTTCGACGGTCTGGCCCACTTGATTGACGCCCTGCGCCAGTTGTAAGTCCACCGGCACGCCGTTGAGCGGGTCCATGGTATAGGGGATGTCGTGATCCCAGCCCAGATGGAGTTCTGCGCCCGCATCGGTCACGAGCATGAGGTGATCTTGTCGTTCCATTCGGGTGCCTCCTTTCAGTGCTTCTGGGCCTTGGCGCGGTCAGCCTCCCAGCGGGTCTCGCGGGCGAGGTCGGCGGCGCTCTGGGCCTTCGAGTGGATGTTCTGGATGATGGTGGTGGTGCCGCCCTCCCGGTGGTACTGGTTGGCGGCTGCGGCCACCTGTGCCGTGCCGGAAGCGGCCACAGACCGGCTGATGGCCATGTTGTCCGACAGCACCAGAGAATTGGCCTGCCGCACCATCTCGGCCAGCTTGCTGTTTGCGGCCAGCAGGGCCTCGGTGTTGGCCTCCACAGCATCGGTCAGGTCTTTGTCCGGGGTGGGGGCTGTCGACGTGGTGGAGCCAGGTTTTGTGCCTGTGGTGGTCTTAGCGATGTCATCCAAACTGCGCTCCAACTTTGTCTGGACCCCGTCCACATAGGTGGTCACGGTCTTGTAGGAGCGCTCCACGCCGTCCACCAGTTTGGTACCTGCCTCGGTGACGGTCTTGGTCACCCTCTGGGTGATCTTGCCGGTCTCATCCTGCAGCTTCTCGGTGAGCACCTTGGTGGTCACGGTGCTGCCGTCTGCTCTGGTGGTCTTGCTGGTGTCGGTCATGCTCTCGATGACCTTCTGGGAGTTGGTGGAGGTGCCGGAGCTGCTGGGGTTGTTGGCAGCTTCCTGCTGCTTTTTCCGCGCCTCCTGCCGGGCCTTGCGGTCAGCAGCGATCTTGTTGGCGTAGTCCCAGGCGGGGTTGCTGATGTAGTCTATGGTGCCGCCATAGAGCCACGCGACACTGTTATAGGCCGCGATCAGGCCGTTGATGAGGATAATAAAGCCCTCGATGCCCGCCGCCACGATGCGCATCAGGCCCTCGAAGAGGTAGCTCATAAAGTCCTCAACGCCCGCCCAGACATTCTGGAAAGTGTTGGCAATCTCTTTGTTTTTGCCGGAGAAGTTCAGCAGGGCACCCACCAGCATCCCGATGAGGGAGATGACAAAGAGGATGGGGTTTGCGTCCATGGCGGTGTTCAGGGCGATCTGGCTCGTGGTTGCGCTGGCTGCGGCGGGCACGAACTGCGCCACCAGACCCATAGCCATTTGGCTCAGGTTCCCGAACACACCGGAAAGGGCGCTGCCCAGCTGGTTCAGGGCTCCCAGAGCGATGCTGTTGATCTGTGTCTGCTGCTCCTTGGTGCAGGCCTGCCAGAAGTAACTGGCCGCCCACAGACCCAAACTCTCGAGGTCGCCATCCTTGAGGGCCGTTGCCAGCGTCTCGATGGCCCCCAGTGCATCCGTCTGGATGTCAGACTGAATCTGCGCCCAGCCCTCGGTGAACTTTGTGCGGAACTGGGTGGTCAGCAGCTCACCCACGCTGCCGTACTGGGGCCCGGCATCCTCGATGGTTTTTGCCACAGTCTGTGTGCCGTCGGCGGCGATAGTGGTCACGGTCTTGACCGTGTGCTGCACGCCCTCGATGACCTCAGTGCCGGTGCTGGTGATGACACGCTTGACCTGCTCGCTGCCGTCTGCCAGCGTCTCGGTGGTGGTCTGGGTGGTGACCTTAGCCCCGTCCACGAGAGCGGTCTGGGTCGCGGTGACCGTAGAAACTACGTCACGGACAGCCTCGATGCTCTGCGTGACCTTCTTTGTGCCATCTGCCGCTGTAGTGGTGATGGTCTTAACGTCCGAGAGGACACCGTCCACCATCTGACGGCTGGTTTCGGTGACGGTCTGCTTCTGCTGTTTCGTGCCGTTTTTCAGGGTCTCATGGACCGTTTCGGTGGTACGGGTGACCCCGTTCTCAATCTGCGTGCTGGTGGAGGTAATGGAGTTCACTACCTCAGATGCAGCCTTTTTGGCGGAAGAACTGGCCTTTTTCGAGGACGCAGAAACAGCACTGGCCGCTTGCTCAGTGGTCTTTTGTGCAGCTTTGGCCTCCTCTTGCAGTTCCGTCCAGCTCTTGGTGCTGATGCCTTGCCCGGCCTGGGCTGCCTTGTGCCGTGCCTCCCGGTTAGCTTTGGAAGTGGCCGCTGCAGCCTGTGCATCCTTGTCTGCTTTGTAGTCATCGTAGCTGGAAAAGCCGGTATAACCATCCTTCCCGAGGAAGCTGTTCAGCTTGTAACTGAGCTTGTCCAGCCATCCGATGGCCGCCCCAATGGTGCTTTGGGCGATATTGGCGACGAACTGAAATACCCCACTCACGAAGTTGCGGAAGGTCTCGCTTGTCTGGTAAGCAGTCACAAGGGCCGCTGCAAGAGCAGCCACCACAGAGACGGCGATTCCGACCGTGTTTGCTTTCATCACGGCATTGAGTGCCGCTTGAGCAACAGCCAGACCGGTTGCCCCACCTTCGGCAGCTTTATGTGCAGCGGCAAGGGCTGTGGTGGCTGCCGTCTGTACCACAGTGGCGGCAGAGGTGGCAGTCAGGTAGCCTTTGTAGGTCAGAAATGCAGCACCGACAGAGGTGACAACGGTGATGACCAGACCAATGGTGTCTTTTAGTTTGGCCAGCTTCTGGTCATCCTCCGTGATGGAGACCACCAGCTCGTTGGCCTTGACGATGAGGTCGCCGAGAGCCGAGAACAGGCCGTCAGTCAGTTTGCCGGTCAGGGCAGCCACGTTGTCCTGCAGGGTAGACAGCCGCCCGCGGAAGGTCTGGCTGGCTTCCAGCATACCGTTGTAGAACTGCCCGCCCTCACTGGTGGCGGCTTCCACAGCGGCCTGCAATTCCTCAAAGCCCACCTTGCCGTCCGAGATGCGCTTATACAGGTCAGCCATGGATTCACCGGTGGCCTCGCAGATCTGATTGAGCGGGTTGAAGCCCGCGTCGATCATCATGTTCACGTTTTCCAGCGTGACCTTCTTGGCGCTGGACATCTTGCCATAGGCCCGGACAAGGGTCTGCATCTTGTCCGCGTTGCCCAGAGAGATATCGCCCAGCATCTGCAGCACGTTGGTGGTGTCGTCTGCCGCAATGCCGAATTGCAGCAGGGTCTGGGTGCCCTCAGTCAGATCAGACAGGGTGAAGGGTGTGGATGCCGCCATTTTGCGGATCTCTTCCAGCTTTTCGGCGGCAAGCTGTTCGTCACCCAGCATGACCTTAAAATTGGTGAGGTAGCTCTCCATGTCCCGGTTGTAGGACAGACCGCTCTTCACCACGCTCATCAGGGCATCGGCGGCTTTCTTAGCGAAATCGGCGATCATTTGCCCGGCGGCTACCGTCCATTTATTGACGCTCTGCTCTGCCGGGTCGCTGTTCAGCCGGACATCACCCGTAATACTGAAATCAGCCATTGGGGGCGCTCACCTCCTCATCATCGCCATGCCTGAGCCGCTGCAGGAAGGCGGCATTGTGGTCGGCCACCGTGACTGCCGTCCGGGTGTGCCGCAGTTCTTTGGGCAGGGCAAAGGTCTCCTTCAGGTCCTCGTACTGCTGGCGCTGCCTGCCCTCCATGCCGGAGGTGTCCATCGTGCGCCAGGACATGATCTTCGCCATGGTGGTTTCCTCCGGCAGCCCCCGCAGCAGAGCCAGAAACCGCCACCAGTGGATGCGCTCTGCCGTAAGGTCGATGCCGTAAGCCTGCTGAAAGGCTGCGGTCAGATAGTCCGCGTCACAGGCAAAATCCATGGCAAGCTCACCGGAACCGCTGCCTTTGCCGCCAGAACGTCCTGGCGGGTCGGCCCCGTGGTAAAAGCGCAGTAAACTTTCATAGGCCTCCGGGGCCAGCTGGGGCGGGATCGGCTCCCGGTAGAAGCGCCGGAACGCTTCCTGCGCAAAGGCAAGGGTGTCCTTTTTCTCCCGCCTGCGCTGATACTGGTTCGACAACCAGACCATGGGCCGGAAGTCCGGGTCGATGGCGCGGCCCTCCCACTCGGCGGGCAGTGGTTCCAGCAGGATGTCAGCCATGATGACGGCGGCGCTTTGCCTTGCGCCGCTGCTCACGGTTCAGCTGAGGAGCCAGAAGGCTGGGGTCGAACTTCTGCTTTTCCTGATTGGCAGCCCGGGTCAGTTCGGTCATCACGGTCAGGGCCTTGCCCAGGTCATTGCTGTCCAGCCCCAGAGCTGCCGCAGACCCTTTGCCCAGTACATCATCGACAAACGCTTCCACGATGCGGCACTGGCCGCGGATGCCCTCGGCATAGCTCATGTTAGGGGTCTGCTGTGCATGCTGACGCTCGGCCTCCTCGGCCTTTTCCAGCTTTGCCTTTGCCTGCTCCAGCCGCTCGATATCGTTGGCGTTCAGGCTGGAAAACGCAAATTCCTTATCAAAGATCTTCATGGTCGTCTCCTATCAAAAAAGCCCTCGCCGGTCAGGACGAGGGCACAGAGCTACGGGCAGGATCAGCCTGCCGCAGCGGTAGAATAGTCGAACTTAGCAGGGGTGCCGATGCCCTTTACATCGCAGGCAAAGGTGGCGATTGCGCCGGCAGAGCCGCCCACGTCGCTGGTGACGATGAATGCAGCTTCTCCCTTCTCGCCCTTGCCGGTGCGCAGGGAGAAATAGATGTAGGGCAGGATGACGCTCTGGCCGAAGCCATAGATCATCTCGTGGCCCAGAATGAAGTCCTGGAACGCATCTCCCTTGCAGCGGTCGCCGTTGATGGCGAGGGTGCGCTGAACACTGCCCTTGGTGGTAACGGGGCCGGTGCGGATGTAGGTGTTGTCAGAGGTGGAAGCGTTCAGTGCACCGCTGTGCTCCCGCACATGGTCGGCACAGACGGTCCAGTCCTTAACAGCATCCTTCTTGCTGGCCTCGGTGCAGATGGCCAGCACAAAGTCATCGGTGTTCTCGATGCCCTTGTAGTCGGCGCTGGGGGTGATGCCGGAGGCGGTAACAGCTTCAGTAACAGTCATGTTGAAACTCCTTTCGGTTGGTAATAAACGAGCCGGAGCTGCATCTGCATTTTGCAGCTTCCGGCGCTGCTGGTAACGATATAGCCCGATGCGGTGACCGATACGCTGAGGGGCTGCTTTGGGGCTTCCAGCTGGGGCAGGTCATGCCGGTCATTCTGGGCAAGTACCCAGTCGGCCAGCTGCTCAAAAAAGCCGCTGTTGGCGATCTGGGTGCTCTGGGCCTCGCTGTATTCCCGGCGGCTCAGGAATACATAGCTTTTGGCCATGTTCCTGCCGGAGAAATAAGTGGTCAGCACAGGGTCTGTGGGGGAATCCTCAATGGAAAACTCGGCCACCGGCTCCGGGGAAAGCCCGGAGATACGGAATGCTGCCCCGTTCTCGGTCTGTTCTTCGGCGATGAGAGGGCAGGTCTTGAGCCACTCCCGCATGGCCGTGATGGTGGCTTTCTCGCTCATAAGTGGCCCATCCCTCCCCAGAACATGGTAACGGCACGGGTCGCATAAAGGGCCAGATGCTCTCCCATGTCTGCAAGTGCCCGCTGGCCCCAGTAGGAGCCGCGCAGACCTTTGTACTTGTCGGCTTCCTGCCCACGCTCTTTGTTGCCCATGAAGGTGCGCAGGTCGCTGCCCTCGGCGTGCAGGTAATACTGCTTGCGGGCGTAAGGGGTGTTGTACACCAAAAGGCCCTCGTCATACTTGGAAGCAGTCTGCACGCTGTTTTTCAGTGTGCCGGTGTCCAGCGGAACATAGCTGTCGATGAGCCGGGCCGCTTCCTGTGCCATGGCATACTGCGCCTTTTGCAGGGCAGCAGTCTTTTCGGCACCGAAGTCAGGCCGCCAGGAAAGCTGCATCTGAACGCCGTCCACCTTGTAGCGCAGGCCGTAGGGCTGATCAAAAACAGGCTTGCTCATTTTCTCAGCTCCCCTCTACATGAAAATGCGGCAGCAGCGGTTCCCTGTTGTCGGAGACCGCCGCCACCGTGCAGCAGATGTGTGTTTTCTCGAGGGCGGCATACTCGGCCTCGGTCAGGATGCGGACAGCGCCGCAGATGAGCTTGCCGCCCCGCTTGAGCGTCCAGTGTGCGGCCTTTTCCCCGGGCGGGAGCTTTGCCCACTGGAAATAGGGCAGATACCCGGCGGCAGGGGGTAGCCGGATGTGCACCGTCCGCTGGGGGTCGCCGCCGGAGGTGTCCAGCTTCTCCCGCCAGCTGCTCCCCGGGATGACGTGGCAGACAGGCCGGTCAATCTCGGTGGCGGTGTCGTGGATGAGGTTCACCACAGTTACGCTGCACTGCATCAGAAACACCCCCGATACAGCAGGCCGTGGGGGTCGTGCCCCAGGCAGCCGGAAAGAATGCTGTGCGCTTCGGCGGCCTGCTTTTCGGCCAGTGCTCCGTCGGAGAACGTCACGGCAAAGCCGTCGTTGTTGACACTGGTCACGCCCGGCGCATAGCCGGTGGCAGCGCGTGCCGCTTCGGCCCGTTCAAGGCTCTGCACGATGGACGCACAGGCCATGGCCAGAGCTTCGGCACAGTCGGCGCAGCCTTTGGTGTGGGCTTCGGCCCGGCCAAAGGTGGCCCGGTCAATGAGCTTCGAGGCCCGGAAGCACAGCGGCGTGAATGCGGCCTCGTCCAGCGTGCCGCCCGCTGTCTGATACTGGTCGTAGGTGCAGTAAAGCATGGGGGCCTCCTTATGCTGCGACCTTCTTCTTAACAAGAATGGTCTGGCCCTTGGTGACCTTGTAGGCGTAGACTTTGCGGCCCTGCACGGCAGATGCGCCGATGAAATCGCCAGAGCCGGAGAGATCCTGCAGGTGGACGGGAACGGCCCACTCATCGATGACGGCGAACCAGTTGGGATGACCGGCCACATACTCCACATTCTCGCCCAGGGTGGAATCCTCGAACACGGTGTAGCCTGCGATCTTGCCCACAGCGCCGGTCTGAACGACCGCGTCGCCCAGGTCGGAAGCCTTGATGAACTCGGGGCTCTTCAGGAGCAGGCCGTAGGTGTCCGGGGAGACCAGCAGCCAGCGGCCTGCGGTGGGCACGCCGATGGAGGACTGCTGAGTGCGTGCATCCACGATGTTGGCGTAGATGGTCTTTTCGGTCAGGGCGGTGGTATTGCCGAAGGCAGTGCCTGCAGTGGTCAGCTCCACGGAGCCGTCAGAATCCATCTGCAGGCCCAGAGAGTAACCGGCGCTGTCCAGGCGGTCAGCAACCAGATTGCCGGGAACGCTCTCTGCATCGAAACCATCGATGATCTCATTCACGGCTTTGTCGTGGTCGATGTTGACGGTGAGGTAGGTGGTGTCACCGCTGGTCTGCTTTGCACCCTTGGCCTTGTCGTAGTCGTTCACCACCACCTCGGTGTCACGGACGGGAACCTTGACGGAACCTGCCTTGGGGCTGCCCTCGTAGCGGTTGTTGCAGATCACGCCGACTTTCTTCACCAGCGTCTTGCGCAGCTTGAGGTCGACCAGATTGGAATAGCGGACCTGTGCTTCATGTGCCATAAGAATATCCTTTCTCTCATTCGATGTTGATATCGGGGTTCATCGCCTTGAAGGCAGCGGTCACGGGATCAACGTCCCCGGCGGGCGGGGTGCCGTGCTCTTTGCCGCTGGAAACGTGAACGGAACCAGCGCCGCCTTCTGCCGCCTCGCCAAAGGCCCAGGGGTTCGCCTTGGCGGCTTCTTCCAGAGCCTTGGAGATATCGGTGGAACGGTCCTTGGAGCCCTTGAGGGCATCCAGATCCAGCAGTGCCCGGACCGCCTTGACGCTGCGGCCCTTGGCTCCCAGAATGGCGGTGTTCAGGGCATTGTCAAAGGCAAAGCCATCAGCCTGTGCCTGTATATCGCCCTTGAGTTTGGCAATGTCTGCCTCGTATTCCTCGGGCTTCTTCTTGCCGTCAAAGGCGGCAAGGCCGTCCTGGGCGGTCTTGAGCTGAGCCTGGGTGTTTTCCAGCTGGGTCTTGTACTGCTCGGCGGCAGTCTTTTCCCGGTTGACATCGTTGCCGTTCTCGGCCATGATCCAGTTCAGCTGCTCCTCGGTAATGCCGGGGATCTTGTTCTTCACGTCTTCACGCTTCATGGTGGAAAAACTCCTTTCTGTTGGTGAAACCACGGTTTGGTGACACGGTTCTCCGTCCGTGTTCGGTTGTGGGCAGGGTACGCACTGCCCTCTGCGATGGCACCGCATGCAGGAATCGAACCTGCGGCATCCGGTGTTGGAGACCGGCGCTCTT
>ENA-UESS01000814-UESS01000814.1-human-gut-metagenome-genome-assembly--contig:-NODE-814-length-13667-cov-20.924062_pt1 | contig 13667 bp, 10 predicted proteins | sample MGYA00243004_ERZ508005 | MGnify/ENA primary metagenome ERZ508005 (study PRJEB26167, sample SAMN06115471) | human gut metagenome | host: Homo sapiens | place: China:Guizhou | collected 2016-06-29...
CCACACGATCCCGTCGCTGTAATGGTGAGCAAATCCATATTTACGTCACTGGAATTATCCGGGAAGGCTTGGAGGAGACGATTCAGCGGTTTGGGCTAGGATACGCGAATATTTATGAAAATGATTTGTACCAGTATTTGAAGAAACAGGGGTATACGGATGCACAGATGAAGGATTCCGGATTGGTGCGGATTGATGAACGCCGTGGCGGGCAGGATATGTTCTGGAACCGCGCGATGGTGCCGATAATGGATATCAATGGAAAAGTTGTCGGCTTTGGAGGACGTGTACTGGGGGATGGAACACCAAAGTATATTAACACCAAGGAAACGGCAGTTTTTGATAAGAGTCATACATTGTTTGCAATGAATATTGCCCGCAGATCCAAACGGCGGGGAATCATTTTATGCGAGGGATATATGGACGTCATCGCTATGCATCAGGCGGGCTTTGATAATGCGGCGGCATCTCTTGGTACGGCACTTACAATGGGACATGCAACAATTGTAAAACGATATACCGATGAGGTATATCTGGCGTACGATAGCGATGGCGCGGGTCGCAAGGCGACGATGAAGGCGATTGGCATTATGCGGGAAGTTGGAATATCAACCAGAATTATTGATCTGAAGCCGTATAAGGATCCGGATGAGTTCATACATAATCTTGGAAAAGAAGCATTTGAAGGACGGATTGCTGATGCGGTGACGGGAATTGTATTTGAGATTGACGGCATTGCACAGGGGTATAACCTGAGAGATCCGGAAGAGAAAATCCGTTTTACAAAAGAGGCGGCAAAACGATTATCTGCATTAGATGAACCGGTCGTCCGGCATAGTTATATTGAGGCGGTCGCTGAGAAGTACAAGATAGATGCAGCAGATTTGAAAGCAATGGTGACAAGGTATGGAACGATTGGATTGCAGACGCAGACAACCAATATGGATGACACGGCGCGTCCAGTGATTGCGACGCCGCCACCGGAAGGAAATCGGAATCCAAGGGATGAAGCGGCTGATCGGGAGACGCAACCACAACGGTTGCTGCTCACATGGATGGTTGGAAAGCCAGAGCTGTTTGGACAACTTGAAGGAATTCTGACGGAGGAGGACTTTATTGATGAGGATTACCATACGGTAGCCAAACGGTTGTTTGATCAGTACCGCGATAGCGGAACAGTGAATCCGGCGGCAATCGTAAATCTGTTTGAAGATATAGAAAAACAACGTCTGGTTGCAAAGATTTTGCAGACAGAGCTGGATGTGGAGATCACTGAGGATGAAAAAGAGCGGGTGATCAATGATTTAGTGAGAAAAATCAAGATGGCGCGGATTGATTATGAACTTGCGCATATTGCTGACAATCCGGAGAAACTGCCGGAGGTAATTGCTGAAAAGGCAAGACTCACGAAATTGCATATTTCGTTAAAGAATGGATAGAATATAATCACAATGGAAGGATGGAACCTAAAATGGCAAAGAAAGTAACAGATAAGGACACAAAGCAGACAACAAAGGCGACAAACGAGAATATCATGAATTCAGACCAGATGAAAGAGCATCTGGACAATCTTGTCGATATGGCGAAGAAAAATGATAACACATTGATTGACACAGAAATCGTCAACTATTTTGTTGGAAAGCCGGATATTGAGCTTAATACAGATATGATGACAAAAATCTTCGATTATCTCGATGAACACCATGTCGCTGTTTTGTCAGAGACAGAGGAGGACGATGAGATCTTAGATGACATGATTCTGGAGGACGCAGAGGACGCAGATATTGACATTGAGAAGATTGATCTCTCTGTACCAGACGGTGTCAGCATCGAAGACCCGGTTCGTATGTATCTGAAGGAGATTGGTAAGGTGCCATTGCTGACGGCGGAGGAAGAGATTGAACTGGCAAAGCGGATGGAGGCCGGTGATGAAAAGGCAAAGCAGAAGCTGGCAGAGGCGAACCTCAGACTGGTTGTCAGCATTGCAAAACGTTATGTTGGTCGTGGTATGCTGTTTCTGGATCTGATTCAGGAAGGTAACCTTGGTTTGATCAAAGCTGTTGAGAAGTTTGATTATGAAAAAGGATATAAGTTCAGTACGTATGCAACATGGTGGATTCGCCAGGCAATCACAAGAGCAATCGCTGATCAGGCAAGAACAATCCGTATTCCAGTGCATATGGTAGAGACAATCAATAAGCTGATTCGCGAGTCCAGACAGCTTCTGCAGGAACTTGGAAGAGAACCATTGCCGGAGGAGATCGCAGAGCGTATGGGAATCTCTGTAGAGCGTGTACGGGAGATCTTAAAGATCTCACAGGAGCCTGTATCTCTGGAGACGCCAATTGGTGAAGAGGAAGATAGTCATTTAGGCGATTTTATTCAGGATCAGAATGTACCAGTGCCGGCAGAGGCGGCAGCGAGCAACTTACTGCGTGATCAGTTAAATGAGGTGCTTGATACACTGACAGAACGAGAACAGAAGGTATTGCGTTTGCGGTTTGGTATGGATGATGGACGTGCAAGAACGTTGGAGGAAGTTGGTAAGGAATTCCAGGTTACAAGAGAGCGTATCCGTCAGATTGAGGCAAAGGCACTTCGTAGATTAAGACATCCTAGCAAGAGCAGAAAATTGAAGGATTACCTGGATGCCAATGACTAATATGCAGAATCGGGACAAGAAAATACCATTGTCAAACCGTATGCAGTCGATTCTTGCGATGCTTCAGCAGGAAAAGCTGTCCCACGGGAAGATTCCGTGTGTGGCGGATATTGGCTGCGATCATGCGTTTGTATCAATGGCATGTGTAAGAGATGGCTTGGCAGAGCGTGTTATAGCGATGGACGTGCGGAAAGGACCACTCTCCATTGCGCAGACACATATTCAGGAATATGGATTTGCAAAAAGTGTAGAAACGAGATTATCCAATGGGTTTGAAGCTATGGAACCGGGCGAAGCAACATGGGCGGTGCTTGCCGGAATGGGCGGAGAACTCATGAAAACTATTCTGCAAAATGGAAAAGCACATCTGGATGCGGGGATTGGGCTGATTTTACAGCCTCAGTCAGAGCCGCAGGCGGTCAGATCGTATCTGCAGGAAGAGCGGTACATAATCATAGATGAAGATTTTTTGCAGGAAGATGGAAAGTTTTACACAATAATCAAGGCAATAAAAAACACGGGAACGAAGAAACTGCCACAGATGGATAATGTGGAATTGAAGTATGGTCCGGTGTTGCTTCGGAAGGAAAATCCGGTTTTTCAGGAATATTTGATGGAAGAACAGCATAAAATGCAGGAATTGCAGAATCGTTTATCTCTGCAGGATACAGTATCTTCGAAACGAAGACGGAAAGAGTTGGAAGAGGAGCTTTTGTTGCTTGCGCGCGCGATGACGTGGAATCATGGATGAGATGAGAGGTGATAGAATGCGGTGTGATGAGATTATCCAGTTGTTGGAGAAGAAAGCACCCATCGAGTATGCGATGGATTGGGATCATGTAGGATTGCTGGTAGGCAGGCGGGACAAAGAAGTTCATAAGCTGATGCTGGTTGTCGATGTTACAGAAGAGATTGTGGATGCTGCGGTCGCGCAGAACGTAGATATGATTGTATCCCATCATCCGATGATTTTTGGCAAAGTAGATCGCGTAAATGATGAGACTGTGCTGGGACGGAAGATTTTGAAGCTGATTGAACATGGGATTGCCTGCTATGCGATGCATACGAATTTCGATACGATCGGCGGTATGGCGAAGGAAGCAGCAGCGATGCTTGGACTTCAGAACATGGAAGTGCTGGAAGAAACGAAAGATGGCGAAGGAATTGGCGAGGTTGGATATCTTCCGGCAGCGACGACTGTAACAGCGCTTGTAGTTTTAATCAAAGAGAAATTTGATTTAAAAAATGTGATATTGTATGGAAATCCAAATGACACAGTGGAAAAAATTGCGATCTGCCCTGGCTCTGGCAAGAGTGTGATCAATGAGGCGGTGCAGAAAAAAGCAGATTGTCTGATTACAGGAGATATCGGACATCATGAAGGGCTGGATGCAAATGAGATGGGGCTTACGATTCTGGATGCGTCCCATTATGGCTTGGAACATATATTTATGCATATCATGTATGAATATCTAAAAGGATATTGTATGGATGTTGAAATTGGAATCGCGGACGTTGGGGTGCCGTTTTCGATTTTATAGATGTGCGTGAAAGGAGTGGGTGTTATGGAAAAAATCAAGGTTACGATGGACGGAAAAGTGTATGAGGTGGATAAATTTTCTGCAATCACGGAATTTGTACACGCGCATATGCAGGAGAATAAGCAGAAGTATGTGCTTGCATTTTGCAACCGGAAGCTTTGCGAGCTTGGAAAGCTGTTAGACCGAGATGTGGAATTGAAGCTTGTAATAGAATCTGGAATTGTAATTGTTTCAACCGTACTATAACAAAATGCCTCATCGCCAATACGTGTTACTTCCATACCTTCGACTGTATCGGGAACTTTAACGACTCCGCTTGTACCAAGGTACTTCAAAATCTCAATCGTTCCATCCTCCTGGACACGATACGAAAAGTCTCCCTCGACCTTTGTTTCCCCATCATCCTGCACCATAACGGTACTTTCTGCAGCATCCGACACCGCCGGGAACTCCTGCGCCGTTACATATGCGCCTGCCGTCATTCCGGCACACATTACCCCAGCCGTCAAAACTGCCAAAAGTTTCTTCATCTTCTTCATTCCAATAGACTCCCTTCACAAAATTGTCATTGCACAAAAGTACAATTTTCCATGATAGATTGTAACAGTGTCTATTATAACGCAAAAAAAAAAAAAAAATAAACAACTTTTTCGGAATTTTCTGTGAATGTGACGGATTCTTTGAAACAGTTACGCAAAAATCGCCCGCACCGGATGTGGTTTCCGATGCGGGCGGTTGATTGTTCTAATCCCCCTGTCCCTTCGGGACATCCCCCTTTTCAAGGGGGACAAAATGAACAACAATAAGCCTACCTTGAAAAGATTTTCGTGATTACGAAATCACATCTTCCCAGCTTACCTTCTGCCCTGCGCCGTGCAGTGCCACATAGTAGAGCATATAGTAGATGTCGGTGGAGTCTACCTTTCCGTCTCCGTCGATGTCTGCGGCGGCGATCTGTTCGGGCGTTGTGCCGCTGTCCAGACCTGCGCCCTTATATGCCACGTAGACCATTGCGGCGAAGATGTCGCTGGTGTCGATCTTGCCGTCGTTGTCCAGGTCACCCTTGGGGTATGACGGAGTCTCCGGTTCGGTGGTCGTCGTGGTGGTCGTAGTCACTGTGACGGTGGTAACAGTGGTTTCTGTTGAAGTTTCGGTGGTTGTCTCGGTGGCAGTGGTTTCCGTTGTGGTTTCGGCTGTGGTGGTTTCAGTCGTGGTGGTTGTTTCAGTGGTAGTTGTTGTCGTCTCGGCAGTAGTGGTCGTCGTGGTTGCCGGGTCTTCGTATACGCTGTTATAGTGCATTGCCGCATCCTCTACAGCGTCGTTATAGGACTCGATATCCACGCTGTTCCACGCCTCTTCCGAACCGCCGAAGTAAACGTCCGTGATGCCAACACAGTTGTTGAAAGCGGCATCCCGAATGGCAGTCAGTCCCTTGGGCAGTCCCACGTTTTCCAGCGCCATACAGTTCTGGAATGCGTACATATCCACCTGGGTGAGATTTTCCGGAAGAGCGATGGCTTTCAGACTGGTGCAGCCCTCGAAAAATCCCTTTGTGTTTGCCTGGCTATTGCTGTCAATGTAAGAATAATAGGGCAGTGCCGCCAGGTTGTCCGAAAGCTTGATGCTGACCAGACCGGCGCAGTCATAGAACACGCCGCCGCCCACTTCTGCAACCGACTCGGGCATGGTGAAATTCGTCAGAATCCGGCATCCGGCAAACGCCGCATCGTCAATTTGCGTGACGGTCTCCGGGATGGTGATGTTGGCAAGCGAAGAGCAGTTTTCAAAGGCTCTTTTGCCGATGCGTGTGGTGGTGTCGGACAGGGTGATTTTGTTTAAGCTGGTACAGCCGGAAAAGGTCTGAAATCCAACACTTGTTGCGCCGTCCGGTATTGTGATTTCGGTCAAACCAGTACAGCCGTAAAAAGTACCGTCTCCAATACTTGTCACGCTGTCCGGTATCGTGATCTCTGTCAGACTGGTACAGTCACGAAAAGCATTGTCTCCAATACTCGTTACACGTTTCCCGGCAATCTCTGCCGGAATTTCGACAGATGCAACATCCATATTGCATCCGGTAATTTCAATTTCGCCTGCATTTATCACATCATAGGACAGGCTTCCATAAGTACCTTCTTCTGCACTTGCCGACAGCACACCCACGCTCCCCGGCATATTCAGCGAACCGGACACACCTATACCGCCCAGACAGAGTACGCCGGCTGTGAGTGCCGCAAGCGATTTTTTCCATAACTGCATTTTTGCTCCTCCATATCGTTTTCACAAAATAGAATATCGTTATTATACCATATATCAGGCACAACAGTCAACAATTTATCCGCATTTTCCACGCAAATCAATCTGTGTTCCAAGGAGAAAAAACCTCTGTCACTTCATGGCATCTTCCCTTTTTGGGCAACTTCTTTTCCGCACACAAAAAAGCGTCCTGCAAACACAGAACGCCTTTTTCGATGGATTTGTAGATTTTACGCTTACTTGGCGAGAACTTCCTCCCAGGACACATCCTTGCCCACGCCGTGGAGCGCCACGTAGTACATCATATAGAACACGTCCGTGGAGTCCACCTTGCCGCTGCCGTCCACATCGGCGGCTGCGATCTGTTCCAGGGTCAGACCGCCGTCATTGCCTACGGCAACGTTGGCGATGTAGAGCATGGTGTAAAAGATGTCGGTGGAGTCAATGCCGCCGCTGCCGTCTACGTCACCCCTGAGCAATCCGCCGATCAGAGCAAATCTGATGTTGTTTTCGGCTGCGTATTTCTGGGCGTAAGAGCGGGCGTAACCATAAATAGTGAGGTTGTTGCAGCCGGAAAAGGCAGATTTTTCAATGCTTGTCACGCTGTCCGGTATCGTGATCGAGGTCAGCTTTTTACAGTCGGAAAAAGCACTCTCTCCAATGCTGGTCACGCTGTCTGGTATCTCGATTTCAGTCAGGCTGCTACAGCCGGAAAAGGCATTACTTCCAATACTTGTCAAGCTGTTCGGCATCGTGACTTCGGTCAGACTGGTACAGAAAGAAAAAGCGTCCGCTCCAAGAATCGTCACACCGTCCGGCATCGTGATCGTGGTCAGACTGCTGCACTTATAAAAGGCATCTAAGCCAATTCTCGTCACGCTGTCCGGTATCGTGACCGCAGCCAGACTGTTACAGCCAGAAAAAGCACTTCTTCCAACACTCGTCACCGGTTTTCCAGCGATCTCCGCTGGAATCTCTACAGCCGTAACTTCTTTTTCACAACCAGTAATTCGAATTTCGACTGCATCGATCACGTCATAATACAAATCTCCATAAGTACCGTCGTAAAAATATGGCACATCTGCACTCGCCGGCAGTTCCACGCCAGACAGTCCCACACTGCCCAGACAAAGCAAGCCAGCAGTCAATGCCGCCAACCCTTTTTTCCACAATTTCATTTTTCTTCCTCCATATCATTCTTAGGGCAATACCGCACAAAGATTGTGCGACAGATGCAAAACAGGATATTTTTATGATAACGTACAACATAAAAGATGTCAACATTTTATTTGTATTTCTGCGTTGATTTCCCTGCAATAAAAAGAGCATCCTGCAAGCACAGAACGCCCTTTTGATTTCTATTTCAGGGGACCCCTTCGAAGTTATTCTTCCACAACCACCTTATGGAACACTTTCTTGCCCTTCCGCAGAATGGTTTCTGCTTCCGGATAGATCACGCTCTTCGGGTCGGTGATCTTGGTGTCGTTCACAGAAACGCCGCCCTGCTGTACCAGCCGGCGCGCCTCACCGTTGGACGGGGACAGTCCGCAGCGTACCATCAAGGTCAGGATCCCGATGCCGCCGTCTGTCAGTTCCTCTGCTTTCAGCACGGTTGTCGGCATATTGGCGTTGTTTCCGCCGCCGCCAAAGACAGCCTTTGCCGCAGCCTGTGCCTTGTCTGCCTCTTCCTTGCCGTGTACCAGTTCGGTCAGCTCGTATGCCAACAGTTCCTTTGCCTGGTTCAGCTGCTGACCCTCCAGGGTGCGCTCCATCTCTTCGATCTGCTCAATGGGAACGAATGTCAAAAGTTTCAAGCACTTGATAACATCCTGGTCGGAGACATTCCGCCAGTACTGGTAGAACTCATACGGCGTGGTCTTTTCGGCATCCAGCCATACAGCGCCCTTTTCGGTCTTGCCCATCTTCTTGCCCTCGGAGTTCAGCAGCAGGGTGATGGTCATAGCATAGGCATCCTTGCCCAGCTTTCTGCGAATCAGTTCCGTGCCGCCCAGCATATTTGCCCACTGGTCATCGCCGCCGAACTGCATATTGCAGCCGTAATCCTGGAACAGCTTGTAGAAGTCATAGCTCTGCATAATCATATAGTTGAATTCCAGGAACGTCAGACCACGCTCCATGCGCTGCTTGTAACACTCGTGAGAAAGCATCCGGTTGACGCTGAAATGTGCGCCTACATCCCGGAGAACATCCACATAGTTCAGATCCAGCAGCCGAGGTGCGCCGCCGTTTTCCTGTAGAGGGAGTAGGTAGCTTGCTATTCGGGCTATGGCTGATTATTATGCCCGGCTTTTTTGCCGATTTGTTGACGTTTGTATTGGGCTTTATTCTTGTGATGGGCGGTGTGCAGCAGATAGCATCGCTTTCGGCTGCCCGACGGTGGACACCCGTACCGGGTGGGTTTTATGTTGTTCCGGTGTTGATATTGCTTGCCGGACTGATTGCTTTGTTCAATCCTACCGGAGTGCGTTCTACGGCATTTATAATTATAGGGATCACCAGTTTGGTTTATGCGGTTTCGGAATTGATAAACTGGTTTAAGTTTACCCGTCTCCGTCCAAAAGCACCGGTTGCCGGCGATAAAACTTCAGATGTTGACATCGAAGATGCAAAAATCATAGAATAGCGTGTAGCTGAGACGTAAATTTTATTGCTATCCGTCATTCGAAGCACAACGAAGAAGGTTATTTTCTATCATGAAGAGCTGGTTCTTTGTTGTGTCCCGAATGACGGATTCTTTTTCAAATATTCTTCTGCAAATATTCTTCGATCTCTTCGGCTGTGGCATCTTTCAGCAGTACTGTTTTGTCCTTGTCCAGCAGATACAGAGTGGGAATTGCTTTCAGATCGTATAGGTTCTTTTGATCAATCATCTGTTTTTTGTCGTATCCGTTAATCCAGTCACTGGGAAAATCGGAGAGGTGCTTCTGCCATTCTGCCAGATCTATATCCGGGTAGAGGGAAAGAACCTTCACCTTGTGCTGCGCAATGGCTTGGCTTATGGTAGGGCTCTGCTTCAAGGCTTTAATCGTTTCATTGCAGGCATGGCAGCCGGGATTATTGATGAAGAGCAGTGTGTAGGGCGCTTTTAGGGCGTACAGCGTGCCTTGTTTCCCGTTGGCAAGTGTATAAGTGAAGTCCAGCGCTTTAGTACCTATGCGGTTCTTCTGTGCCAGGGATCGACGTGCTTTCGGTCGTATTTTCTCTGTATCGTCCAAAATGGGGGATTTCAGCATAGCGTCCAAGACGGAGATGTACAATTCTTCGTTGCGCATCGGTGAGTTGGGGTCATACAGATATTTGTCAGCAAGAGACGTCAGGTACATATAGCATTTCTTTTCTTTTTCTGCCTGTGTAAGTAAGGTTTTCAGGGCAATGTCGGCAGTAGAGGCGGGTACTAACTGCAGGATGTCAATGAAGTTCACCCAGCCTTGCTCTGTCACTTCGGGGTGGTGTATGTAGTTGCTGTCGGCAAAGTTCACATTGTCCCAGTAGTGGCGTGCCAGATAGTCTGCACGCTGTTCCGTAGTATTTAGCATAACAGGTATTGTGGGGAGTGTGAGGGTAGTGATAGTATCTGTCTCAATCACTTTTGATTGTTTGATACTTGCTTGCCCGTTACTGCATGCGGTGTTGGTGTTCAGTAACAAAGGTAATAATATATAAGCGGGTAACAGCTTTATGATTTTCGTTTTTTTCATATATAAAGTATAATTTGTAGAGAATATAATAAATGGATTTATGAAAGAGACTTTTCTTGCATATTATCTTTATTATTTAATGTCGCAAAGATAATTGAAAAATAGGTGAAATGGCAACTGTAAATGTCTTTTTCTGAATGAAAATTAGGGTGCTTATTATAAATATCGCATGTCAGTGTGTATATGGTGTGTACTTTATCTTCTCAGACAGCCAATCTTTTTTGTTAACCTTAAATTTAATCGGTGGTTCTCTGACTTGCTGCTCAAAGCCTTTCTCTATGTGCATAAGTCTTGGCAGGGGGGGATTGTCATAGTGAAACTCCGCTATGATTCCGGCTCCCTCCGTATAATCATGTGAGAAACTACACTTTTCCGTCCTTAATCCATTGCTTGGTAGATGTTTACACTGTCATAACTGTAGATATTTACTTTTCTTGCATAACTTCCATCCGATAACTTTGCGCAAGCGTTACGAATAAAGGCAGTGAAGGGCTTTGTGCAGTGTGTATAAATTTAAGTGACTGGTAAAGATGATGAATTCAGAGAATCATGCATCGTCGTGCCGGTGCAAAACGGATGATCTGTTTACTCCAAACACATCATCCGTTTGCCCCGAACGCATCATCTGTTTCCTTCAAACGCATCATCCGTTTTCCTCAAACGTATTATCCTTTTGTTTTTCCCTTTTTTATGCTCCTTCCCCTGCATTTTCTCTTCCTTTCCGCGCCTCTTCCTTTCTTTTTTGGGTTGTCCCGGTAGATATACGATAGTATATCTTATCTTCTTATTATTTATATTGTGTCCGTTTGTTGGTTGTAGGGGTGGTTGTTGGGCCTGTTCAAGTTGCTGATAACAAGCGTAATAAGGTGGCTATTTGGGTGTCCGTTTTGTGGTTGTAATGACTAAACCGCTGTTATGTGGCTTTTTGCAGGTAATGTCCGGCTTGAAATCGTCCGCCCTTATGCTCGCCGGCATGCGCTTTCCCCCATATACACCTTCCCCATATACACCTTCCCCGTCTTACCCGCCCGTCCTTATGCCCGCCCACGCGCCCGCCCGTACGTGCGTGTGTATATATATTGTGTGTCTTCCTTCCCCCTTTGTTTTCCTTTAAAAAATCATGTTCTGCAACCTGTTTGTCAATCAGTCATTTATGAAAAAGTTTTGATATTTCTGATAAAAAAGGCCTTGTATATTTGGTGCGTATTCCCAAATCCGCTACTTTTGCATCCGCTTTCGAGAACGGGGGCAGCGATAGTTTGACATTCTGACAGAAAATGATTAAGATAACGGGAAAGAAACCCATCGAATTCATCAGGACCATCCGTATGAAACGTGCACAACAACTCTTGACAGAAAGCCAGATGCAAGTTTCGGAAATTGCATATACCTTGGGGTATAACTCCCCCAAGATATTCTCCAAACATTTTAAAGAAGAGTTCAACATCAGCCCATCCGAATTTATAAGGCAGCAGGCTGAATAGAAACATTATTTTGACATCAAAGCATCCAACGAAGACACCAACGCCACCAAAGCAGCACTCCAATTAATGGCTATTTCATTGGAAGCATACGAACCTTCCACATCTGCATAAGACTCATCCGGCAGATTGGAAGGATAGGGTACACCGTCTTGTTGGCCAGGATTGGGACCGCCAACAAGGAAACCGGGAAGAGGTGCCTCTATATCATCCGATGCAGAAAGACGATGGTGCGGATACAGAGGACTTTTCATCCCGAAACCGGTGACATAACAATATCCCGTGGCATTCTTTCCTAAAATGTAGTCCATATTGCGGTAGGCGTTCGTCAGGTACGACTTCTCACCCGTAAGCAAATAGGCGCAAACCAGTGAAGTGGCTTGGTTAGCACACCCTTCGGCAAGGCATCCCCAAAAGAAATCTTTGGCATCGTTGCCGTAAGGAGCGTGGAAAGGAGAGCGGTCAGCACCCCGCACAGCCTCGGCAGCATAGTCCAGTAGCAGGTCTTTCATGGCATTTGCCAACTCCACGTCTTCACCCTGATATTCCCTGCCCGGTTGCAGCCAGGCAAACACGCCCAACGCAGTGGTATTGCCCCAAGAAGGAGTCTTATATGCAGTGGGCAGATGCTTCTTCACTTGTTCCCGGTAAACGGGCTTTCCCGTAGCAAGATAGAGCTCGGAAGCCGCCCAGAAGAATTCGTCATCGGCACTACGATCACCGTAAGCTCCCGTAACCACGGCAGGTTGATATTGCTTGTTGAGGAGGTCCTGATGATAGAGCGCTTGCGGATGCGCTTCTGCCCAGGCGTAAGCACGTTCGGCAGCCTGCAAAGCCACTTCCGAAAAGCCAGGATAATCCTCTTCGTAAGGAGCAAACAACACGGAAGCTTGCGCTAAAGCCGCAGCATAGTCCAATGCCGCCGTTACTGATTTCTGAACTACATAACGGGGCTGCTTACACTCCGTAGGCTTGATAAATCCCTCGAACGAAGGGGTAGTCAGCTTGTGGTAGACTCCTCCGTCGGCAGGGTCTTGCATGGTCAGCATCCATTTCAGGTTATAGTACATCTCGTCCAGCAAATCGGGCGTGTGGTTTCCGCTTTCCGGGATGTTCACCCGTTGACGGATAAAATAGTCAGGAAAGCGGGCATAAATCGCCTGCATCAATCCGATGGAATAAGCGGAGTTCACAATGTACTTGTTATAATCTCCGGCATCATACCATCCTCCCGGAGAAGAAATCACCGCTCCCGCCTTACGTTCCGGCCCGGCAGCATTGGGATGTACCAGCACCTTGTCATCTGGATGGCCTGCCGGACGGCTCCACCGACCCGCATAAGTCGCTTCGATGGGCATACCCGTACGTTGGTAATAGAAAGATTTCAAAGCGGCATCGGCCAAAGGGGACAGCACCTTTTCCTTTACTTCGAATGCCACTGAATCGCCGTTAACCAACAGAAGATATCTTCCCGGTACCGTGATGTCACTGAAATCCAATATTGTCCTGCTCCTATCCGACCAAGCGGATGAAGCGGTATATCCGGGTTTGCCGGAAAGTAGCCGATTGCCCGTGGCTGCATCTACTATGGTAAATTCACGTACCTCACCGGCATTCACCACAGCTACTTTTTCCTGCTGGGGATAATACCCTAACTGATTCAAACGTACAGTTTCTGAAGGATGCCCTAAAGTGGCCATTCCTCCCAGAACTGTAAACAGACATGTAGTTATATTCATATCACTATTCTTTATATATTAATATTATTCCATTTCAAAATTATTTATCCGACAATAAGGTAATGAAACTGATAGCCGGCAAGTGTACCCGTACCAGTCCATTCTCCACCTTCACTGCAGTTTCCTTCATGCAGTCCTTTGTATTGGTCACATAGACTTTCAGTTCCTTCACTTCTGCAGGGATACCGGAGATGACAGCCTCGCAATCCGCCCCATTATTGACCATATGGACGGCATATTCTCCGCGCACCATATTTCCGAAAGCCGCA
>ENA-UESS01000828-UESS01000828.1-human-gut-metagenome-genome-assembly--contig:-NODE-828-length-13549-cov-74.597313_pt1 | contig 13549 bp, 10 predicted proteins | sample MGYA00243004_ERZ508005 | MGnify/ENA primary metagenome ERZ508005 (study PRJEB26167, sample SAMN06115471) | human gut metagenome | host: Homo sapiens | place: China:Guizhou | collected 2016-06-29...
CTGATTATGAACATCGACGACCTGCTTTGTGTGGGTGCGGTAGACAACATTCTGGTATCCTCTACCATCGGACGTAATAAACTGCTCATCCCCGGCGAAGTAATCTCAGCCATCATCAACGGTACGGATGAACTGCTTGCCGAACTCCGCGAAATGGGAGTAGGCGTTTATGCCACCGGTGGCGAAACAGCCGATGTGGGCGACCTTGTACGTACCATTATCGTAGACTCGACAGTGACCTGCCGCATGAAGCGCTCAGATGTTATAGACAATGCCAATATCCGTCCGGGCGATGTGATTGTAGGTCTGGCATCTTACGGAAAGGCTACTTATGAGAAAGAATACAATGGCGGTATGGGCAGTAACGGACTGACCAGCGCACGCCACGATGTATTCTCCAAATACCTGGCAGAGAAATACCCTGAAAGCTATGACAAGGCTGTACCCGAAGAACTGGTATACAGTGGCAAGCTAAAACTGACAGACAGTGTCGAAGACAGTCCGCTGGATGCAGGAAAGCTGGTACTTTCCCCCACCCGCACCTACGCACCGGTAGTTAAGAAACTGCTCGATGCGCTCCGTCCCCAAATCCACGGTATGGTACACTGCTCGGGCGGCGCACAAACCAAGGTACTGCACTTTGTGGGAGACAACTGCCGTGTCATCAAAGACAATCTCTTCCCCGTTCCACCGTTGTTCAAGACCATCAAGGAGCAGAGCGATACGGACTGGAGCGAAATGTACAAGGTGTTCAATATGGGGCATCGCCTGGAAGTGTACCTCTCTCCCGAACATGCAGAAGAGGTGATTGCTATTTCGAAGAGTTTCAACATCGATGCACAGATTGTAGGCCGCGTGGAAGAAAGCGACAAGAAAGAACTGATTATCAAGAGCGAATTCGGAGAGTTCAAGTATTAAATATATGGCAGACAACAATACCATACTCGAAAAGCTGGAAGGGCTTGTCGCCCGCTTCGAAGAAGTGTCGACCTTGATTACAGACCCGGCAGTGATTGCGGACCAGAAGCGTTACGTCAAGCTCACCAAAGAATATAAAGAACTGGGCGACCTGATGAATGCCCGCAAAGAGTACATGCAAGTACTGGGCGGCATAGAAGAAGCCAAAGAAATTATCGCCAACGAAACAGACCAGGAAATGCGGGAAATGGCACGCGAAGAGCTGGATGCCTGCCAAACCCGCCAACCGGAACTGGAAGAGCAGATAAAGCTGCTGCTCGTCCCCGCCGACCCGCAGGATGGCCGTAATGCCATCCTCGAAATTCGTGGCGGCACGGGTGGTGACGAAGCGGCAATCTTTGCCGGCGACCTCTTCCGCATGTACACCAAGTACTGCGAATCCAAGGGATGGAGAATGGAGATATCCAGCGCCAACGAAGGTGCAGCCGGCGGTTTCAAGGAAATTGTCTGCTCCGTGACGGGCGACAATGTATACGGCACACTGAAATATGAATCGGGCGTGCACCGCGTGCAGCGCGTACCGGCCACAGAAACGCAAGGACGGGTACACACCTCAGCTGCCAGCGTAGCCGTGCTTCCCGAAGCCGAAGAGTTCGACGTAGTTATCAACGAAGGTGAAATCAAGTGGGACACCTTCCGAAGCGGTGGTGCCGGCGGTCAGAACGTGAACAAGGTGGAATCCGGCGTGCGCCTGCGCTACAACTGGAAGAATCCCAACACAGGCATAGTCGAAGAAATCCTCATCGAATGTACCGAGACGCGCGACCAGCCCAAGAACAAGGAACGCGCCCTCTCGCGCTTGCGTACCTTCATCTACGACAAGGAACACCAGAAGTACATCGACGACATCGCCTCCAAGCGTAAGACGATGGTCAGCACTGGCGACCGCTCCGCCAAGATACGCACCTACAACTATCCGCAAGGACGCATCACGGACCACCGCATCAACTACACCATCTACAATCTCGCCGCCTTCATGGACGGAGACATCCAAGACTGCATCGACCACCTGATTGTGGCGGAAAATGCAGAAAGACTGAAAGAGAGCGAACTGTAAGGCAGTGATAAGTAACCCGTAACTAAAAAATAATATGAACAAACAGCAATTATTCGAGAACATCAAGCGCAAGAAGTCATTCCTTTGCGTAGGTCTTGACACCGACATCAAGAAAATACCCGAACATCTTCTGAAAGAGGAAGACCCTATATTCGCTTTCAACAAAGCCATCATCGACGCTACTGCCGACCTCTGCATCGCCTACAAGCCCAATCTGGCATTTTATGAGAGCATGGGCGTGAAAGGCTGGATAGCTTTCGAGAAAACCGTAAACTACATCAAGCAGAACTATCCCGACCAATTCATCATCGCCGACGCCAAACGCGGTGACATCGGGAACACCTCTGCCATGTATGCCCGTACCTTCTTCGAAGAGCTGGATATAGATTCCGTAACCGTAGCTCCCTACATGGGCGAAGACAGTGTGACCCCGTTCCTTACGTACGAAGGCAAATGGGTAATCCTGCTTGCGTTGACCAGCAACAAAGGCTCGCACGACTTCCAGCTGACGGAAGACACCAACGGCGAACGCCTCTTCGAAAAAGTGCTCCGCAAATCCCAGGAGTGGGCCAGTGACGAACAGATGATGTACGTAGTAGGCGCCACACAAGGCCGCGCCTTCGAAGATATCCGCAAGATTGTTCCCGAACACTTCCTATTGGTTCCCGGCGTAGGCGCACAAGGCGGCTCCCTGGAAGAAGTCTGCAAGTATGGCATGAACAAGACTTGCGGCCTGATTGTCAACTCCAGCCGTGGCATCATCTACGTGGACAAGACAGAGAACTTCGCCGCCGCCAGCCGAAAAGCAGCCCAAAAAGTGCAGGCACAGATGGCGGAAGAGTTGAAAAAAGTGATTAACGACTAACGCTTAATGTTCGAAAGAAAGATTATCAACGACCCTGTCTTCGGGTTCATCAACATACCAAAGGGGTTGTTGTACGATGTTGTACGACATCCTCTTTTGCAACGTCTAAACCGTATCAAGCAACTGGGGTTGTCCTCTGTCGTATATCCCGGTGCGCAGCATACACGGTTCCAACACTCTTTGGGAGCCTTCTACCTGATGAGTGAGGCCATCCAGCAACTTGCCACCAAAGGAAACTTTATCTTCGACAGCGAAGCCGAAGCTGTGGAAGCCGCTATCCTGATGCACGACATCGGCCACGGCCCCTTCTCCCACGTACTGGAAAATACCATCGTGCAGGGCGTCTCCCACGAAGACATCTCCTTGATGCTGATGGAACGTATCAACAAGGAAATGAACGGACAGTTGACACTCGCCATTCAAATTTTCAAGGATGAATACCCCAAGCGCTTCCTGCACCAACTGGTAAGCGGGCAACTGGATATGGACCGCCTGGACTACCTGCGCCGCGACAGCTTCTATACCGGAGTGACCGAAGGCAACATTGGCTCCGCCCGCATTATCAAGATGCTGGATGTAAAGGATGACCACCTGGTAGTAGAGTCCAAAGGCATCTATTCTATTGAGAACTTCCTCACCGCCCGCCGCCTGATGTACTGGCAAGTCTATCTGCACAAAACCTCCGTTGCCTACGAGAAAATGCTGATTAGCACCCTGCTCCGCGCCAAGGAACTGGCAAGCCGCGGCATAGACCTCTTTGCCTCACCCGCCTTGAAATTCTTTCTATACAACGACATCAGCCGGGAGGCATTCTACAACAATCCCGAATGTTTGGAGAATTTCATTCAGTTGGACGATAATGACATCTGGACTGCCCTCAAGGTATGGAGCCGCCATTCGGACAAGGTTTTGTCCACCCTGAGCGCCGGCATGATTAACCGAAACATCTTCAAAGTCGAGATTTCTACCGAACCTATTAGTGAGGAACGGAAAAAAGAACTAACTTTGCAAATCAGTGAACAACTGAACATCCCTCTCTCCGAAGCGAGATATTTCATCTCTACCCCCAGCATCGAGAAGAATATGTACGACGAGGCAGATGACAGTATTGACATCCTCTACAACGACGGCAGCATCAAGAATATTGCCGAAGCATCGGATATGCTCAATATCTCTCTTCTGTCCAAGAAAGTAAAAAAGTACTACTTATGCTACCAACGTTTGCATAGATAAGTATAAAATATTCACCTCAGGACAAGGAAATATAAAAAAAAAGTCCGTTATTTGCGTTTTGAAACCATCTAACAAGAATAAGACATGGAGTTCTCTGCTAAACAAATTGCAACATTTATCCAAGGAGAAATTGTTGGAGACGAGAATGCTACCGTTCACACCTTTGCGAAAATCGAAGAGGGAATACCGGGAGCCATCTCCTTTCTATCCAACCCCAAATATACCCCCTACATATACGAAACCCAATCAAGCATTGTTCTGGTAAACAAGGACTTTGTTCCGGAACAAGAAGTGAAAGCCACCCTGATTAAAGTGGACAATGCGTATGAAAGTCTTGCTAAATTGCTAAATCTTTATGAGCAAAGCAAGCCAAAGCGGGTGGGAATTGACTCTCTGGCCTTTGTTGCCGAGACAGCTAAAATTGGCAAGGATGTTTACATTGCGCCTTTTGCCTGCATTGGCGAATACGCAGAGGTGGGAGACAATACGGTCATTCATCCGCACGTCACGATTGGCAGCGGTGCCAAAGTGGGCAATGACTGTATTATTTACGCTAACTCCACCATCTACCACGATTGCCGGGTAGGAAACCACTGCATCCTGCACTCCGGTTGCGTTATCGGTGCAGACGGTTTTGGCTTCGCCCCCACTTCCGAGGGCTATGAAAAAATACCGCAAATAGGTATCACTATCCTGGAAGACCATGTGGAAATCGGTGCCAACACGTGTGTGGACCGTGCTACTATGGGAGCCACCATCGTACATAGCGGTGTGAAACTGGATAATTTGATTCAGGTGGCACACAATGATGAAATAGGCTCCCACACCGTAATGGCGGCGCAAGTAGGTGTAGCAGGTTCTACCAAGATAGGAGAATGGTGCATGTTCGGCGGGCAGGTAGGCATTGCAGGTCATATTCATATTGGCAACAAAGTGAACCTTGGCGCACAGTCTGGTGTTCCCAGTAGCATAAAGGACGGTAGCCAACTTATCGGTACCCCTCCTATGGAGCTGAAACAATATTTCAAGGCATCCATCGCACAAAGAAGTTTGCCGGAAATGCAAGTGGAACTGCGCCAGCTCCGCAAAGAATTGAATGAACTTAAACAACTATTAAATAAGTAACCAATGTTAAAACAAAAGACTCTAAAAGATAGCTTTTCGCTTAGTGGAAAAGGTCTTCATACGGGACTTGACCTAACCGTTACTTTCAATCCTGCTCCGGATAACCATGGATACAAAATCCAACGTATCGACTTGGAAGGACAGCCTACCTTCGATGCCGTTGCAGACAACGTATCCGAAACTACCCGTGGAACTGTAATCTCCAAAAACGGAGTAAAGGTGAGCACAGTGGAGCATGGTATGGCAGCCCTCTATGCATTGGGTATCGATAACTGCTTGATACAGGTAAACGGACCGGAATTTCCCATTCTGGACGGAAGCGCCCAATATTATGTCAACGAAATAGAGCGCGTAGGCACTGTAGAACAAAATGCCGTAAAAGATTTCTATATCATCAAGTCCAAAATTGAATTCCGTGACGAAACAACCGGCTCTTCCATCATCGTGTTGCCGGACGAGAACTTCAGCTTGAATGTATTGGTATCATACGATTCCAACATCCTCCCCAACCAGTTTGCAACGCTGGAGGACATGACGAAGTTCAAGGATGAAATCGCCGCAAGCCGTACTTTCGTGTTTGTACGCGAAATTGAGCCGTTGCTGCAAGCCGGTCTTATCAAGGGCGGCGACCTTGACAATGCGATTGTTATTTACGAACGCGAAATGTCCCAGGAGAACTATGACAAGCTGGCCGACGTGATGGGTGTTCCTCATATGGACGCCAAACAATTGGGATATATCAACCACAAACCTTTGGTGTGGCCCAATGAATGCGCCCGCCACAAGTTACTTGATGTCATCGGTGACCTGGCCTTGATAGGCAAGCCCATCAAGGGCCGTATCATCGCTACCCGCCCGGGACACACTATCAACAATAAGTTCGCCCGCCAGATGCGCAAGGAAATCCGTTTGCACGAAATACAAGCCCCTACCTACGACTGCAACCGCGAACCGATTATGGATGTAAACCGCATCCGCGAACTTCTGCCTCACCGTTACCCGATGCAATTGGTGGACAAAGTCATAGAAATAGGTGCCAACTACATTGTAGGTGTCAAGAACGTAACTTCCAACGAACCTTTCTTTCAGGGACACTTCCCGCAGGAACCCGTAATGCCCGGTGTGTTGCAGATAGAGGCAATGGCACAGACGGGAGGTTTGCTTGTTCTGAATTCAGTGGATGAACCGGAACGTTACTCCACCTACTTCATGAAGATTGACGGTGTGAAATTCCGCCAGAAAGTGGTACCTGGAGATACCCTCATCTTCCGTGTAGAGCTGATGGCCCCCATACGCCGCGGCATCTCTACCATGAAAGGCTATGTGTTTGTAGGCGAAAAAGTTGTCTGCGAAGCAGAGTTTATGGCGCAAATAGTTAAGAACAAATAATAAAATTTACGATTAGACTATTTACGATTTACGATTCAAATTATTCGTGAGAATTATCACATTCGGATAAAATCGTATATACAGTAAATCGCAAGTATTCTCAATCGTAAATCGTAAATAGCTAAATCGTAAATAATATGATAAGTCCCTTAGCGTATATTCATCCCGAAGCCAAAATCGGGGAAAACGTAGAGATTGCTCCTTTTGTTTTCATTGACAAGAATGTGGTAATCGGTGATAACAACAAGATTATGGCAAATGTCAACATTCTGTACGGTGCACGCATCGGCAATGGAAACACCATTTTCCCGGGAGCCGTTATCGGTGCTATTCCCCAGGATTTAAAGTTCAGAGGGGAGGAAAGCACTGCTGAAATCGGAGACAACAATATCATACGTGAAAACGTAACTGTCAACCGCGGTACAGCTGCCAAAGGCAGAACCATCGTCGGTAACAACAATCTCCTGATGGAAAGTGTACACGTGGCCCACGATGCTCTGATAGGCAACAGCTGTATCATTGGCAACTCTACAAAAATGGCGGGTGAAATTGTCATCGACGATTATTCCATCATCAGCGCCAATGTACTGATGCACCAATTCTGCCATGTGGGCGGTTATGGAATGATACAAGGCGGCTGCCGTTTCAGCAAGGACATCCCACCGTACATCATTGCCGGACGCGAGCCTATCTGCTATGCGGGAATCAATGTGGTAGGGTTACGCCGCCGTGGCTTCTCCAACGAGACCATTGAGAAAATCCATGATGCCTATCGTATTATCTATCAAGGCGGTCTGAACAATACGGATGCCTTGAAGAAAATCGAGGATGAAATGGAAATGACACCGGAAATAAGCTATATCGTAAACTTTATACGTGAATCAGCCCGCGGCATTATCCCCGCAGGAAAATGAAAAACGTATGATTTACACAAAGTCAGAAATCATAAATTATAAATCATCATGATCTACAGATTTACAATCATCTCTGATGAGGTGGACGATTTTGTCAGAGAAATACAGATAGACCCGGAAGCTACCTTTTATGACTTCCATGAAGCGATTCTAAAGTCGGCAGGCTACACTAACGACCAAATGACGTCTTTCTTCATTTGCGATGATGACTGGGAGAAAGAGAAAGAAATTACGCTGGAAGAAATGGATGACAATCCGGAAATGGACAGTTGGGTGATGAAAGAGACCCAGCTGAGCGAACTGGTTGAAGACGAGAAGCAGAAACTTCTCTATGTATTCGATTATATGACTGAGCGCTGCTTCTTCATCGAGCTTTCTGAAATCATTACCGGAAAGGAAATGAAAGGAGCCAAATGCACCAAGAAAGCAGGTGAAGCTCCCAAGCAGACCATTGATTTTGAAGAGATGGCAGCTGCTGGCGGTTCCCTTGATTTGGACGAAAACTTTTACGGCGACCAGGACTTCGATATGGAAGATTTCGACAAAGAGGGTTTCGGCGGTTTGGACGAAGCCGGAAACTCCTTTGAAGAAGAGAAATATTAAACAGACATACCATACAGATTTCTTTTAGGCACGGATTACACGGAAACACACGGTTGTTATTGAATATTCCGTGTAATCCGCGTAATCCGTGCCTATTTTTTTACCCGCATGCACACCCTAATCGTACTTATCGGTCCCACCGGAGTAGGCAAAACAGAGCTCAGCCTCCGATTGGCAGAACATTTCCATACTTGTATCGTCTCGGCCGATTCGAGACAACTCTATGCAGATTTAAAGATAGGCACGGCTGCCCCTACACCGGAGCAACTGCAACGGGTACAGCATCACTTCGTCGGTACCCTGAAGCTGACAGACTATTACAGTGCCGCCCAATACGAAGCGGAAGTGATGAAGCTGCTGGAAGACCTGTTTACAAAGCATAACACCGTACTGCTGACCGGAGGCTCAATGATGTATGTAGATGCAGTCTGTAAAGGAATTGACGACATTCCGACCGTAGATGCCGATACACGCCAGCTCATGCTGCACAAATACGAAACAGAAGGTCTGGAAAGACTTTGTGCGGAACTTAAGCTGTTGGATCCGGAATATTACAAAATAGTAGATTTGAAGAATCCCAAACGCGTAGTCCATGCTTTGGAAATCTGCTACATGACGGGAAAGGCCTACACTTCCTTCCGCACTCAACAAAAGAAAGAACGCCCCTTCCGTATCATCAAAATAGGATTAACACGTAACCGGGAAGAGCTTTATGAACGCATCAACTGCCGGGTGGACCAAATGGTGGAAGAGGGTTTAGTGGAAGAAGCGCGCATGGTCTACCCGCATAAAAGTCTAAATTCCCTAAATACAGTAGGCTACAAAGAAATATTCAAGTACCTGGATGGTGAATGGACATTACCCTTTGCCATCGAAAAGATAAAGCAGAACTCACGCATCTATTCCCGTAAGCAAATGACCTGGTTCAAACGAGACGAGGAAATCCACTGGTTCCACCCGGAGCAGGAAGGGGAAATACTGGAATACTGTCATTGTTCCATCAAAGGCGTATAAGCCTTTCGGACAAGTGCTTCCACATCTTGATAAAGCTTCTGCATTTCTTGAGAATCAATGCTTCCTTGCTGTCTCCAGCTGTCCAACAATAGGCATGTACGGCGAAACACCTCTGCCTCTACCGTAACAAGCTGCTGCATATAGCCATTATTCTCCATATTGTACAGTTTTTCCCAATTCAGATAACGATTGGTTCCCATCCCCTGATTATAACAAAAGACATTGTTGGAAAGCCGGAGTGACCAATCACTGAGCGGAGCGGCGGCACACGCCTTGTCCCAACATACCATCGGAGGCAGAAGTCTATCCGCATCCTTCACCCAAAGCGGCACGGCAATACCCGTAGGAGGATATCCCAGCATTGTCCACATCGTAGTAAGTTCCACCTTCTCACCCGGTTTTACGCCCTGCACCACAATGGAACAAGAAGTACTGTTACGGGGAATAAAATCCTGGTCGACAAACCAACCGGAACCTTGCGGGCGATTAAATTTCCCGTTCTTCAAATCAATATCAAGCATGCCATTGCGAAACGAACGTGAAAGATCATTGAATATACCCTGCGGTGTGATCCCTCCCGTTGCAGAAGCCCTCATCAGTACCCTGTCTGCCTCCATATAGCGTACATAACCTGCCCCCCGATTTGCTTCACCGGCAAAAGAGAAGTTGGTACGGGCAATGTAGCCGTAAGGAGCATCTTTGGGATTATTGGCATCATACATCGTATATTTATAATAATCCACCTCAAACATGGCGGCAGCGCCTTGAGCGTCGATTACGCCAAAATTGGCCTCTATCAAGCTGGGCTTGGAAATGGTATCGAGGAAATGGCAGAAATCCTCCACCGTGGCACAAACCTCCAAGGCACGGTAGATAATCCTCCCGTTGGCTGCCCCCCGTTCTTCCCCATCTTTCACTTCCACCAGATTGTAGGATTGGGTGTTCATCAAGGCAAAACCAACGGAGTTTGTACCCATCCATGCCTCTTTCAAGGCAGGAAAGTTAGCACTATTCACATCGGCAATGAAGTTATACTTCTCCCCTTTTATATAAGCAACATGATTTCGCAGATAGTCCGTATCACGGTTTTTCCATAGCAACGGACGGCCGTCAGGAGTAACCTTTCCAGAAACGACGGCAGATGTACAAGCCAGAACCGGCTCAGCAGTGAGTGCCGCAAGCAGTCCCCATATTAAAAAAAGATGTTTTATCATAACCTTTATTGAATTTTGGGTTGCTGAAAAATTCTGAAGTTGACGCAAAAGCTGCAGAGTTATTGCAAATGGTGGAGCTGCCGGTGGAATTTAAAGACCGTTTTCCTCATAGCATGAGCGGAGGTCAGCGCCAGCGTTTGGGTATAGCCAGGGCACTTTCTCTGGAACCGCAGATCATTGTCTGCGATGAAGCCACTTCAGCGCTGGATGTTTCTGTACAGGAAAAAATTTGTGAATTGCTGGTACGGCTGCAGCGGGAAAAAGATATTACATATCTTTTTATCTGTCATGATATTGGTCTGGTTGATTTGATGAGCCATCAGGTCGCGGTCATGTATCTTGGTAATGTAGTAGAAAGATTGGAAGGGTGTAGGTTATCGACAGGCAGCGCTCATCCTTATACAAAGGCTTTGATCAAGTCTATTTTTAAGGTAGATTTTAAACCCGGTGAGAGGATCCAGCCATTGGAAGGAGATATCCCCAGTCCTCTGGATCTGCCGCAGGGGTGCCCGTTTCAAAGCCGCTGCGGGCAATGCCGGGAAATATGCCGTCAGGAAAAACCGCCGTTGCGTGAAATTCATTCGGGGCATTTTGTAGCCTGTCATTTCGTTAAATAATTTTTGGGTATATTGCAGCAGTCTTATTGAGTGCTGCAATATAAAAACTTCTTAAAGTGAATAAATACTTATTTGTTCATATTTAAACACGGTTAAATTAAGTACACTTTTAAAAATATAAAATCGGTAAAAGTGTACTTAGCATATATTTTTTTAGGAGTTGATTATGATGAAAAAAACTTTGGTGCTTGCTATGGCAATGGCGCTGGGAGTGACTGCTTCAGCGTATGCCGCTAATCCTTTTTCTGATGTTCCGGCCGGGCATTGGGCTTATGATGCTGTTAACAGACTGGCGGCAGCCGGAATTGTTGATGGTTATGGCGACGGTAATTTTGGCGGCGAACGTCTGATGACACGTTATGAAATGGCACAAATTGTAGCAAAAGCTATGGCTAAAGGCGCTAATGTTGACCGCCTGGCTGCAGAATTCGCCGATGAACTGGACAGCTTGGGAGTACGCGTGGCAGCTTTAGAGAAAAAAGCGGATAATGTGAAGATTACAGGACAAATCCGTTATGAATATGCAGGGCGTGACGGAGATTTTAAGAAAACTAAAGGCAGTGTTGCAAAAAATCGTCTGCGCACTCGTTTATTTGTAAATGGCAGTGTAAATGAAGACTGGACTTATACGGCCCGTATTCAAAATGACCAGAATCTTGCTAATGATTCAGGTGATGAAGATACCAAACTCAATCAAGCCTATGTTACAGGTAAATTGGGTGGATTTAATGTTATGGCGGGTAAAGCACCTGTATTTTTAGCTAATGGCAACCTTTATGACGATACTGCAGAAGTTTCTGTGCCTGATCCTGTTACAGTTAAAATGCAGGAAGCACCTGTTGTAAGAAATGTTATGCCGGATGTTAAGCTGCCAGAGAAGAATGTTTCGGATAGTATGCCATGTAAGACAGAGACAAAATCTGCAGAGTCTGCAAAAGCAGAAATTAAGCCGAAAAGACTTCCGGAGCCATTTGAAATTAAGGGTTCTCTGCAGATGGTTAAAGAAGATAAAGTAAGATATGAAGCTGTGACAAAATCTGAACCACCAAAGCAGATGAACCTTTTTGAGAATAAGCTCCTTGATGAGAACAGCCGTAACAAATACAGAATCATAGGGCAGCTGTTTGATACTTACTGGCTTATTGAATTTGAAGATAAGTTCTATATGATGGATCAGCACGCAGCGCATGAGAAGGTGCTTTATGAAAGAACGATGAATAAGCTTCATGATAAGACAATTGGAACTCAGATGATTCTTCCACCGATTGTATTGTCGCTTAATATGCATGAGGAAGAAATATACAAGACTAATCAGGATATATTTAAAAGATTAGGGTATGAGATTGAAGAGTTTGGCGGCAATGAATATAAGGTTACAGGAATTCCAGCAGGACTTCCTAAGATGGATTACAAACAGCTCCTTATTGATGTTCTGGATGGACTTTCTGAAGAAAGTGCCAGCAAAGATCCTGATATTATTACTGAAAAGGTTGCAAGCATGTCATGTAAAGCGGCTGTAAAGGGCAATAACAGACTGTCATTTAATGAAGCATTTGAACTGATGGACGAGCTTATGAAGGCAGAGAATCCATATAACTGTCCACACGGCAGACCAACACTTATTATGATGAGCAGATATGAGATAGAAAAGAAATTTAAACGAATAGTATAGAGGCTGATATGAAGAAAGAACCTTTAATAATACTTACAGGTCCGACAGCAGTTGGAAAGACTGAACTTTCCATTGCACTTGCAAAGGCGGTAAATGGTGAGATAATAAGTGCCGATTCCATGCAGGTATACAGATATATGGATATCGGAACTGCCAAGATAACAAAAGAAGAGATGCAGGGGGTTAAGCATTATCTTGTTGATGAGATTGAGCCTTCAGAGGGCTTTGATGTGGCAAGATTTAAGTCTATGGCAACAAATGCAATACAAAAAATCCGTGAGAACGGTCATATTCCTGTAGTTGTTGGTGGTACGGGATTTTATATTCAGGCACTTTTATATGATTCTACATTTGAAGATGATGAAAGTGATTATGAATACAGGAATTACCTTCAGGGGATTGCTGATACTAAGGGTGCAGAGGTGCTTCATGATATGTTAAAGGAAGCTGACCCTGAATCCGCAGAGGCAATTCATGCTAATAATGTCAAAAGAGTTATTCGTGCACTTGAATTTTATAAGACGACAGGCAGAAAGATATCAGAGCATAATAATGAGCAGAGAGCTAAAGAGTCGCCTTATAATTTTTGTTACTTTGTTCTTAATGATAAAAGAGAAATTTTATACGACAGAATAAACAGGCGTGTTGATATAATGTTTGACAACGGACTGCTTGATGAGGTAAAACATTTGTCGGACATGGGGCTTGTAAAAGACGATGTTGCCATGCAGGGAATCGGATATAAAGAGGTGTTCGATTATCTTGATGGGCTTCTTCCGGATGGATTGATTGTGTATACAGAGACTAAGAGCGGAATACGTAAGGAATATAAGGGAAGCAACAGCAATGAACTTAAAGTTCCTCTTGC
>ENA-UESS01000836-UESS01000836.1-human-gut-metagenome-genome-assembly--contig:-NODE-836-length-13508-cov-9.269079_pt1 | contig 13508 bp, 13 predicted proteins | sample MGYA00243004_ERZ508005 | MGnify/ENA primary metagenome ERZ508005 (study PRJEB26167, sample SAMN06115471) | human gut metagenome | host: Homo sapiens | place: China:Guizhou | collected 2016-06-29...
AATCCGGTTCGGTCGATGCGGTCTGCATGGATATCGGTGTCGCAAAGTACGAATTAGAAGCCCGAGGCAGCAAATATACGCGAAGTAACAGTTACCGCAGTCAGTTTTTTGCCTGTCATCCTTCCGCAACTGGGAAATATCGATGTGCATACTGTGGCAAAAAAAAGCCAAAAGATAAAATAACCATTGACCATATTTTCCCGGTTCATTGTATGGAAAAATATCCGGCCGTGCGCAAAAGAGCCGCATTGTTTGGAATTCACGGTTCGAATGATATGAAAAACTTATGTACTGCCTGTATGCGGTGCAATCAGAAAAAAGAAGCGAAAATGGGAATTTGGATTCTGAAAGGCTTTCTTGGAAAACAGCCTTGGTACTGGCCGCTTCGGAGAATACTTACGGTGATATTGGTGTTTTTTGTGCTATATCTCGGGCGAAAAATATATATGCCTGTGGTATGTAACTGGATAAATACATTACAAAAATAAAAGCTGGGAAAATGTATAAATACATGCAAATCCGGGAATTATTTTCCAGAGGTGAAAAGCATGAAAAACAGAAAACCAATGCATATCGGAATCATACCGGACGGAAACCGCAGATGGGCAGAGCAGCATAAATTATCCAGAGAAGCCGGTTATGCATACGGACTAAAACCGGGGCTGCTTCTTTTACAGCAGGCAAAAACGTATGGAATTCAGGAAATCACATATTATGGGTTTACCGTTGACAATTGCAGGCGTCCGAAAGAACAGGTGCAGGCCTTTCAGCAGGCGTGTGTGCAGGCGGTGCATGATCTTGCCACAGAGGGGGTGGATCTGCTCGTGATCGGGAATACCGATTCAAAATGTTTTCCGGAAGAATTAAAGAAGTATACAAATCGAACTGCGATAAACGGAGGTGGTATCCGGCTGAATTTTCTTGTAAATTATGGTTGGAAATGGGATCTGTCCAACATAAAAAGCGCGGGTTTTTTGCATTCTTCGGATATTTCGCGAATTGATATGGTGATCCGCTGGGGCGGCATGCGGCGGCTCTCCGGTTTTTTGCCGGTGCAGTCGGTTTACGCAGACTTTTATGTGGAAGAAAAATTGTGGCCCGATTATGAAAAATCGGATTTTTACCGGGCCATGGACTGGTATAAAAAACAGGATGTAACTTACGGAGGATAAAAAGAATATGGCAATTGGAGCATTACAGACAGGATACACTACATTATACGGAAAAGTAGCAGGACTGGGTACACAAAACGGACAAACGCGCGGAAGCAGTTTTCGGGAGCATATAGACGGAACCGAAAAGAAAGCGCCGTATCAGCATCTGGCACAAAACGGTACAATCACGTACAAAGGGGTTACGTTTGTATGTGATACGGACAGAAATCGGATTACACTCGGGGATGTCACCGACCGGAGCAAGTGCCTGAACATCAGCTTAAAAGGTGGCGGGTGCCTGATGGTCAACCGGGATAATCTCAGTGACCTGTCACAGGCAATTACGATGTTCTGCCCGGAGGATATCAACCGTATCATGACAGCAATCGCGGAGGATAAGCGGGCGCAGCAGATGCTTCTGGAAAAGGACGAAATGGAAAGCAGTGTTGGGGAAATCATCACGGAATAAAAGAATGTACTATGATTTAACAAAAGGAACAATATCAAAAAATCTTATCTTATTTGCACTGCCGATGATGGCGGGCAATCTGATGCAACAGTTTTACAATATTGCGGATACACTGATTGTCGGGCGCGTGGTTGGAAAGAATGCACTCGCGGCGGTGGGGTCCGCCTATACACTTATGACCTTTTTGACCTCGATTTTTCTGGGACTTTCCATGGGGGCAGGAGTCTTATTTTCCATTTATAAAGGGAAAAACGATAAGCATGCGCGCGGGTAGCTGTGGCGCATGCTTTTGTGCTGATCATGGCAGTGATGGTCTTCGTTAACGTGCTGGTGTATGTGTGTATGCATCCTATTCTGTGGTTTCTACGTGTGCCACAGGAAGTCATGGAGGAGATGCAGCAGTCGGTCATGAATTTTGGAATTCTGATGGTGCAGGGGCTTGTAAACAGTTTCGGGGCAACAACGATGGCGGCATTTGCGGCAGCGGTCAAAATTGACACATTTGCATATCTTCCGGTACAGGATTTCGGCAATGCGTATTCCACGTTTGTCGCACAGAATTATGGGGTGAAAGATTACGGACGGATCCAAAAGGGAACGAAGGAAGCCTTTGCGATCAGTATTGTATTCAGTATCATTATTTCCATTCTGGTGTGCACGTTTGCAGCATCTCTGATGGAGATTTTTGTGAAGGCACAGGAGACGGCGGTCATCGCGTGTGGTGTGCAGTATCTGCGTATCGAGGGCTCGTTTTACTGTGGAATCGGGTGTCTGTTTCTGCTGTACGGATATTACCGGGCAATCAACAAAGCACAGATGTCAGTGGTACTTACGGTGATCTCTCTGGGGCTGCGTGTTGTGCTGGCCTATATCCTTTCGGTGCCGTTGAAAGCCCCGGGAATCTGGGTGGCAATTGTGAATCACAAAAATTTAAAAGAAATTTAATAAGAAGACAAAAGATTCCGTGCTATAATGAGCCTGTCAGAATGTAAAACGATGGGAGGAAATGAGCATGAGAACGTATGGACGTTTATTGAAAAATATAGCAGCAATAGCACTTCTTCTGGCGTTGCTTTCCCTGCTGTTGCCGTTTTGTAAGTTTTCGGCAGGCGGGCAGGAGATGACGCTGTCCGGTCTGGATGTGGTGAAAGCAGGAGGCAGAGCCGGTTACACGTATCTGACAAAAGGCGGAGTGGCAGATACTTTCGTTTTAAAAGCTCCGATCACGGTTGGTACGGTAAAAAGCAGTCTTTCTTATGTGCAGGGAGCGGGACAGACGCGGCTTCTGGCAGTTTGTGCGATCGCAGCACTGCTCCCGGTGCTGCTTTGTTTTTTGTCGGTGGGAATGTTGTTTCTGGCAGAAGGAAAAAAGACGATGATCCTGCCTACGCTGTTTACCAGTCTGGTGCTGGCAGAACTGCTGGTCGTTTTGACTGTGTTTCCGGCACTGCATCCGTTCCTGTTGGCGGGGGTATATTTCTTTACGCTGCTGCACGGAGTTGCATGGATACTCATACTGACAGGATGGATTACAGGCGGGTACCTGCCATCGGAGAAGCAGGAAAAAGAGCAGAAAAAACGGGGGAAAAATCCGAAGCAGTCCGGACACGGCTGGCGGCGCAAAAAAGCTCACCGGCGGAGAAAGTCGAAAAAGAAACATGGCCGGAAAGAGGATTCTTCCACAAAAAAGAAGAATACAGCAGAAAACAAAATACTTGAGTGGAATCATTGTCAGATTTCCTATGATCCTTTTGAGCAGACATACCGGATGGTCAGTGATTCTCCGGAGAAGATTTTACTGCTGAAAGAAGACAACGTGATAGGGACGTTAGAACAGGGAGAACGCGTACGTGTGGGTCGCCCGGTGACGTTGCAGGTTCAGGGAAAGGAAGGACATCTGCAAAAGCGGACTGGAAACAGTCTAAGGAAGAACAGGCACTGTTAAAGAAGAAAAAAAATGAGCTGAAAAAAACCGAAGAACGGATTACCGTCATTGAAGACCGCTTAAAAGCAATTGAGGAAGAATCCGCACTTCCGGAGGTCTGTACCGATACGGCACGTCTTTTGGAACTGCACAAGGAAAGCACGAAGCTTTCCGAAGAACTTGACACGCTGTATGAAAAGTGGGAAGAACTGTCGGAATAGAAATGAGGAATAGTGTGAAAAATCCTTAAATCTAAGATTTTTCACACAGCGATTTGTGCCGCAGGCGTCACAAATCCGCTTTTTATCGCAGAACTGAATAAATTCAGTTCGCGATTTCTCCGGCATTAGAATGCCTGCGGAATGGAGAGAAATATGTATTTAGATAAAGAAAAAGCTGTAAAAGCATTTATGGGAACGGGAGAAAAAAACGCAGCCGGAGAAGATTTAGTCACATTTTTGGAAAAATATGACCCGCATAAATATCAGAATCCGTGCAATACCGTAGATATGGCGGTATTTGCCTATAATGAATCCGAAAAGAAAGTGACCAAAGTACTGCTGATTCAGCGGGGAAACCACCCAAGCATCGGATGGTGGGCGCTGCCGGGCGGATTTGTGGAGTACAGGGAAAATCTCGAAACGGCGGCAGCAAGAGAATTACAGGAAGAAACAGGAATTGAGCATTTAAACTTTGAACAGTTAAAAACATATGGTGCATATGACAGGGACCCGCGTACGCGGATTATCACAACTGCCTATATTGCGCTGGTGCCGGAGGGACTTCTGCATGAAAAAGCCGGCGATGATGCTAAAAATGCAGGCTGGTTTACAATAAAAGATACCGAAATTTCAAGAAAAGACAACGCAGACGGTACAGTCTGCGCGACGCATCGGTTATGCCTTGAAAATAAGGGACTGGCGGTCCGCACGGAATCCCAGGTCCGTGTAGAGTGGAGTCCGGGTGCGGTACTTGAAAATAAAACCTATACGATGGAACACACGACCCTGCTGGCTTCTGACCACAGTGCCGTCATTCTGGAAGGATATGAGTATCTGGTAAAAAGACTGGCGGACAGACCGTAGCTGCCATTTTGCGGGTCGGAAAAAAGACCGATGTGCGGTGGATAAAAGGTAAAAAGCATGAATAAAAATGTCACAAATACCAGTACAAAAACAGGCAGAATCAGCGGAACCGGACGATGCGGTTTGTGGTAGGAAAATGTATTATAATATGGAAGACACGCATACCGGTAAAAGGTATAGTGGGCGTATAAAACAGCAATAAAATAAATAGCGATGTTTACCCAGTCCAGATTAAAGCCTAAAATACCGTTGATGCCGTAAAATAAGACGACAACGGCTGCCATGCCGCAGAGTTCGCCAAATGCCGCGCCGTCCCAGTAGCAGGATAAAAACATTTTTTTCAGACTGCGGTTGGAAATAGGTGCATTGCCGCCTGCAATACCGGCAAAACAGCCGATTACAAGCAGTAAAAGAAACGGAAAAAACAATAGCTTTAAATGTTCCCATGTAGACTCATTGACAGGAACAAAAGGGGCAATCAGACGGTTCTGACCGAAAAAATCAAAGGCAAAGTGACAGGCAGTGCCAAGCGCCGCAGTAAGGATAAAAGAAACTGCGGTAAATATTTTTAAGCGCGTAAGTTTTTGGGTGACAGTATTCATAAAACTCCAATCCGCCGGAATACGGCATATACAAAGGTTTGATGATGACATCATAAGATAGTGTATCCATAATATAATTGGAATATAACACAGAAACCGAATACAAAAATCAGAAAGGACATTTAAAAATGGCAAAACAGACGTGGAAACCGGGAAATATGTTATATCCCGTACCGGCAGTGATGGTGAGCTGCCAGCGCGAGGGCGGAAAACCGAATATTATTACCGTGGCATGGGCAGGAACAATCTGTTCAGATCCGGCAATGCTTTCAATTTCCGTAAGGAAAAACCGATATTCCTATGACATTATAAAGGAAACAAAAGAATTTGTTGTAAATCTGACGACAAAGCAGTTATGCCGTGCAACCGATTACTGTGGTGTGCGTTCCGGCAGGGATGTTGATAAGTTTCAGGAAATGCACCTGACACCGCAGCCGTCAGAAAAGGTAAAAGCACCGGGCATTGCGGAAAGTCCGGTCAATATAGAGTGCCGTGTGACACAGGTGCTTGAACTGGGCACACACGATATGTTTCTGGCAGAAGTCGTGGCGGTGCGGGTTGATGATGATTACATGGATGAAAAAGGCAGATTTGACTTAAATGCGGCAGATTTAGTGGCATATTCCCACGGTGAATATTTTACACTGGGTAAAAAGCTTGGCACATTCGGATATTCCGTAGCAAAAAACAAACCCCAAAGCATTGCCGGAAACAACCCGAAACACAAGTCTAAAAGCAGCACAAAAAAAGGTGTAAAAGCGAAAGGCAGAAGCGGTAAACATACCCGAAAAGAAAAAGGAAAAAAGTAAGACAAAAAGGGGGCATTTTCGTTGAAAATCACACAGTTGTCCATTAAAAATTTTAAATCCGTAGAGGAACTGGTAATCCGCGATATTGAAGACGTACTTATTTTAGTCGGAAGAAACAATGCCGGAAAATCTGTCATGCTTGATGCAATCCGCGCGGTATCCGGCGATTATGCCATATCCGAAGCAGATTTTCACCACCGGGACGGCAATATTACCATCGGCATACAGCTTCTGATTACAGATGAAGATTTAGAGTATCTGCATCAGAACGGCATTGTCGGTAATTTCAAGCAGTTCTCACTGTGGAAAGAAAATTTTTGTAAAAAGCTGCCGTCCTATCAGGAAACGGAGGATGGCGGCACGCTTGAATTTGAATACATTTACGGCAGAAACGGCATCGTACGCTATAAAGACGGTTATTTTAAAAACAACCGTTATATCAAAAGTATTTTTCCGAAAATCTATTTCGTGGACCAGTACCGTGACAAAGAAGATATCAGTCAGGATTTGATTTTATTACAGCAGGATACCGGACTGCAGGCACTGCGGGACGACCGGTGCATTTTTGATGAAAAACGCAAATGCCACCAGTGCTTTGAATGTATCGGCGTAATCCAGAAAAAAACGCCGGAACAGCTGACACTGATGGAAACGAGCCGCCTGTTGCAGTACAAATTATTTACGTGTAATTTAAACCGGTTGTCAGAGCGTTTAAACTACTATTTCAGCCGCAACGGCGGGCAGTCCCATGAAATTCATTATGAGATTAAATTTGATGCGGACGAATTGTTTAAAATTGATACCGTTGTGCGTATGCGCGGCAGCAAAAAAGAGGGCGGACTGGATGCGCTCGGTGAAGGCTTAAAAAGCATTTACATTTTATCCCTGCTTCAGACCTATGTGGATACAAAAAACACAGCACCGTATATTATTATGGTAGATACACCGGAAATTTATCTGCACCCGCAGTTAAAAAAGGTTGCGAGTGAAATCCTTTACCGGCTGTCCAAAAAGAATCAGGTTATATTTTCCACGCACGAGCCGGAGATGCTGTTTAACTTTACATCGGGACAGATTCGTCAGGTGTATTCCGACAGCAGGTACAATACGTGTGTACGTGAAGACACCGACTTGGATGCCATTTTAAATGATCTGGGCTATACGGCAAATGACTTGATGAATGTGAGCTTTGTCTTTATTGTTGAGGGTAAGCAGGATAAGAGCCGCCTGCCGCTGCTGCTTAAAAAATATTATTCCGAGGTCTATGATGAGTCCGGACAGCTCAAGCGCATTGCGATTATTTCCACCAACAGCTGCACGAATATCAAGACGTATGCCAATTTAAAATACATTAATTCCGTTTATTTAAAGGACAGTTTTATGATGATCCGGGACAGCGACGGCAAAAACAGGATGCAGTTAGGACAGCAGCTCTGCAAATATTACGGCGACCGGTCACATGAAGATAAAGGCAATCTTCCACGGGTTACGGAGAAAAATGTGCTGATTTTAAAATATTATTCGTTTGAGAATTATTTTCTGTTTCCGGAAGTCATGGCGCAGATTGGTGTTGTAAAAAGTGTCGATGCGTTTTACGACATTTTGTGGAGTAAATATCAGGAATATCTCTATAAATTAACAAGTGTGAAAGCCATGTTAAAAAAAACGGGGATAAAGCTACAGTCCCGTCAGGACATTGTGGATAACATTGAAAATATCCGGATTTACGTGCGCGGTCACAAACTGTACGACATTTTCTACGGCCGTTATAAAAAGCAGGAAAATGAAATCCTGACGAAATACATTGAAGCTGCGCCGCGGGAAATTTTCGCGGATATTCTTGAAAAAATAGATGCGTTTGTCTACTTTGATTCGCGTAAAAAAGAAGAATAACACTACAGGCTTAAAAGGGCGGACATCAAAGATGCCCGCTCTTTACAAATTGCTCCGGATATGGTAACATGACAAATATTACAAAAGTGTTACAAAACAGTAAACTACACAGTTTATGGATTATGTTATAGATTATGATAGAAATGCCGTCACACGGCAGAAATGGAGAGAGTCATGTCACATTTTACCAAATATGGGAAAAGAATGAGACTGATGCTGCTGACAGCAATGTTTGTTGCCAGTATGGTATGCTTATTTGCAATACCGTTTGTAGAAAAGAATCTTTTAAATAATCAGGTAGCGTATTACCGTATAGAAATAAACGGAACAGAAGTCGGGGCTGCCAATTCCCGCGCAGATGCGGCAAAAGCGCTTGCAGATGCAAGAGGACGGCTTTCCGGCATTTATCCTGATGTTGTATATATGGAGCCGGAGTATACGGTAATTAAAGAGAGCCATCTTACGGCGGAACGCATGAGTGAGGAAGAACTCTCAGACAATATCTATAGTGCATTATTTTCCAGTATAACAGATGTGAATTCACAGATTGCCTATATGGTCAGAATGGACGATGCAACGGTTACACTTGCAAGTCTGGATGATGTGTATACGCTGCTTTCCCGTGTGGAACAGCAGTATGACACCCAAAAAGAGTATACGGTGCAGTTAAATGCCACAGGCAGCAGCGGAGATTATACCGTCAGCTTTGAAAAGACCCAGACGGATGCCAGCAAAGACATCGTATCTGCGGTACTAAGCGGACAGGCATCCACGACACAGGAAGACGGAACGGTCGTGCATGACGGGATTACATCCATTGATTTTGCGCAGAATGTAACTGTCAGCGAAGTGCTTCTTGCAAAGACCGGGATTGTCAATGTGGACACGGCTTACGAAGCAGTGACAAAATCATCAGAAAACCGTGTGTTATATGAAGTAAAGGCGGGAGAAACCGTTGAATCCGTCGCTTCCGATTACAGAATTGATAAAGAACAGATTTACGAATGGAATACGCAGCTGGATACGGATTCGGTGCTTGCAGAGGGTGAGATGATAACACTTTCCGTACCGGAAACCCTGCTGTCTGTTGTGATGACAAAGCGTGAAACATATGATGAGACGTATCGTGCAACACCGCAGTATATACAGGATGAGGAAGCACAGAAGGGTAAGAATACGATAGAGGAAGAAGGAAGCACAGGAACCAGAAAGGTTACGGCAGAGGTTTCCTATATTAATGGAAGACGGACAGATACGAAGATTATAGATGAAAAAGTCCAGACAGAATCGCAGCCACAGGTGATTTCAGTGGGTACGAAGTCAGACAGTGCGTATGGATTACCGGTTTCCGGACAGTTTGGCGGAAATGTAAATAACGGTGTCATCTGGCTTGCAAAAGAGCGGACATCTGTTTATGCGGCAGCAGAGGGTACGGTGACACGTACCGGATGGTATGCAGATTACGGATATTGTATTGACATTACACATAAAGACGGCTCCGTAACAAGATATGGACACCTTGATGCAATTGGTGTGGTAAAAGGGCAGAATGTGACAGCAGGACAGCTGATTGCCAACAGCGGAAGCACCGGGAACTGTGAACAGCCGTGTCTGTATTTTGAGCTGTGGATAAACGGAAGCACCGTAAATCCACTGCGCTTTATTCAGTAAAAGATAGTTCTTATGTATCAGATAAAGCATATACTGTAAATGCGCCTTTGCAAAACAAAGCTATTTTCGCAAGGTTTTTTTGGCTGTACTCTTTACAAATGTGATGTTTATGTTATAATTTAACAGAATATGTTGAAAATAATAATGAAGTTGATATAGATAAGATAGAGGTGCATAACAATGGAACAGTATGTGATTAAGGGTGGAGTACGCCTTCAAGGAGAAGTTTCCATAGGTGGAGCAAAGAATGCAGCACTCGGCATTCTCGCTGCTGCGATTATGACAGATGAAACGGTAACGATAGAAAACGTGCCGAATGTACGGGATATTCGTGTACTTTTACAGGCAATTGAGGGGATTGGTGCAAAGGTTACTTATGTATACAATAATTCCGTTCAGATTAACGGTGGTTCTATCAGTGATATTAATGTAGATTACGAATATATTAAGAAAATCAGGGCGTCATATTATTTACTGGGCGCACTGCTTGGAAAGTACAAGGAATCTCAGGTGGCTCTTCCGGGCGGATGTAATATCGGAAGCCGTCCGATTGACCAGCACATCAAGGGCTTTAAGGCTCTGGGTGCGGAAGTGGATATTTCCTACGGAAAGATTCATACAAAGGCAGAAAAGCTTGTGGGCAGCCACATTTATTTTGATGTCGTGACAGTCGGCGCAACAATTAACCTGATGTTAGCTTCCTGCATGGCAGAAGGCGATACGATTCTTGAAAATGCAGCAAAAGAGCCGCATATCGTAGATGTAGCGAACTTCTTAAATGCAATGGGCGCGAATATCAAAGGTGCCGGAACAGACGTTATCCGTATTAAAGGCGTTTCCCGTCTGCACGGTACGACGTATTCGATTATTCCGGATCAGATTGAAGCGGGAACATTTATGTTTGCGGCAGCAGCAACCAAAGGTGATATTACGGTAAGAGATGTCATTCCAAAGCATCTGGAATCTTTATCCGTATTAAAATAGGGTTTGGGATAATAAGCATTGGTGTTTGCACCGAGTGGATCGCCTTCAGGACGCCAATAATCCATATGTTCTTTGAATGCAGTCGATTGCCACAATCCTCCATTGGCCCCCCAGAAGTATGGCCCGTCCAACCAATAATCCCTTTTCATTACCCCTTGCAGGAACACCGAAAAGTCGAATCCTTTCCATGCCCCGGTCAACGTCAAACCGAAATTATATCTTGGGGTGTTGTTACCGATTATTGTCAGGTCACCATGATCTTCCAAAGTATTCGAACCATTGTTGACACCTTCTTTTCCATCAAGATTGGCATACATAACGTCACCGGCTCCCCAGTTCGTCCCCCAGTTTGGGGTACCTCCATTGGCCAAGTGTGCATTCATTTCTTCCTGGGTTTGTGCAATACCGATCGTTTTGTATCCCCAGATGTCACCCAATATTTGTCCATTATAGTATACATCCGAAGAGAGTGAGTTCGTAGGATTCGGATATCTCAATATTTTACGCTTCCCGTCAGATAAAACAAATCGTGCACTATAATCAAATTCACTGATGCGATCTCTCCATGAAAGTTCCAACTCCCAACCGTATGACTTCATATCACAGTTGTTCACTTGGGGAGGTAGGGCCCCTAACACGGGAGGTAATATAGGAGCCGGACCGATCATATCGTATGTATAACGGTTATAATAGCCGACCGATCCTGTCAGACGGTTATCGAGTAAACCGAAATCCAAACCAATGTCCCATGATTCAATGGTTTCCCAGGTCATCAGTGAATTGACGATACCCGGAAGTTGGGCAGTGTTCTGCTTTTTACTGTCGATCAACCATCCCGAATTGGCAGATCCCGTAATCATATTCTGGTAAAACGGATACCAGGCATTGGCCTTATCCGTGTTGTTGTTACCAAGCTGCCCCCAAGAACCTCTTAACTTCAAAGTGCCGATAACACCGGCCAATGGACGGAAGAAGTCTTCGCGTGCAATATTCCATCCGGCGGAGAATGACGGAAACAACCCCCAGCGCTTATCGCCAACAAACCGTGAAGAACCGTCATAACGCAGATTGGCTTCTAACATATACCGTTCTTTATAGTTGTAGTTCACACGTCCGAAGAAACCGGCAATTGCTCTTTCACGTGCCCATGCATTTGCTTTCTGATTGTCCTGTGTCAATCCTAAAGAAGGGACATTCGAGCTGATCAGGTCGGTTCCAAACCCGGTCATTCCGCTTGGCCGGAAGAGTTCGGCATTGAAACCGCCCATCACTTTAAAATAATGATTACCGATTGTTTTTGCATAGTCACTATAAATGTTTCCGGAGAAATAATCTTCATCTTCACGTTCGTCCTGAACCTCCGAATACCCTGCTGCTCCACCGTTCCATGACAATAAATAAGGTTTATTGTTTACGTCATATCCATAGATCGGTAATACAGCCCAGTGTTGTTTTCGCGTATACGTACGCATGCTTCCTTCTACTACGATTCGCCAGTCTTTAACGGGCTCGAAGATGGCTTGCAGCTGATTGGTATACCAATTTCTTTGACTGGTTTGTACGCCTCCCTCTTCCAATTGGATGATTTCCATGTTGGGCATATAATGGCCGTTTGGATCCATTGGAGCGCAAGTGGGCCAGCGACGGGCAATGTTATGAAAAAACGCACCTGTCATGTAGGTGGGACGGTCATAATCCTCACGGGTCCATTTGCTTGTATAGTTCAATGTGACCCATTCCGCAGGTTTTGCCGAAATTTTGGCGTTCATCGTATAGCGGTTGAAGTTATCTTCGCCATGCCTGATAAGGCCGTTCTGATTCAGGAAGCTGCCACTGATCATATAGGTCAGTTTCTCAGTTCCTCCACTGATACTCAGGTTGTGTTCCGTAGAAGGCGTCCAGCTCTTATAGAACTCTTTGAACCAGTCTGTATTGGCAAAAGATCCTGCATAGCTTTTCCATTTGCCGTCCGGTCCGGCCTCCACTCCATAATATTCGGGAGTAGAAGGGTCGGTAAATTTTCCGTTTTGGAAGTCCAGGATATTTTGCAATGCTTTTTCATCAAAGGTAGGAGATTCTCCACCATTGGTCGAAGCCCGGTTAAAGTATTGTGCAAAAGTGTAAGAATCCACCATATCGGGCAGCTGAATAGCATCTGAGAAACGCACATTACCCGAATAATTTACACGGGTTTTACCACTCTTGCCACTCTTCGTAGTAATCAGGATGACTCCGAATGCCGCACGTGCACCATAGATTGATGAAGAGGCTGCGTCTTTCAGTACAGATACCGATTCAATATCGTTTGGGTTAACAGTGTTCATGTCTCCTTCGATTCCGTCGATCAATACCAGCGGACTGCTACTCGATCCGTCACTTATCGTACCCGCTCCACGGATATTCACGTTTAGTTTGCCATCCAACGTGCCACCGCTACTTCCTACAGACATATTTAGTCCGGGAATAACCCCTTGTAATGCTTGTGACACATTTTGTACGGGACGTGATTCCAAGACGTCTGCATTGACCATGCTTACAGATCCGGTAACGTTTACTTTCTTTTGTGAGCCGTAACCCACTACTACCACTTCGTCCAATTGTTTTGAATCTTCCTGCATAGTGATATGGAGTTCCTTTCCGGTCACTTCCATGGTAATGGTTTTATAACCGATAAATGAAAACTCAAGGAGAGCTTTTGGGGGAGTGTCAATTGAGAATTTTCCATCCAGGTCAGTGATGGTTCCGGTATTGGTGCCCTGCACTTTTACGGAAACTCCAATAAGAGGCTCACCGGTGTTGTCGATGATAACACCGGTGGTCTTCACTGTTTGTTGTTGTATACTTGCAGTCTCTTGTGTTTTGTAAGTATCGGCTTTTGCTTGTACGGGCAGCACACAGCACAGTAATAAAGTTGCGG
>ENA-UESS01000843-UESS01000843.1-human-gut-metagenome-genome-assembly--contig:-NODE-843-length-13488-cov-12.548207_pt1 | contig 13488 bp, 10 predicted proteins | sample MGYA00243004_ERZ508005 | MGnify/ENA primary metagenome ERZ508005 (study PRJEB26167, sample SAMN06115471) | human gut metagenome | host: Homo sapiens | place: China:Guizhou | collected 2016-06-29...
AAAGAGGTAGCCCTCACACTTCATAAAGCGATTGGGGGCATCGGCATCGTCCGGGACATACTGCCAGAAGGTGTACTCACTGAAATCTCCGGTGTTGGCTTCTTCCAGAAACTCCTCGGCAGTACACAGACCGGCTTCCTCCATTTTCTGGGCAATTGCAATGGCGGTGGTTCCCTCCGGGAAGGTCAGACGCACCGAATCCGCCTTGGCATACGTGGACAGCTCTGCGATCAGGCCATCGTAGGAATATCCGCCGGTTTGCAGCGTAAAATCACCGTACTGCAGTTTTCCGGCGGCACCCTTGTGCCCCACATACCAGCGGAACAGATAGGCCGAACGGATCACTCCAGCCTCCTTCAGCTCCTTTGCGATGGCAGCAACGCCGCTGCCCTGGGGGATGCTGACGGTCACCTCTGCACCGGGCTTTCCTCCATTGCCGTTGATCTCGTTATACGCAAACACACCTGCTGCACCGACTGTCAGTACCAGCAGCAACAGCACGACCAACAGGATCTTCAGCGCACTGCCTTTTTTCTTTTTCTGGTGTTTCTCTGCCATATCCACGTTCCTTTCAATCCATCATCAGGCGCATGTAGCTCTCCGAAACATCAAAAGGTTCTCCTTCAAAGCGGATGAGGCCATACTCCTGCCGGGTTCCCTCGCCCAGGAACAGATTCTGGGCAGCCCCCACCGTGATGACAGCCTTTTCCACAATGACCTCTTTCTCCCGGGCGGCTTCCATCAGCACCTCGGCAGCACGGTCATTTTCCGCCATCATCTCCACAAAGTAAAGAGTATCCTCCCTGCGGAAATAGATGCCGTAGCCCTGCTCACTGGATACGATGGTCGCGCCACGGGAATACAGGTCCCGCAGAACTTCCCCCATCTGCTCCGGCGGCAGCTGAACGGTGTCGGGCCAGTATTTTGCCCGCAGCTCGCAGAGTTTTTTCGCCGTCACGGAATCGAATTCCGCCTGGCTCCACAGGTTGCGCTCCACCTCCCGGGGCAGGCAGCGCAAGGCAAAGGCTTTCTGGAAGCCTTTATCCTGCAGCAGCGTTGATTGTTCCGGGCTGGTGGGCACTGCCACCACAAATCCTGCGCCCCGCAGTTTCTGCTGGGCGCACAGGGTATCCACCAGGCCCGCAAGGAGCAGGCTGCCCTGCCCGCACAGACCGAACAGATAGCTGCCCGGGCGGCCCTGCAGGGTCACCGGCACAGCCAGTGCCACAGCCTCAATGTGGTCGTTTTCCTCCGCGACGTAGACATTCTGCACCCCGGCAAAGCGCTCCACAGCGCCACGGACAAACTCCTCCGTGTCGCCGCGCTGGGCCTGCCACAGGGCCAGCACCTCCGCCCAATCGGACGGCTGCATCAAACGGTACATGATATAGGATGCCTCCTTTTGTTTCAAATAACAGCGAGAGCAAGAGTTCTGACCTCTCCCTGAATATCCTCAATGCTCCGCATCTTCTCCCCTGCCGTGCAGTGGACGGTATCCCAGCCGAGGTGAGCGGCGCAGTATTCTGCCGCCCGGCGGCTGCGGGCCAGATATTCGGTGTCCTTTTCATGGACATCCTTCCTGGTCTCGTCGCCATGGTAGCGGGCAGTCATCAGCCGCTGGCTCACCGCCGGGTCAACCTGCAGATAGATCACCTTATCCGGTGCAGGCAGGCCCAGCAGGTGGTATTCATAGTCAAAGAGCCACTGCAGGAATGTGTCCCACTGCTCCGGCGGGAGCTTCGAGCACTGGTGCACGGCATTGGAGGTGGTGTAGCGGTCAGCGATCAGGATGCCGCCTTCCTCATAGAACTCGCCCCAGTCCGACTTATACCCCGCATAGCGATCCACTGCATAAAAGCTGGATGCCGCGTAGGCGTTGACATCGTCAGGCTTGTCACCGAACTGCCCGGCCAGATACATCTTGACCAGCGCACTGGAATCACTGTCATAATCCGGGAAGGTGATCTGCCGCAGTTCTCTCCCCTGTTCTTTTAAGCGCTGAGCCGTCAGTTTTGTCTGGGTGCCTTTTCCGGAGCCGTCCAGCCCCTCAAAAATGATAAGCTGTCCCATTTATACTGCCTCCTCCTTGAGCTTGGCGTATTTTGCGCGTACCTCCGTTTGTTTACCGCAGCACATGCGGCCCTCCGGGCAGGGGCCGACGAGGCACCGCGGGCCGGCGCTCGCGAAGATGTGCGGGGCCAGCGGCAGCACCAGCCGCAGCATCTCGTCCGCGACGGCGCGAATCTCCCACTGGGCGCGGTTGCAGCAGCGCAGGTTGAAGAAATTCTGCAAGCTGCGGCAGTTCATCGTCATGACCATCTTCGTCTCACAGGCGTTGGGCAGCACAAAGCGGGCGTCCTCGTTGGCCTGCTTGGACGCCTTGGCGCGGGCGGCCTTTTCATCGAGACCATCCGCCATAAACCGCGCTGTGTGGGCATTTTCGAGCGTCTGCACCAACTCAAGATACTTCTTCGCGTCATCGTTCATCGACGCAATGAACTGGGCTCTGGCCTCGGGGATGGCCTCGATCTCCGGCGGGATGACGTAGCGGAAATCCTCCAGCCGCACGTAGCGCTGGCTCTGCACGCTGAAGCTGCCGATGCGGTGACGCGTCACCTGCGCCAGGAACGTGCGGGACACGCCCTCGATGCCGAACGTAAAGCTGGCGTGCTCGATTGGGCTGGCGTGGCCGACGTCGTTCAGCCGCTGCAAAAACGCCTCGGTTTTTTCGGGTGTCAGGCCGTCCAGCAGCGTCTCAATGTGCGCATCGGAGTAGCAGAGCTTTGCCGCTGCAGCGATGGTTTTTTCCGGGTCATTTGTATGGGCAATGAGTTGTACCAGCATATCATTCCTCCACTTTTTTCAGCGGCGCATAGTTTGCCATCGTCTTTTTGACGCCGACGCGGTCAAACTGAATCTCGACAATGCAGTCCCCCGCAATCGGCGTAGCCTTCAGCACCTTGCCGCGGCCAAACACGCGGTGCTCTACAATGTCCCCCGCCGCGTAGCTGGCGGCAGCCGCCTTCTTCTGAGGGGCAGCGGACGGCGCACCGGCCAGCGTGGATGTGCCCGCGCCCGCGGGGGCCGTGTTGCCCGCGCTGCGGCTGCGTCCGTAGCCCGAGCCAAAGCCCGTGCTCTGCACTTGATGGCGTCCGCCGTAGGAGTTGGGGCTTTCGTGGCCGCCGCTGGCAAAGCCGCTGCTGTAGCCGCCGCCAAACCCGCCGCGGGGGCGCGCGTTGTACTCGCTGTTCAGGTAGCCGCGGGACGCACCGGAGTATCCGCTGCGCCCGCCCGGGACGTTGGTGCTGTAGCTGCCGTACCCCGCACCGAAGCCGCCACCGTAGCCGGTCAGCTCGGGGCTCTGGGTCTCATCCAGCAGACCGGGGTCGATTTCACTCAGGAAGGCAGACGGCGGGTTGCGGCGCGTCTGGCCGAAGATCATCCGCGTGCGGGAAGTGGACAGGTACAGTTCCTTCTTGGCGCGGGTGATGGCCACGTAGCAGAGGCGGCGCTCCTCCTCCATGTCCTCCTCATTATACTTGGCCATCTCACCGGGGAAGATACCATCCTCCATACCTACGACAAAAACATACGGGAATTCCAGGCCCTTCGCCGAGTGGATCGTCATCATCGTGACGCTGTCGGCGTCGTTGTCGTAGCTGTCCAAATCGGAAATCAGCGCGACCTCCTCCAAAAAGCCCGACAGCGTCGCGTCCTCGCCGTTCTGGTCGGCGTAGGTCTTGATACTGCTGACCAACTGGCCCAGGTTCTCGCGGCGGGTCTCGCCCTCCTCCTTCATGGCTTTGAGCATTGCCTCGTAGCCGGACTTGGCGATGACGTCACCCACAAACTGGTCCAGCGGCTCACTTACCGACAGATCGCACAGCTCGCGGTACATCTCATAGAAGCGCTCGAGCGCCGCGGCGGCGCGCTGCAATTCCGGGTAGTCCCGCACATGGGCGATGATTTCCATCATCGGCACGCCCTTGGAGGCTGCCAGTTCACCGATTTTTTCAATCGTCGTCATGCCGATTTTACGCGCAGGCTCGTTGATAATGCGGCGCAGGCGCACGTCGTCCCGCGGGTTTACGATGACGGCCAGATAGCTGTTGATGTCCTTGACCTCCTTGCGGTCAAAGAAGCGCTGGCCGCCCACAATGCGGTACGGGATGCCCGCGCGGGCAAAGTAGGTCTCAATTGGGTTGGACTGGGCATTCATGCGGTAGAGCACGGCGTGGTCCTTCAGGCTCGCACCCTCTCTCAAGTGCTCGCCGATGACGTCCGCAATGTGGCTGGCCTCGTCCTGCTCGTTCGTCGCGGTGTAGTGGTGGACCTTCTCGCCGTCGCCGTGGTCGGTCCAGAGGGTCTTGCCCTTGCGGCCCATGTTGTTCTTGATGACACTGTTGGCGGCGTTCAGAATATTAGCGGTGGAGCGATAGTTTTGTTCCAGACGGATTGTTTTTGCCCCGGTGAAAACCTTCTCAAAGTTGAGGATATTTTCAATCGTAGCACCGCGAAATTTGTAGATAGACTGGTCATCGTCGCCAACGACGCAGACGTTGTTGGTGCCGCCCGCCAGCAGCCGCACCAGATGGAACTGCGCAATGCTCGTGTCCTGGTACTCGTCCACGACGACATAGCGGAAGCGGTTCTGGTAGTATTCCCTCGCTTCCGCATCATTTTGCAGCAGTTTGACGGTGTGGAAAATCAGGTCGTCAAAGTCCATGGCGCCCGCGGCCTTTAAGCGGCCCGCGTAGGCCGTGTAGATTTTGGAGACGAGCTGTGCCTTCGTATTGGCGAACGGCTCCCCCGCCACATCCTCGGCGGACAGGAGCTTATCTTTAAAGGAAGAAATCTGCCCGATGGCCGACTTGACGGGCAGGAATTTGTCGTCGATCATCAGGTCTTTGTAGATCTGCTTGATGACGCGCTGCTGGTCGTCGGAGTCGTAGATCGTGAAGCTCTTGGGGAAGCCGATGCGCTCGGCGTCGCGGCGCAGCATCCGCACGCAGGCGGAGTGGAAGGTGGACGCGTTGACGTCGCCGCCCAGCGTGTCGCCCAGCATGGCACGCAGACGCTCCTTGAGTTCGCCCGCAGCCTTGTTCGTAAAGGTGATGGCCAGCACGTTCCAGGGACGCGCGGGGCGCACGGCCAGATAGGCGGTCTCCCGCGGCAGGTCGCGGCCCGCGGCAACGGCATTGCGCAGGTCGTTGAGGTCGGCCTCGGTCACGGGCCGCGGCAGTTCGGTGCTGCCGTGGGCGGAGCCGAAGCGGATGATATTGGCAATGCGGTTGACCAGCACGGTGGTCTTGCCGGAGCCCGCGCCCGCCAGAATCAGCAGCGGGCCCTCGGTGGCAAAGACCGCCTGCCGCTGCACGGGGTTGAGCCGCGCAAACCGGCTCTCAATATATTGGTCGCGCAGCGCGAGATATTCCTTGGTGATGTCAGCCATGGAGTTCACCTTTCGTTTTGATTTTATTTAAAAATGCGCAGTAGGGGCCGGACATGTCCGGCCCGGGGGTGTCCCGGTATCGGGCGTTTGCGGGGAAGCGCTCCCCCCCCCCGCCTCCCTCTGCGAGGGAGGTGGCCCCGCAGGGCCGGAGGGAGAGAACCTTGCCATAGCCCGAAATATTTCGGATAGCCGCGAAGTTCTCTCCCCCACCCGCTGCGGCGGGAGCCCCCTCCCAGAGGGGGCCAAGAAGGCGGTTTTCCCGGTATCGGGCGTTTGCGGGGAAGTGCAGGGCCGGGCGTGCCCAGCCCCACGTGCGCAGCGCATGGTTCACGCCCGCTCCCGTCGGCATAAGCCTACCGGGTCGGCCACTCAGTCAACGGTTTCTCACTCCCCCGTAAACGGGTCGTGACTATGGTTCAACCTTCTATTCCACACCTTCGGCGTGGCATCCCGGAACCCGGCGCTCAGATACTTGCCCTCGCTCAGGCTGATGGCCGTGCCGCGGGCCACGCAGTTCAGCGGGTCGGGGGCGATGGCCACATCGGTGTGCAGCTCGCCCGCGATATACCCGGCCAGCCCGCGCAGCAGCGAGCCGCCTCCTGTCAGCAAAATGCCGGTGCCGGACACATCCGCCGCCAGCTCGGGCGGGGTGCTTTCCAGCACGTTGCGGGCTGCGTTGGCAATACGGGCGGCCAACTCCTGCACGGGTTCGTACAGGTCGCGGGTATAGATGATGCGCCGCGCGGGCAGGTTCGTCTCCCACGAGTGGCCGCGCACCTCCATAACGCCCTCAAACTCGCTCCTGGTGCAGCAGGCGACCTGCTTTTTCAGTTGCTCGGCGGTCAGCGGGCCGATGGCGATCTGGTATTTTTCCTGCACGTACTGGGCAATGCAACTGTCAAAGGCGTTGCCCGCCACAGGCAGGCTGGCGGCCTTGACCCGCCCGCCCATGCTGATGACCGCAATGTCGGTGGAGCCGCCGCCGATGTCCACGACCATGCAGCCGTGGGGCTGGCGAATCTGCAAGCCCGCGCCCAGCGCCGCCGCCACAGGCTCGTCCACAAGGTAGACCTGCCTGGCACCCGCCGCCATGACGGACTCCACAACGGCGTCCGCCTCGATGCCGGTGATGGCCGCAGGCACGCAGACCGCAATACGCGGCTTGAAGATGCGCGAGCGGCAGACCTGATTGACAAACCGGACGATCAGCTCGTTCGTCATGCGGTGGTCCTGGATGATGCCGTCCCGCAGCGGGCGCACCAAGTCAATGTGCGCGGGTGCGCGGCCCACCATTTTTAATGCCTCGTCCCCCACCGCAAGGATGGAGTTCGTCCGCGTGTCCACCGCGCCGATGGTCGGCTGGCGAAACACAACGCCCTGCTCCTCGGTGGCAATGATAATGGAGGTCGTGCCCAGGTCAATTCCGATGTCGTATTGTTTCATGGATAGTTCTCCATTGGTAAAATATCGTCGTTCTATCGCCAGTATGCCCCTACGTGCGTGGCTTTCCCGTCAACCCCAGCCCCCCTGCGGAGCGGTCAAGACCGCTCCCTACAGGCCGGGGTGAACGGGCGGTTCGTAGGGAGGGGGCTTGACCCCTCCGTGCCCGCTCACGTCGCCGAGAGCTGTTCCTGCTTCTCCTCTGTCGGTGTCGCCGCGTCCTTCAGCAAATACCGCAGCCCGCTGTACCGCATATTCTGCCGCACATTCTCGACCATGGTCTGCTCGGTGCGGGCGGTGCCGGTCAGGACGCAGAGCTTCCGCGCGCGGGTCACGCCGGTGTACAAAAGGTTGCGGTAGCAAAGCCGGGCGGGCACGTCGGCCACGGGCAGGATCACCGCGGGGAACTCCGAGCCCTGGCTCTTGTGGACGGTCACGGCGTAAGCGGGCTCCAGCTCGTTCAGCTGGTCGGCGGTGTAGGTGTACTTTTTGTCATCCATCTGGACCGTCACGCTGCGCGCATCCACGTCCACCGCCGTGATGATGCCCAAATCGCCGTTGTACGCACCGACACCTGCCTCGGCCCCGGCACGCTCAAACGTGATGTCGTAGTCATTCTTGACCTGCATGACTTTATCACCCAGACGTAATATTTTGGCACTCTCCGCCGTGCCGATCTGCCCCTTGCCCTTGGCGGGCGGGTTCAGAATATCCTGCAGCCGCCTATTCAGCTCAACGCTGCCGGTGGGGCCGACCTTCGTCGGGCAAAGCACCTGAATGTCCCGCACGGGGTCAAAGCCGTAGGCTTTCGGCAGCCGCGTGCTGACAAGGTCGCAGACCAGCTTCTGGCAGGCAAGGCCGTTGGACTCGATCAGGAAGAAATCATCCTTCGGCCCGCCCTTCTGCGGCATCTGCCCCTCCACAATGCGGTGGGCGTTCTGGACAATCAGGCTGCGCTGCGCCTGGCGGAAAATATCGGTAAGACGTACCGTCGGCACGACGCCCGCCTTTAAAATCTCGCCCAGAATGTTGCCCGGCCCGACGCTGGGCAACTGGTCGGCGTCGCCCACCATAATGATGCGGCAGTGGTACCGCGCCGCAGCGAGCAGCGCCTGAAACAGCTTGACGTCCACCATACTCATCTCATCGAGGATGATGACGTCATATTTTAAAAGGTTCTTTTCGTTGTGGATGAACCGCACGCTGCCGCTGCTGTAGTCCACCTCAAGCAAGCGATGAATCGTCGATGCAGCGTGGTTTGTCAGCTCACTCAGCCGCTTGGCGGCGCGGCCCGTGGGGGCACACAGAGCCACGCGGTCATACAGTGCCTCGTACAGGCTCAGAATCGCGTTGACGGTGGTCGTCTTGCCGGTGCCGGGGCCGCCGGTCAGCACCATGACCCGGCTGGACAGCGCCAGGCGTATGGCCTGCCGCTGCAGCGGCGCGTATGCAAAGCCCTGCGCCATTTCCAGCACGCGGATGTCCGCATCCAACGTCGGCGGGGCCTCGGTGGGGAACATCGAAAGCTGGCCGAGCCGCGCGGCAATGTCCTCCTCGGCGGAGAGCAGGTCTGGCAGGTAGATGTACTCGACGCCGTCAAACGTGCGGGTGCGCAGTTCCTCGGAGGAGAGCAGTTCGTCGAGCGCGGCTTCCAGGTCGCCCAGCGGCAGGCGTAGAAATTTCGACGTAGATTCAAGCAATTTATCCCGCGGCAGGCAGGTGTGACCGTTGCCCGCGTTGTGCCGCAGCGCGTAGAGCAGCCCCGCCGCCACCCGCAGGCGGCAGCCTGTCTCAAATTGCAGCGCCGCCGCGATGGTGTCCACCTGACCGAACTTTAATTGCAGCGGCTCGCCGCAGAGCAGATACGGGTTCTGGGTCAGCGCCTCGACGGTATGCGGCCCCAGCGCACGGTAGCAGGTCACGGCCTGCTGGGCGGTCATGCCGTACCGGGCAAACCAGGCCACGACCTCCCGCACGCCGTACATGCGGCGGAACTCGTTGGAGATGATAGCCGCCTTCTGCTCGGTGATGCCCTTGAGTTCGCAGAGCCGTTGCGGGGTCTCGGCGATGACCGTCAGCGTATCATCGCCGAATTTTTCCACGATTTTTTTGGCGGTGGACGGCCCGATGTAGGGCAGCACGCCGCTGGACAGGTAGCTTAAAATGGCGGTGCGGTCCTCGGGCAGGCGCGCTTCGATGGTCTCGGCGCGGAACTGCTCGCCGTAGCTGGGGTGGTTGACCATGTGGCCGTAGACGGTCACGCTCATGCCGTTGTCCACCCCGCCGACGTTGCCGGCGACGACCACATCGGTGCCGCCCGCGTCCACCTCGAACACCGCGTAGCCAGAGTCGGCGTTCTCGTAGATGACGTGCTCGACGGTGCCTTCCAGCTTCATAAGCTGTTGTTCCTGCTGTTCCATAGCCGCCCCCTTCCCGCAAAATCGCCGCACTTTCACAGATAAGGATATTATACCGCATTGCGCGGCATTTGGCAAATTTATTTGCAGTAAATAAATGTATTGGCCGCCCCGCGCCGCCGCACACGCCCCGGGCGGATATGGAATCCGCCCCTACCGTAGGGGTCGGCGTCCCCGACGACCCGCGGACGTTCATCGTGCCGCCAACATCCCGGAGCGGTCAAGACCGCGCCCTACAAACCGCCCGTTTACCACAGCCCGTAGGGCGGGGTGCCCTCACCCCGCCGTGGCCGTTCCCGGCGCCTACCGGTGCGCAACCCGGTGCGCTACGCACAAACAAAAATCCCCCGCGCATACGCTGCACGGGGGGACCGGAAAATTCCTGCTGATTTACTCCGCCACGGCGGCCTTCAGGGCGTCCACGCGGTCGGTGTTCTCCCACTTCACGCCCAGGTCCTCGCGGCCCATGTGGCCGTAGGCGGCCAGCTGGCGGTAGATGGGCTTGCGCAGGTCAAGGTCGCGGATGATAGCGGCGGGCGTCAGGTCAAAGACCTTCTCGACAGCCTGCACGATCTTCTCGTCGGCAACGGTGCCGGTGCCGAAGGTGTCCACCATGATGGAGACGGGCTTTGCCACGCCGATGGCATAGGCCAGCTCGACCTCGCACTTGGTAGCCAGGCCCGCAGCAACCACGTTTTTGGCGACCCAGCGGGCGGCATACGCGGCGGAACGGTCCACCTTGCTGGGGTCCTTGCCGCTGAACGCACCGCCGCCGTGGCGGGCATAGCCGCCGTAGGTGTCCACGATGATCTTGCGGCCCGTCAGGCCGGAGTCGCCCTGCGGGCCGCCCACAACAAAGCGGCCCGTGGGGTTGATGTAGTATTTCGTGTTCTCGTCCAGCAGCTCGGCGGGAATGACCTTCTCAATGACCTCGCGGCGGATGTCCTCATGCAGCTGCTCCTGGCTGATGTCGGGGCTGTGCTGGCTGGAAATGACCACCGCGTCGATGCGCACGGGCTTGCCGTCGTCGTACTCCACGGTGACCTGGCTCTTGCCGTCCGGGCGCAGGTAATCCAGCGTGCCGTTCTTGCGCACCTCGGTCAGGCGCTTGGCCAGCTTGTGGGCCAGGCTGATGGGCAGCGGCATCAGCTCGGGCGTCTCGTTGCAGGCGTAGCCGAACATCATGCCCTGGTCGCCCGCACCGGCCACGTCGTCGTTGGTGCCCAGCGCAATGTCGGGGCTCTGGCCGTCGATGTTGGTGATGACGCCGCAGGTGTCGCAGTCAAAGCCGTACTTGGCGCGGTCATAGCCGATGGAGCGGATGACCTCGCGCGCCGTGCCGGGGATGTCCACGTAGCAGCTGGTCGTGATCTCGCCCATGATGTGGACGAGGCCGGTGGAGCAGGTCGTCTCGCAGGCAACGCGGGCACCGGGGTCCTGCGCCAAGATGGCGTCAAGGATGGCGTCGGAGATCTGGTCGCAGATTTTGTCGGGATGCCCCTCGGTGACGGATTCGGACGTGAAAAGAACTTTGGACATTGGGGAAAGCCTCCTATAAAATATTCGGCAGAAACGCAACCGTGGAAACAAAAAGCGCGCAGCCGGAAAGACTGCGCGCGGTAACGCTTATCTTTCGGTTTCCCGCAGGACTTGGCACCTTGCGCATACACGCAGGTTGTCGGGCTTCATCGGGCCTGTTCCCTCAGCCGCTCTTGATAAGTTGCTATTCTGTTGTTGTGAAGTTAGTGTACCACAGGTTTTTGGCAAAGTCAACGATATTTCGTTGTGCAGTTCAGACGGTTTGCACACAAGTGGGGCCGATGCGGCAGCGTGTGTGGTTTTGGAGGAGAGCCTTCCCCATCGGGGGAAGATGGCCAAGGCCCCGCCTGAGGCCGGATGAGGGCAAAGCTCTCCTTGCCGCCCATAGACGAGTGTTTGCGTCAACCCGGCCCTCATCAGTCACCTTCGGTGACAGCTTTCCCCTGCGCGGGGGGGGGAAGCCTTTCTTACTTTCTCCCGTGCAGCACACCGGACAGCGGCTTGTAAATCAGGAAGCAGAGCGCCGCGTCCAGCAGACCTTTAAACAAGGTAAACGGGAAGTTGAAGGTGATCAGGCAGGTCAGCAGGCCGTCCACGCTGGGGTTGATGGCCTGGTACATACCGATGATGGCTTCGAGCGGCAGATGATACAAAACCACATAGGCCGGGTAGACGATGAAGTAGTTGTACGGCACGGACACAACGGCCATGGCCAGTGCGCCCAGCCCTGCGCCGATGAGTGCGCTGCGGCGGGTCTTGCTGCGCTTGTACACAAAGCCGGCGACGCCTACAAACAACGCACCCATGACGAAATTGAACAGTTCACCCACCGCAGCAGTGCTGGTGCTGGGCAGCTTGATAAGATTTTTGATCAGGCACACGGCGATGCCGGACACCGGCCCGTAGGCGTAGGCGGCCAGCAGCGCGGGCAGCTCGGACACGTCCAGCTTGACGAAGGACGGCATGATGGGGATCGGAAACTCCATGTACATAAGTACGGCGGCGACAGCGCCGAGCATGGCGGTGCCGGTGAGCTTGCGGATGTTGGTAGTCTTGTTTTGCATGAGAAGATGCCTCCCGTAAAAATTTTTGAAAGTCAGCTCACGAACCCGGGAGGCTCTGCCCTGCCCTTGCGAAAGCAAAACGCCCTGCCGCAAAATATACGACAGGGCGCAAAAAAGCAAAGCAAACAGCTTTCCGTTTCTTTCATCCGGACTTTAACCGTCGGCCCCGGAATCACACCGGGTCAGCAGCCGCATTTGCAGCTGGTCGCGGGCTTGCGGGCCATGCCGCTCACCGCCGGTGGGGAATCACACCCCGCCCTGAAACAGACTTTCCGGGAAGTATTATAGCATAGATTTTACAAAATGCAAGGGGGTGTGGTATAATTAAGGAAATTCTTGCCCACCACCTTCTTGCCTCCCTCTGCGAGGGAGGTGGCCCCGCAGGGCCGGAGGGAGAGAACCTTGCGGCTATCCGAAATATTTCGGGCCGCGTCAGGTTCTCTCCCCCACCGCCTGCGGGCGGAGCCCCCTCCCAGAGGGGGCCAAGGAATTACCACAACCATAAACCGAGGTACCCACCATGGAAGAACTCACCCACGATTTTCTCTCGTTTCTGCCCGCGGCGCTGCTGGCGCTGGCGGCTGCCGGTGCACCCGAGGTGTACAAGCTCGCCGCCCGGCGTTTTCTAGACCGTGCAAAAAGTCACATGGCATCGTGGCTTTGCATTCTGCTGGACAGCTTCCTTACGCCGGTGGCGGGCCTTTTTCGGGTACTGCTGGGCGCAGCTGCCGTCAAGTCGCTGCCGTTTGAGCTGGTGCGCGACGCCGTTTTTTTGCAATACCTGAATCTGGCTGCCGACCTGCTGGTCATCTTCTACATCTCGCTCGGCTGCTGGCGTGCGGCCCCGGTCACCCGGCTTTTGCTGCGCAGTGCCCAGAACCATCTGGATTTAGAAACAAATCAGACGATGGGACACTTTTTTGAGAACATCTTTCATGCGCTGGTCGGCCTGTTTGCGGGTATCGCCATGCTGGACCGCCTCGGCGTGCCGGTCTCCGGCCTGCTGACCGGCGCGGGTGTCGCCGGACTGGCGGTCTCGCTGGCCGCGCAGTCCACACTGAACAGCCTGATTGCAGGCATCACACTGGTGTTGGAGCGGCCCTTCGGCATTGGGGATTACATCGTGCTGGGCGACTGTGAGGGCACCGTTGAGGACATTTCCTTCCGTTCCACCCGCATCCGCAGCCCGGATAATGTCGCTATCACGATAGAAAATTCCAAAATCACAGCGGAGTACATCCAAAACTATGACCGCCGCCAGAGCCGCCTGTGGAAGTTCACGATTGGTCTGACCTACGACACCCCGCGCGAAAAAATCGAACAGCTGACCGCCGATCTGACCGCCATGCTGCAAGCCCAGCCCGACGTGCAGCCCGACGGCGTGACGATTGCGCTGGACAAATTCAACGACTACAGCATTGATCTGGCGTGCCGGGTGTACATCACCAAAGTCAATCTGCGGGATTTCATGCAGGTAAAAAACACGCTGAATCTGCAAATTTTGGATTTGATGCAGGAGGAAGGCTGCGAGTTTGCCTTCCCGACGACGACGGTTGATTTGCCGGAGAGGAAGTGA
>ENA-UESS01000845-UESS01000845.1-human-gut-metagenome-genome-assembly--contig:-NODE-845-length-13471-cov-9.479991_pt1 | contig 13471 bp, 10 predicted proteins | sample MGYA00243004_ERZ508005 | MGnify/ENA primary metagenome ERZ508005 (study PRJEB26167, sample SAMN06115471) | human gut metagenome | host: Homo sapiens | place: China:Guizhou | collected 2016-06-29...
CCAGAGGCTTTCCTTCGGAGCAGGGGAGAGGATGAGCCTTGCGCCGCATTTTTCGCCCAACGCGAGGAAAAATGTCTGAAAGAGGGCAGAAAAGAGGGGCAGGAGCGTTACATTTATCCCTCCTGCGGCAGCACTCAGCCCGATGGCAAAGGAATCCACAGAAAGCAGAAGCCCAAGGAGAAGGGCTTCCTGCGGCTCGATGAGGGAGGAGGCGTTTTTATCGCAGAGGGAGGGGGAATGCAGGGGCGAAGTCTCCTTCCGCTTTCCTTGCCCCATGCCTTGCAGACAAAGCCACACGCCGAAGAAAAGAAGAAGCATGGGAGAAAACCGCTCCGCCAGATGCGTGGGGAAGACTGCCGCAAGCCGCCGCCCTGCAAAAAGAAACAGCTCCATCATGAGAAAGGCTTCTATCGTGAGCAGAAGAAGGGCGGACGGGCGAAAACGGATGCTGCGAAGACCATAGGAAAGACCGATGCCCAGCGCATCCAGACTGAGGGAAAACGCCAGCAAGAGAGAAAAAAGCATGGATAACACCTCCTGCTAACCATCCTATGCGGATGGTCTTTTTTTGCGCTTGTCCGCATAGACTGGGAAAAAAGACAAGCAGAAAAACAAAAGACGGAGCGTGAGGATATGGAATGGTGGAGCATGACACCGACAGAGGTGCTGAAAAAATTGCGGACGGAGGAACGGACGGGATTAAGCGAAAACGAGGCACAAAAGCGGCTGGAAACGGACGGAAGGAACAGAACGGAGCAGGGAGAGGGCAAAAAGGGCTTCCGGCGGCGGTTTCTGGCGCAGTTTAATGATTTTATGATACTGTTGCTGATTGGGGCGGCTGTGGCTTCGGTTGCGATTTCCTATTGGAACGGTGAGAAGGATTTTCTGGATGCGGCAATCATTCTGGCGATTGTGGCACTGAATGCGTTTCTGGGCGTTTTGCAGGAGAGCAGAGCGGAAAAGGCATTGGAGGCATTGAAGGCACTTTCTGCGCCAAAGGCAAGCGTGCTGAGAAATGGCGAGGAGAAGGAAATTCCTGCGGAGGAGGTAGTGCAGGGGGATATTCTTTTGCTTGCGGCAGGAGATTATATTTGCGCGGATGGGCGGATTCTGGAAAACCAAGGGCTGAAAACGGAGGAAAGCGCGATTACGGGGGAAGCACTTGCGATTGAAAAGGAGGAAGGCGTTCTGGCGGAGAAAACACTGCCAGGTGACCGCAAAAACATGGTGCTTGCAGGAAGCTACGTTCTCGCGGGGAGAGGCACGGTTGCGGTGACGGCAACGGGCATGGCGACCGAAATTGGACAGATTGCAGCCCTTTTGGCGGAGCAGGAGGAGCGCGAAACGCCCTTGCAGAAAAAACTGGGGGAGACAGGAAAGCTGCTTGGCATGGGGGCGCTGATTATCTGCGGCATTATCTTCGGGATGGGGCTTTTGCGAAGGCAGCCGCCGTTTCCGATGTTTATGACCTCTGTGAGCCTTGCGGTGGCGGCAATTCCCGAAGGACTGCCTGCGATTGTGACGATTGTGCTTGCGATTGGGATGCAGCGGATGGCAAGGAAAAATACGATTATCCGCAGACTGCCGGCGGTGGAAACCTTGGGGAGTGCAGAGGTCATCTGCTCGGATAAGACGGGGACGCTGACGCAAAACCGCATGAAGGTGACACGGCTTGCGGCAATCGGGAAGGGCTTGGAGCAGGACGAGGAAAAGCGAAGGTTCATTCTGACGCTGTTTACGCTTTGCAATGATGTGAAGCGGCAGGGGACAAAAATCATTGGGGAGCCGACGGAAAAGGCACTTGCAGAGGCGGCAGAGGAAGGCGGAGTATCGCTCAAGGGGCTTTGGGAGGAAATGCCCAGAATCGGCGAGGTGCCGTTTTCCTCGGAGCGAAAGCTGATGACAACGGTGCATCCCAGTGGGGAGAAATGGATTTCTGTGACGAAGGGGGCACCCGATGTTTTGCTTGAAAAATGCACACGCTGTCTGGATGGCGGCAGACAGGCGGTGTTTGATGGCAGAAGGAAAAGCGAGGCAAGGCTGAAAAACGGCGAGATGGCGGCAAATGCACTGCGCGTGGTGGCGGTGGCGTTTCGGGAATGGGACGAGGAGCCGCTCTTTTTTACAGCGGAGGAGCTGGAAAGGGATCTGGTATTTGCAGGGATGGCAGGGATGATGGACCCGCCGAGACCGGAGGCGCAGGCAGCAGTGGAGATTTGTCAAAAGGCAGGGATTCGGCCTGTGATGATTACGGGAGATCATGCACTGACAGCACAGGCGATTGCCGCAGAGCTTGGGATTTACCGTGCAGGGGATACCGTGCTGACGGGGCAGGAACTGGAACAGATGTCGGATGAGGCACTGGAGCGGGCGGCGGAGGATTGTACGGTTTTTGCGCGCGTTTTGCCGGCACATAAGGTGCGGATTGTGAAGGCATTTCAGAAGGAGGGGCGCGTGGTTGCCATGACGGGGGACGGCGTGAATGATGCGCCTGCGCTCAAGGCGGCGGATATCGGCTGTGCGATGGGGAAAAACGGCACAGAGGTTGCCAAGGGTGCGGCAGATATGATTCTGATGGATGATAACTTTGCGACAATCGTGGAGGCGGTGCGCGAGGGACGCGGCATTTATGAAAACATCCGCAAGGCGGTGCATTTTCTGCTTTCGAGCAACATCGGCGAGATTATGACGATTTTCGTGGCGATGTGCTTTGGCTGGGCAACGCCGCTTTTGCCGATTCAGCTGTTATGGGTGAACCTTGTGACGGATTCCCTGCCTGCGATTGCATTGGGGGTTGACCCTGCGGACGCGGACAGCATGGAGCAGCCGCCGCGGAAGGGAAATTCCCTCTTTTCGGACGGCATGGTGAGCAGGATTGCCTTAGAGGGGGCGATGATTGGGATGCTGGCACTGCTTGCCTTCGGGATCGGGCATATTTATTTTGATGAGGAAAGGGCATATATTACAGGGCGGACGATGGCGTTTGCGGTGCTTTCGCTTTCACAGCTGATTCACGCCTTTAATATGCGGTCGGAGCATTCGCTGTTTCGGATTTCGCCTTTGGGGAACCCGATGCTGCTGCTGGCGTTTTTTATCGGGTGTCTGATGCAGATTGGGGTGATTATGGTGCTGCCGCTGGCGGAGATTTTCAAGGTATGTCCGCTGAATGGAACGGAATGGCTTGTGGTTGCGGCGTTGGCATTGGCACCCTTGCCGATTGTAGAATTAGAAAAGCTGTGCGACAGGCGAAGAAAAAAATGAAAAAATTGTTATCATTTTTACTTATCGCGCTTGCGTTGGCTCTTTGAATTCTGTATAATAGAAGAAACCAAAGAAAGGGGAGGTTCACCTCATGAAAGTAGAAGTTTCTTTAGATTTATATCGTATTTTTTGTGCAGTTGTCCGCACGGGCAATATGTCTGCCGCGGCAAGAGAGCTGTTTATTTCGCAGCCTGCGGTAAGCATGTCCATTCGCCAGCTGGAGGACCGCATGGGCAGTCCGCTTCTGGTGCGTACGGCGAAGGGGGTTTATCCCACCGCGGAGGGCAAGCTGTTATATACCTATCTGGAGCAGGCGTTGGGACTGATTCAGGCGGCGGAGGAAAAATATTATCAGATGGTACACATGGAGATGGGAGAGCTTAAGATTGGCGCGAGTGATACGGTCATTGCTAATTTTTTGCTGCCTTATCTGGAAAAGTATCATAAGCTGTATCCCGATATCAATATTAAGGTGACGAATAAGACAACCTACGAATCGCTCAGGCTGCTGAGAAACGGCAGTGTGGATGTCTGCTTTATCAATTTGCCGATTGCGGAGGATGAGGATTTAGAGGTAACGCCCTGCATTGAAATTCATGATGTTCTGGTGGGGGGCGAGCGGTATCGGATGCTTGCGTAGATGGGCATGGAATTGAAGGATTTGCCGAAAAACTGAATATACCTATTTATACAACGGCACGCATTCACGAAGGTATTAATAAGAGTTATTGCATGACGGAGAAGTTGCATTCATCCGTCCGCTATCTGGAGAAACAACAGCCTATGCAACTGGAAGATTTCCGTATCGAATCTTTTGAAGTTCCTCATGACGGTACGGACAATGTGGGATATTGCATCGAGATAGACGGAAAGGTATTCTCTTTTCTTACCGACCTCGGAGAAATAACTCCTACCGCAGCACATTATATCTGCAAAGCCAACTATTTGATACTGGAAGCCAATTACGATGATGAAATGCTGCGTATGGGTACTTATCCCCAATACCTGAAAGAGCGCATAACCGGTCGTACCGGACACATGAGTAACATTGATACCGCAGAATTCCTTGCAGAAAATTTCACAGAACATCTGCAATACATCTGGCTTTGCCATCTAAGTAAAGATAACAATCACCCGGAGCTGGCCTATAAAACTGTTGAATGGAAATTAAGAGAAAAAGGTATCATCGTAGGTAAAGACGTACAACTCTGCGCTTTAAAGAGAACTACGCCTTCCGAACTATATGAGTTTGAATAAAAATATGCCGATTTCATCGAAAAAAACTCCTGGAATTGTTTGCAAAATAAAATAAAAGGACTACCTTTGCACCCGCAAATGAGACATTGGCGATGCACTCTTAGCTCAGTTGGTAGAGCAACTGACTCTTAATCAGTGGGTCCAGGGTTCGAATCCCTGAGGGTGTACGAAGCAAAAGTAAATTGAAGAAAATCTCTGAAAGCTATTGACTTTCAGAGATTTTTCTTTTATGCCCCCCAGAAATATACAGAAACAACGGCTCGGTTTGGACCCACGTAAAAACACCCGCAGGCTTATTCGTGGGATTTTTATATAGAAAAGAAAAGCCTACTTTTTATATATTTTATTGCTTTTCAATAAATAACCCGGTTTTATATGGAATTTGGAGTATAGTCTGAATGTGCGGCAGACAAAGAAAAATATGGGGTTCTTTTAGAGTATCAGCGATGAATATGGTTTGATCTTGAAAGAATTTCCCTTAAAATAAGTATATTTGAAACCGAAAACCAAAGAATAAAAAAATATGTTTACCAACAGGGATGAAGTATTGGAAAAAGCTTTGAGAATATTCGCTAAGATGAATTACGAGAAAGCAAGCCAAATGGAAATTGCCAAGACCTGCGGATTGTCTAAAGCAGGACTAGTTTATTATTTTCCATTCAAATTGGACTTGTTCAAGGCTGTAGTAGACAAGTATGTATTCGATACCCAGCATTCGAAAAACAAGTTTAACTTCACTGCAAACTCACTGTCGGAGTTTATCAACCAGTATGTAGCCGGAGTGGAAAACACGATGCAGCGGCTCGTACACTTGTTGGATGATGGGAATAATCCCAGCGGTTGTAGCTTCAATTTTTACTATTATCACCTATTGATGCAAGTAAGGCTGTATTATCCCAATGTAGAGAAAAAACTAGCTGTCATATTTGAACAGAACTACCAACTATGGAAGTCCGCCATTCAGAAGGCTAAAGAAAATGGGGAAATACGGCAGGATCTGGATGTGGAAGAAACAGCTTCAATGTTCTGGCAGATGTTCTTCGGTACGTCCGTTGAAGAATCCTTTTTTCAAGGGTTGGATACCCAAAAACTATCACGAAGCCTGCACTTTCTCTACTCTCTGTTGAAAGCCTGAAATTCAGGTTCCTTACAATGTAAGGAGACAATATATTCCCACAAAAGGGACTTTAATCAAATAAAACCAATCATCCGCTTTGTTTTTCTGTTTCTTTGTGTATATTTGCGGCTATATAATATTGCTGTCAGTTACATGGACAATGTTCAGAAACAGAAAGAAAACATCGCGTACTCTACAAAGAAAAAGGAAAGGACGGCTTTTCCATACATCCGTTTCTCCCCACATTTACATTGATTATAAGCCGGATGTACATGCGGTACTACCCCACCTGCAAGAATCCGCCCGATAGAAGAAACCCGGTAGAAAAGAAACTGATGCTACACTGTCAATGTTTAATAATGTTCCTGCTTGTCCCATTATATAAATGATAAAGTAAAATTGTATGGAAGATTTTGATATTCTTAACAAATTTGACAATGACAAACTAATAGACATAGTGAAAAATTATAAACGCTATGGTTATAATGATGCACTTCGTAATTATGTTATCAATTTATTAGAAGAGAGGGGCTGGAGCAGAGAGGATTTGCAACGATTTGGTTATTTAACAAACAATAATTACGATGAAGCAGAAAAACAGTACAAAGCATACAAAAGAAATTCATTAATAGGAATTTGTACACTTGTATTTAGTGGGGGAATTTTGATTATTGTCTATTTAATCTTTTTGATTATGGCTTATAGAAATGTTGCAAGATTTTATAAGGCATTGGGGCGCAATGAAGATGAAACCGCGTTGTTCAATGCTTTGGGCGTGTTGGCTTATTTTCATCTGAAAGAAAAAATGAAAGAGGAATTGAAAGGAATAAGATAGGTTTATAACAGGGAAAGGTAATAGCTGAACGCTATTCTTTACCAAACAGTTACCGATAATCGTGCAATGAATAAAACAGTCCAGTCCATAATATCCTTGATATCTTTCAGTATTATATTGATAATCATAACATTATTTTGTGGCGGTTTAGGCTTTGGCCGTCTGTTCGGAATATATGGTATTATGGAATATTGTTTTTTAAGTATGCTTGCAGTTATAGATATACTGGTAATCTGCAAGGTCTATAAATTATATGTAACGCAACCTAAAGTTATAATATTATGGTTGGGGTTGGAATGTTGTTCTATTCTTTTGTGGCTTGCTTTTATCTGTATAGACCAAAGTTTGTTGGAGTGGCAAATTACAAACTTCATATTGCAAGCTGTCGGTTTGGAGGGTTTCGAAGGAGATGAGCAGGGATTGAATATGCTTGCGGTCTTATGTGGCATTATTTATCCTTTTATTGGGATTGGGTGTTTATTCACCGGATTGGGAATTATAAACAAATCAGCAACAAGGAAAGAGTCATTTATAAACTAAAAAAAGAAATAGAACTGCCTGTAAACGCCGGTTTCACCTTATGGCTGCAAACTGCCACCCATTACCCAAAGCAACGTACAATTACGTAAGTTTGATATAATGTCTATCGTAATGACAGATTGATAATGAACAAGATACATAACTTGGTAAATATGAATATAGTAAACAGAATGTTACTTTCCCTTGCAATGTTTTGTTGTTGTTTGAATGGCGTAAAAGCAACCCCATTGCTACAAGATACTATACAGGATAAAACCTACCGACTTTATCCGTTGGGAATTGCTTGTCGCAACGGCGACATAACAACCATAAAACAGTTGCTGGCAGGAAAAGATGAACCGATGGCAATGAGTAGCGATTGTTACGAATTTGATATACTCTATACAGCAATCTACTTTAACAAAGAAGACGTGCTGAAGTATGCCCTTACCCGATACAAGGACATTAACGATAGAGTATATAGCGATGAATACGGACTTACGCTCCTGACATATGCCTGTAGATTGTCCAACGTAAAGTTAGCCCGTATTTTGTTGGAGCATGGTATTCACGTAAATGGCTGTCAAAGTCCATACGACACCTACAAGGTATATCCGATTATGGAAGCCATTGCCAATAAGAACATAGAACTGGTACAGTTGCTTTTAGAGTATCGTGCAGACCTTGAAATAAAGGATAGTAACGGCAACACTCCTTTCACTTTAGCAAAAGAAGCAGGTTCACAAGAGATTGAAAATTTACTTTTACAATGGATGAGATAACAAAAGGAATACTGACAATGCAGAATAACACACAAGCCATTCTCTGCTAAACCATTAGATATAACAGATGAAAGCATTTCTATTATATTGTTTATTTCTTTTTCCATTTAGCTATGCCATAACAAAAGATAGCTATATGGAACAAAATTCAACAAGGTGTCATTCTTCAGCTGAACAAGATACCCTCTATATCGAAACAGAAAAAGCAGAGTTTGAAATTATATATAGGCTATGCCTGAATCAACAAGGTAGAAAGAATGTTGTCTACGAGTTGAAAACATCAGATGATAGCAGCATTGATTTTGTACAAAGCTATATGGTCAATGGAATAAGAAAGTTGGATTGTTTTGTTGTGTATGATAATGTGGCAGATGGAAATCGATTTTTATTCTATGATTATGAAAGTAGGGTTATTCACATGACACCAGCTTGCTTTTCCGATTTCTATCCGATCTGCAGTTCTGCAGATTTTTCAAAAGGGGAAGTTTTGTTAATAAATGGGCACTCTCATTTAAAACAGCCGAACGACACAGTAAGTATTGATAGTAAGGTGACTTATGTACCATTTAACCGTAATAATCGAATTATAAAGGCAAAGTTGGTTCCATATACCCAAGTTGAAAAGGACAAAATATATCAAACAACGGAAGATCACATCTGACAGTAACCCACTCTATTCCAGTTAAAATATTAACAATACCCAACAATGACAGTAATCAGTTTATACTGTTTTTCGCATCTTTCAGTTTAGACTTATACTTATTCGGCAAATGAAGATGGAGAGGCTGTGCAGGACAGTAATAGATTGTATTGACTTAGGCAACAGCAGGAGTAAGATTGCAATATTTTTTCATTGGAGAGGCTTTAACAAAATAAAACAAACCACTCGGTTGGTTTTTATATTTCTTTTCATATATTTGCGACCATATGATATTATTTCAGTCACATGGGCAATGTTTATAAACAGAAAGGAAGCATCGTTCTGTACAAGGAAGAAAGGAACGGTACGGACTATATACGGATAGAGTATGCAAATAGTCCGACTGTTGAGCTTTTGCTTGCTTATGATGAGGGCATAGAAACAACGGGCAGCGGCTGGGCTTATATGGAAGCTGCCTCTTTCAAACCAGTCGATTTCCATAAACGCTACTCTCCCTATGCTTTCATTGATTACAATAAGGTCTATTCCCTACATTTCCTACAGCAACAGAATTTTACTCCTCCTATCGAACCGGAAAAAACTATTGAAATACCGGATTTTCCGAGAAATTTGATAACAGAAGGATTAATGGAAATTACCTTATCTGCACAAGGGCATCTGTCCCGCCCATCACGACATAAAATTTTACGGTCACTCCGCTCCTTACGCATGGTAGGAAGAATAGGCATATTATGTGCCTTTAAGGTTTTGCCGACTTGGAGAAAATGGTCAGGGAACAGCTATGAAATTATAGAATTGCTCCGAAAGGCAGAATATTATTTATGGGGAAAAACAAATGAAAAGGATGTGATAGAAGCAGCAGACCGTATATCTGCCCTCGTACAAGGATATGATTATGGAACCAATTTTGTTCCATTTATGGCTGGTATGTCGGCAGTGCGGGCAGCTTATGCCGTAACGGCTTCCAGCCTCAGTGAAGAAGTTTTTGAAAATGACGGGCAAACTGACTCCGACAAATGGGATGCAGCATTTTTGGCAAGTCTTTCCTATAATAAAAGAACAGCAGATATAGAGGAAATCGACCCCGAATTGAACAGAAAATTTTGGACGTGGTATCTTACAGACTGTATTCCATTCGTTTACGAAAGTGAAAAACATCCCCGATATTATACCGATAACAGAATTAGTATCCCGATACCGGCAAATTGCAATGCAATATTGTATGACGGCATCAACCGATTCAACTCTGCACTCGACTCATATGTTCATGCTCCTACTAACAGAAAAGAGATATTGCGTATGCAGCCGTATGCAACAGACGAAAAGCTTGTCCGCACAGTAGCTGGTTTTCTGCAAGGTTATTGTTGCATTCCTTCCAATGCTCAAGAACTGGAAAATTATTGTATGATAGGACATTTCTATTATGACATTATAAGATTCTGGTATTGTGTGGCTTTATTGGCTCTATCTTCAGATTCTGCAGCTCTTGACTGTCTGACAAGACTTGCCCATACCCTGATGGAACAAGGTCCGGGAGATCTACATGTTTTATACCGCATACTGTTGCTGCTGCCGGAACAGAGTTCTTTAAACGGACTACGCCAAGAACTGTCTGATTATTATAAGAATACGATTCCAACTCTTATAGCTGCCCAATGGTTGGCAAAAGCAGAGATTCCTTATCCTGATGATTTTGAATGGAACCTATCTTTTCATTTTACTTCTAACGGGGAAATGTTTCCCACATCAAATAATCAAGAAGAAAAGAAAGCATGGTATATCCTAAGAGTTGATATGTTTGGCCCAAGAACGCTTTTCAATGACTACACGCGTTTCACAAGTTATCAAATTTATCTGCGCAATGGTGACCACAGTATTCATGGAAGTTGGAATGAAAAAGACGGTTTCCTTATACGAGATGGAGAATCATTGATGGAGAATGAACTTCATACTCCTACCCTTCTTGTACTCCTAATGCACAGGCTGGCTGAGTATGGTATACGGTTTTCGAAAGTTCCGGCAAGACTGTATACTAGCAAAGGAATATCACGGAAATCTGTAGAAAGTTGGATAAAGAACGTAATGAAAGCGTATGAGGATGATAGGATGCAAGAAACTCGTGACAATGCCCTCGATATTCTCAAATACGAAGGAGATATAGAAGATACGGTAGTAGAATTGAGAAAGAAGTGGGGAGATGTTGTTTCCGTATTGAAGGATAAACGTTTTGATGAAATCGTAAACCAATATTCCTGTTTTTCACATGAGATTGGTATATCTGCCTTAGGACAAGAACTTACAGCTTGCGGATATGCTCTTTACAATTTAGATGAAGATGATATTTATCTGTTGGAACTGATTCCGCAGGCAGAAATGGAAGCTTTTGAGAAGAAATGTCACAAATACGGCCAATATTGCAAACTACTCAAACAGCCGCATCGTGATTTCGGCATACAAGCCAGGCATATTGCTCCACGCAAGCAGATGCCGCGTATGCAAATGGTATGGCCCAATGACAATATCTGCTATATTACAAGAGGCTTTGCCGGTTACTTCGCCTATGGGGAATGGAAACAAGAAAGCAAGACAGAATGGCAAGGAACATTTATAGTCGATTTGCGCGTTGTCCCTCTTCAACCGGTAAAATTTAAAACGAAGAAAATCCATAGTTTTATATATTCGAAAGAACTGGACTTTTATGCAGCATTGTATTCTACCTCTTTAGGAGAAATGCCCGTTGCCGGAAAGAATCCTTTGGAAGCAGAGAAATGGCCGCGTGTGTGTGATTTGAGTGTTTACGATAAATATGAATTCCAGTGGTGCGGACATTATCTCTGTTTGGGGGATGTCCATAGTGCTATTGTTCACACAATGACAGAACATGGAGTAAAATATGTAAGTCGAATCATTTTACCGGAAGGTTTGATATATGCTCCCAGCTTCGGGATAGATGGAAAGGGAACGTTATATATAGTAATGGGGGAATACAGCCAATCAAAAATTATCCGATATGATGATAATGGGAAATATATAACTATGCCATTTTCCATGTCCGGCTATGAAACATTCTATACTGGCAGCAGCCCTGTACCGAATACAACACGCCTTCTTTTGCTACATGAATATACAGTAAGTAACAATAGCGGAATATGGCTGGAACCGGGATTGCTCGACCTTGATATGGCAACACAAAGATGCCGTATCGCTCCATTGCATCACATCGGTGACGGTTTATTCAGATTGCGTATATTTTACGAGGACTGGATACTGATAGAGGGAGACCACTACACGAACGGAAACCGTTCCGATTATGCACGCCTTTGGAACTGGAGCACGGATGAAGTTTTGCGTATCCGCCCCGGCGTGTTTGGCAGCGAATCATTCAAGGCTCTTCATGCGTTGCCTAACGGTACTATTGTAGTAAATACACACCAACACACTGATGACATACTCAGCTTGCCGGAAGATTTATGGAATTTTCTTCGCACGGCAAGCCGTCCGAAAAAATTAGGCTATTGGCTTAATTACCCGAACCCCTATCCAAACATAGACTATTTATTGCCACCTGTATCGGAAGATGTTAGCCTAATGCTTGCTCCACCATATGTGAAAACACAGATTACCGGGCAACAGCCGGTGGAGAAAATTACTCCAAAGGAGTGTTCCACTTTGTCGGCAACAGATGGAGTGGAAATAACCGAAGGCATGTTAAAAATTAACGGTCAAAAAATCAGTCTGCCCTTGTCATATACAACAATGGTGAACATTTTCGGCAGAGAGAAAGTCGTATTTACCCATCGGAACATGCAAGACGGTAACGGTAAGATGGTACAATATGATAAACGAAGTTTTCTTATTTGGGACAAAGCAGGAGTAACAGCTATCCGAAACGAAGAAAATATCTATAATATTTCTGTCATATATTTATGGGTGGCTGAGAACAAAAAGTCCATCTCTTCTTTGCCTGCTCCCACCGGACTGTTCGACTGTAAAATTACGGTAGACGGAACCTTATGGTCCCAAAAGGCGGATATGACTACCCGCAGTGGAGAGATGGAAATCGTAGCATCCTCATCGGGCGGTTATATGGAAATTACATTTGCCCGTACCCGCGACCAGAAAATCACTTGGCAGAACTATCGGAAGATAATGGTTGAAAACTTCCAGTATGCACTTATAAAAAGAGATTGCATCAAACAATTGGAAAAGAATATCCGCATAGGTAAACCGACTAAAAATCTGACGGAAAACGTACACCTGTTGGAAGAAATGAGCGAAACATTTCTGGTTTGTATGATTCAGGCCCTTCATGCCGGATATGCTATGGGACGGGGTGAACGTTATCTAAAAAGCAATATGCTTTTGCCTCTGACAGAAGCAGCAATCAAATGCATTGAACATGGTACAATTAAATCTTCCGATATGCTCTCCGTATATTCGGGTTGCGTACTTCTCAATTGCGAAAAAATGACTATGAAGCGGTTGAGTGAAATTATGATGAAAAACGGTGTTCGTGATTTTGTATTTGACACACTTATCCGATATCGTATTCCAGATTGGGAAGTCACGGAATATACCGTATTTCCGGAGGTAAAGGAATGGATAACTTCACAAACGAAAAGCCGGAACATGACAGAAGCAAGAGCCGCATTACAGAAGATTTCTTGTATTTCAGAAAATATCCTGATAGCAGATGCGCTGATTACATCAACATTTTAAATATAAATAGTATGGAAACAACAAAAACAACCGAAAAATTTCAGAGTGTGCATAAAACTTTCAGTTACACTCCCAAAAGTGCATTAACCAATCAATGGTCAAGTCTGGCATTTGGAATAGGTATGGTTATCGTGCCCTTGATTTATCCTTTTGGATTACGTATCAGACGGGCTGTCATCCTCTCTCCAGAAGTCTTGTCTACGATTTTGATTATTTGTGGGGCGCTGCTGCTTTTAATGACATTCTTCATTGATACGCCAGGCCAGTGCTACAGACGGAAAGTATCCCCATTTCTTACCTAGTGCAAAAACAGAAGAACC
>ENA-UESS01000856-UESS01000856.1-human-gut-metagenome-genome-assembly--contig:-NODE-856-length-13409-cov-78.430768_pt1 | contig 13409 bp, 13 predicted proteins | sample MGYA00243004_ERZ508005 | MGnify/ENA primary metagenome ERZ508005 (study PRJEB26167, sample SAMN06115471) | human gut metagenome | host: Homo sapiens | place: China:Guizhou | collected 2016-06-29...
GAATTGCAGGAAGAAGGTAATCAGCAACAAACGGATGTGCATACCGTCCACATCGGCATCTGTTCCAGGTGTAAAGTACCGGAAGAAGCTTGTGGCATTGGCGTGCTCTACCGGTGGTCCCAGAGCTCTACAGTATGTTATTCCATTCCTTCCTAAAAATCTTGATGCAGCCGTACTGCTGGTGCAGCATATGCCGGAGGGATTTACGGCATCACTTAGCAAAAGACTGGATGAATTAAGCAGGATTAATGTTAAGGAAGCAGCAGATGGAGACTTTCTTCAAAATGGCACAGTGTATATTGCCAAAGGCGGTTCACAGATGAGACTTAAAAGAGCTGCTGCTGGGACATACACATTGTCAGTAACAGTTGAGGCAGCCAGAAACGGCTTGAAACCATGTGCGGATATAATGTATGAGTCACTTATGGATACGGATTTTGATGAAGTGATCTGTGTTGTTATGACGGGTATGGGAGCCGACGGCACTCAGGGAATAGTACAGTTAAATAAAACCAACAAAATTTATGTTATCGGTCAAGATGAAGAAACCTGTACGGTTTACGGTATGCCTAAGGCAATCGCAGAGTCAGGATTAGTTGATGAGGTGTTGCCATTAAAGCAGATAGCTGATGCGATAACAAGACATGTGGGGGTGCGATAAAATGGATGTAAGCCAGTATCTTGAAATTTTTATTGATGAAACAAAAGAACATTTACAGACTTTAAGTGATCAGTTGATGATACTTGAACAGGAACCTGAAAACACTGATACGATTAATGAAATATTGAGAGCAGCACATTCTTTGAAATCGTATGGGCAGATGGTTCAGCAGTTACAAGCTTTAAGGTAAGCAAGAATACATCAGATAATGAAGGTAGTAAAGACAACAACGGTAATAAGGACAACAGCAATGATAATCCAAATAGTAATCCGGCAGCTGTACCTGATGACAAGAAAACTAATGGCAGTAACAGTGGAAATAATACAGACGACAGCCAGCAGATAACAGCACCTCAGACTGGCGATAACAGCCATCTAATGCTCTGGGTGACATTATTGGCTGCTTCACTTGCAGGTCTGCTTGCATTGTTAAGTGTACGCATGAAAAAACAAAATAGAGATAATTTTAGTGTAGAATATACAACCTACCCACCGCAAACGATTGAGGGCCATGTTTACGGAGCTTCCGTCTGCTCTATCTTCAGGGAGACCTTCTCGATAATCTTTCCAAGCTCCTCTTCCAGCGGAATCACATTGAAGTCGCCCCAGAAATCGGCGTCATACTTGAAGTCGGTTTCAGAGAAGACGGTATGCACCGGCAACCGTTCCGCACGCGGGAAGCGCGTCACGTTCTCCCCGTCAATCCGGCAGGTCACCATCTCGAACCAGGTATACAGAGTGGGATTACTGAAGAGCATGCGTTTTCTCTTCATCTTGAAGTAAAGGTCGCCACGGATGTGGTGGACATAATAGGTACCGTTCCAGGGTTTGTATGAGACGGTATAGACAAGTTTCTCCGTTGTCAGCCTGATTTTCGGAGCCTGGCGTATCACGAAAAGCCGTGTGGCGGCCTTCACATACCGGGGATGAATCTCGAAGCGGGCACGCAGCAAGGCGCTGTTCTCCGAGTCTATATAGAGTTCTCCGCAGAACAAAGGCTCCTTTACCCCACGTTTCTGCTCAAAATAGACGACGTTGGCAGTACGGTCGTCCACCGATACGATGTCGCCCGAAGTATAGGTATAAAGTTCCTCGCCGGATTCCAGCAAGAGGAAGTCGGGAAGATTCTTCATGATGTCCAACTGCAGACACGCCTCCACCCCGGAGCTGATTTTGGCAAGCACACTGTCCGTCTGCTCCCGGTTGTCTATCTTGCTCATCTTGAGCAACTTCACCTGGTCCTTCAGTCCGGGCTCCATCGTGGGCGATTTGTAGACCTTGAAAACCGCCTCCGTCAGGCTTTGGAACTTGTTCTTCAGTTGTACGCCTTCCCGGTAGAAGGTGGTCAGATAGACCGGAGAAGTGGAGCAGTTCCTATCCCGGTGCTCTATCATCTCGCGAAGCAGCTTTTTAGGCTCCACCAGGCGGATAAGCACTTCTTGTAAGGAAATGACTTTCGGCTCAAGGCTCAGAACATTGCTGCGTCCTTCCAAAGCAGAGGCTTCCACCGTTTGCCCCACATAACCCAGATGGGAGAAGGAGAGCATGCAGCGCCTCAACGAGTCGGGCAGGTTGAGCCGGAATTCACCGTTCTGGTTGGTAATGTTACCCAGTGAGGTTCCTTGTGCGATGACCGACGCACTGACGACGGGCTCTCCCGTCTCCTTGTCCAACAGGATTCCGGCAATGGTGGAATACGCCGGTCGGGGCGGCAGGAGTACCGTTTCTTCCATACTCTTCCTTTCTGCCGCCCGTGTTATCAATATATGGTTGCCTAATACCTTCAATTCGAGGTTCCGACTGCCGGTTATCCTATGAATGGCCTGTCTCACGGAACACTCCTGCTTCCTAACCCTCACTACTGAGTCGTTATGGATGACCTTGCTGTCATAGATAAACAGATAGCCGGACTGCTCCGAGACTTTCCCCAACAGCGCATAAACCGTTCCCTTCATTCCGGGCAGCCGGACGATGCGGTCCAGCACATCGCCTCCGTCCGCTCTTGCACTGCCCGCCAGGAAGAAAATGAAGAGTGAAAAATGGAGAATGAAGCATTTCATTGAATTCATTGTTCCGACAATATCAGTCTATTGCCCTGACGTGTACACTTCAAGTCGAACGTCCAGCATATCAGCTCGGCCACAGACTCCGGGGAGTTATTCGAAAATTCGACCGTCAGCCGCCTTTTGCCCAGGGTTGGCGACGCGGCTTCTATCTGCCAGCCGGCAGACTCCTTATTGATAGCACGCAGCACATCCTCCAGGCACTCGTCCTTGAAACGGATGTTGCTGGTGTAACGGTCAAAGAGCTCCGGATTCTCCGTCTCGCTGACGAGCAGACTGCCCCCCTGCAAGATAACCGTTTCTCCCGCCTCTACAAAGACCGTCTGTTCCTCTTGTTTCAGCAGCACCTTCACCTTCCCGCGCTTCACGGACAAGCTGAAGGGGGCCCCTTCATTGCTCCTGACATTGAAAGCCGTGCCCAGCACCTCCACACGCACCCTCGCCGTCTCAATCGTAAAAGCCTGCTCGGGTTTCTTTGCCACATCGAAGAAGGCTTCACCCTGCAGGTTCACTTCCCGCTTGTCTTCCGCAAAATGTTCGGGATACTTCAGCGTGCTTTCCTGCGCCAGATATACCACCGAACCGTCTTCAAGGGTCTTGACCAGTGTGGGCTTCTCCCGGTTCTCCTCCGTCAGCAAGCTACGACTGTCCCCACCTTGTTCCGGTACGGCCCACCATGCGGCAAAACATACGATTCCGGCAATCACGGCTGCCGCAACGCTCCCCCACTTGAGGTAAAGCCTGCGGTGCATTGCCGGAGCATGTTCCGCATCTGCCGGCAGCAGGCAGTCCGTTTCGAAGCGGGCATAAAGCCGTACCCATGCCTCGTCGGTCCTTGTCTTCTTTTTATCTACTTCCATCATTGTGTCCGGATATAATTATCAATTTCATTTCGTAAGGTTCGGAGTACCTTGGTCATTTCCGCTTCCACCGTCTTGACGGACAACGAAAGCGACAAGGCAATCTCTGCATATTTCTTCCCCTCCATGCGGTGCATCCTGAAAATCTGCTGCCGGCGCCGGGGCTGCTTGTCGAGCGTATGCCGGATGAGAGTCCGTAGTTCCTCGTACTCCAAATGCGCGTGGGGGTCGGACGAATAGCCCGGCCCGGACTCCGTACGGACAGATGCCCGATAGCGCTCCTTGACCTCCTGATGCTCACAAAACTGCACGGCTTCATTCCTCACAGAACGGTAGAGATAGCTTTTCACGGACTGGAATACTTGTAACCGCTCCCGGTTCTTCCACAGCACGTAGAACAGCTCCTCCACAATTTCCTCGGCAGACGCCGTATCACCCGTGATGCCCGCAGCATACCAGCAAAGAGGGGAATAATACCGGCGGAAGATTCCTTCGAACGCCTTTATATCGCCCTCCTTTATTCTGGCCAGTATCATCAGTTCGTCCAGCATACACGGTGTTTTTTCTCGGTTGCTCCAAATATAAGGAAAACTATCAGATAATCAATTGGATTGTTTCCGCAATTTGCTGACTGCATTCTCCAGGGATTCCGTAGGTTCTATGATATTGTAGTTCCTCCAGAAGTCTTCGTTCCAGTACTCATCCACCAGGTCGTAGAATACCTGCTTCCGTTTGAAGGTGTTCTTGTTGGAGATGCCGGAGAGAGGGCTTTCCGTCCTGTCGGTCACCACCATTTCAGAGAAAGCGGTGTAGCTGGAGGAGAACAGCCTTTTTTTCCAGTCGCATTTAAAGCGGATGACATTCCGTATATAGTTCAGGTAAGTCTTGGCCCCCTGCTGCTTGTAGGTCACCAGATAGGTGACTTCCTGCGGGCGGAACCGTAAGCCGACGGGCTTCTTATGCAGAATGGCCTCCACTGCCTTCACCCGGTTTGCCATGTCCAGGCCAAACTCGGCACGTGTAAAGGAAAGCCGTTCGTAGTCTATATACAGTTTCCCGATGAACAAGGCATACATCAGGCTGACCCGCGGACGGAAGCTGACCACATACTGCATGCGGTTATCCAAATTGACGGGGTCCTCCATACGGAATTCATAATAGTCCAGATTGTCCGTGCTCAACAGCGCATCGCCATTCTTCACAATGTCCAGATAAAGGGACAAATTGGGGCCTCCCACCACTTTCACAGCCAGCGTGTCACTCTGCTTTTGGCTCAGCAGGCGGCGGCCTTTCAGCAGCTGCACCTTGTCGCGGTCCACATCGCGGGAGTTATAATCCGTCTTATAGACATCCATCACTGCCTCGGACACGCTGATATAGCGGCGGCGCTTCTGCACGGTTTCCCGATAGAAGGCGGTCAGCATGTTGTCATTGCCAGAATAGTTTACTGGAATTTTCTTGATGGCCTCTTCCACTATGACGCGGGGATTATTGCCATAGACCACAATCTCGCTCAAAAGATTGGGAGCCGGTATCATCCAGATGGTCAGCCCGCCCGTTTTTTCAAGTTCTTCCAGAGAGAGGTGTGTAGTGAGATAGCCGATATGGGAGACTTCCAGTCCACGGAAAGCTTCCGCTTCCGCTACTTTCAAGGAGAATGTGCCGTCGGCATTGGTCACCGTTCCGATATTGTTGCCGACAACAGAGACGTTCACGTTTTCGAGTTTCTTCCTGCTGTCCTTATTCTTGACCGTACCGGTGATGACGAGCTCGTTCACTGCCGCGTCCTGCGCCATCAACGGGGTGATACCCGAAGATAAGAATGCAAACAAACACCCAAGTGTAAATCCTACAAAGTTTTTCATAAGGCATGTTTTTAAGGGGTTTCTATTAATAAGAGCGGTGAGAAAGATAAAACCCTATGGAATGGAGAGAAAAACACCAAAAAAGTAGTACGTTGATAATCAGAGAGAAATTTTGCCAAGACATTGCCATAGGTTTGGCAAAACTTTGCCATGCCTATGGCAAAAGTTTGCCAACGCGGTGGCAAAGTCTTGCCAATAGTAAGGCAAAACCTTGTCAAACTGTTGGCAATAGCTTAGTTGAATTGTTGGGGCTTCCGCTGGCTCAGAATAACGTAGATGATGACCGGCGCACCGATAATGGGCGTGACGGCATTCAAGGGGATAATACCCGCTTCGCCGGGCAAGACGCAAATCAGATTGCAAAGCAGTGCCACTGCACCGCCACTCAGGATGGTGACCGGCAATAGGGAATTGTGATTGGTTGTCCCCAATATCATGCGGGCCACATGCGGCACGGCCAGGCCGATAAAGGCGACCGGACCACAGAAGGCGGTGGTGACAGCCGTCAAGAGCCCGGTGATAATCAAAAGCCAGTTGCGCACACGGCGGATATTTACACCTAGATTTTCGGCATAGCGCTCTCCCAGCAACAAGGCGTTCAGGGGCTTTATCAACAATAATGAGCCGAACAGTCCCACAATGGTGACCAGCGCAAAGGCCGGCATCTGCTGTAGGGAAACTCCACCGAAGTTGCCCAGCCCCCATATCATATAGGACTGCACCCCCTCTGCCGTAGCAAAGAAGTTCAGCAGGGCAATGGCCGAAGAAGCGATGTAGCCTATCATGATACCCGTTATCAGCAGCATGATATTGCTCTTTATCAGCGTGGAAAAGAAAAGGATAAGTACCATAATCAGCATGGCTCCGATAAATGCGCCAAGCAGTACGGAGAAGAAGCCGGACAGACTGAACACCCCTGCCGTGATGCTGCCGCCAAACAGCAGCATGACGAAGGCCACTCCCAGACTTGCCCCGGCGTTGATGCCCAGAATGGATGGTCCTGCCAGCGGATTCTTGAAAGCCGTCTGCAACATCAGTCCGCAGACAGCCAATGCGCCACCGCAAAGCAGCGCCGTCAGCGCTTGGGGCAAACGGGATTCCCAAAGGATGAAGCTCCAGCTTGCCTTCTCCCCCTCTCCACCGAGCAGGATACGGAAAACATCGGCAGGCGGAATCGAAACCGACCCCACCAGCAGATTGCCCGCAAAAAGCAATAAGATTACTACTCCCAGCCCGATACCATATTTCCAGCCTTTACTCATAGTTACATTATTTAGCACACAGAGACACGGAGGCACAGAGTTTTCTATTACTTTCACAAAAGTTCCGTATCTCTGTGTTCATCACTCCTTCAGTCTGCAAAAATAGCGCAAACCTCCCAAATCTCCTATTTCGGGATGCAGAATCTGTATCAGGTCGGATAACAAATAATCGGGACGGAACGGAGTCTCCTCGTAGAAAGGAACTTTCGCCGTATTACAACCATAGACATTCCGGGTCTTGAAAGCCTTGAAACCGGTGTAGCCGATATAATCCGCCTCCAAATCAGCATAGCTCATGTCGCGGTCACGGTTGTACTTCACCAGCCAGACGTCGGCATCGCCCGCCTTGTCGAAAACGGTCTCGAAAGCCAGAGGAACAGAACCGCTGTGGGTATCGTCGGCAAAAGCGTAACGCCCGCAAGCATCCTGAAAAAGCCTTCCTATAGTGCTACGCCCTCCCGGAGCGTACCATGCCGAGCCGCTTTTCAACTCGCTGACAATGGACAGTGAGGTGGAGGAAAGCTTTGCACGCATCTTGAGGCGCCGGTAGCAGCTATCCACCTCGGCAAACAGACTGTCGGCTTGTGGCGCAGCCCCGAAGAGCAGCCCGTAAAAACACATCCATTCGGCACGGCCCAAAGCGGAAGTTTCCATATAGTCGGCACATTCGATGATGGGAATATCCAGTTTCTCGATACGGCCATAACCACCACTGTTCTCGAACGGAGATAGAAGAATGGCATCGGGATGCAGGTCGATGATACGTTCCATATCGGGATTCATACCATCGCCGCAATCGACAATGATACCCCGACGGCAAGCCTCGTGCACGGCCGGCAGCTTAATGTACTTCAGGTCGCAAACGCCGCCGATACTACTGAACACGCCCAGATTATCCATCAACCCGCAATGTACGGAAGAGTAAATGACCGATTTGGAGAGCGGGGTACGCACCACGGTACCTTCCGGAAGATGTGCCGGGAGTTCACGGTCTTTAGGAACCAGGATATAGGTATGCAGCGTGTGCAACGTATCCCAGGGATTGCGCAGGGTGGCAAGGGTATAGTCGGGATAGGACACTAAGGTAAGGTTCTCCGCATAACGTAAGGGAATGGTGTCACCGTCGGGCAAAGCAGAGGCAGTCTTGCCCCTTCCCCCGCAGGAGAAAAGAAGCAAGACTGCGAGTATGCAGATAAGAAAGCTGTTCCTTTTCATCGACATTAATTAAAGAAAACAGCGGAATTAGGATTGACACCTCCTGCATCGAACTTTTCTATGAACGTACCGTCTTTCTTGAAACGGTAGATGGTACCGTTCGTAATGAAATCGGAAGTACTGATATAAATATCACCGTCATTGTCGTTTATTGTCAACATATGCAATGTACTCGATACAAGTTCAGCAGGAGCATCTTTCAGGAAAGAAGCATTATTCATCTGTCCCGTCTTGATGTTGTAAGTAAAGAAAGTGTTGACAGTTGTAACCGGTTTAGTACTCCAGTCCGTCATTGAATTCACCAGATACAATATATCATTATTGGCAGCCATATAAGTGGCATTGCCTATCTTGGTAACCTTGTTGCCTTTGGCCGGCTCAATCATCTGCAGCACATAGCCCTCTGCAGAAGAATAATCATCAGAAATGAGGAACACTTTGTCGTCCTCTTCCAGCATTTGTGTATTGGGATTGGAAGCCACTGTCAATGTTTCCTTTAGTGTGAATGTTCGCAAGTCTATCACTTTAACATCATTGTGATAAGTATAGTCAGCAGTACAACTATTCGAAACATAAAGCATGTCCTCACAGATTGCCACACCTTCCAGATTGTCACCAAGTCCGGTCAATTTATCCACTACCTCCAACGTTGTCGCATTGATTTTAGCCACTGCTCCTCCCCAAAAGGAAGCATAGATATACCCATCCTCAGCATCTATATAGCGAATACCAGCACTGAGGTCGTTGTCGCCTACGAACGAAACACGTTTCAACTCCACACCTGCAGCATTCAGCTTGGTCAGATAATTAGAGCCATAAACGGCTATATATATTTCATCTTCATACTCAATCATGCTCTGACCAAGGTCACCCAACTTGGCATTGTTTTGGGTCTTGTAGATATCACTGATAAAATCCGCATCCTTATTGGGTGCATAAAAGGCAAGTCCTGCATTGTTGGCCCCTTGAGAGCCTTCGTTCAGAATATAGACACGCGTCTGCGGCAGTGTCACCTTCGACCCGTCATCATCCAGAGAATCATCGTCGTCGTCACTACAAGATACCAAAGAGGCACCCAAAGCAAGCATGCAGAGCATACCGAATAATAAACTTCTTACTTTCATAATCACTGTTGTTATTGTTTATAATTATTTCTTATTGTTTATAAATGGCTGACTCAAAACTTAAAGGTCCCCGTCAGCCGCCACGAACGGCCCGGCATAGGATAATATTTTATCACGTCATACTGTTCATCGGTCAGGTTTATAATCTCAGCCTGCAACCGGAGTCGGCAACTGCCCAAAGCAAACTCATGAGAGAGGCTCATCGTATGCTCCCAATACCCCTCAATCTCATTCTCCGGAAGGTTCTGCGACAAATAGTAGCGTTTTCCCACTCCCACCACCGAGTAGCCCACATTCACCCACGGCGTTTCCACAATGGCAGACGCATTTCCGCTATGGAGAGGGGTATAAGGCAATTGGTCTTTATAGTTCTTGGCATCGGCATCGGTCAGGTCAATGGCCTTCTGCCACGTATATCCGCCCGACATAACCAGTTTTATTTTTTTTGTCAAGGGTACAGTGGCGGCCAAAGTGGCATCCACACCTGCGGCATGTACCTTGCCGTAGTTTGCCATCTTCCACGCATAGGTGGTGGGAAAAGCCACAATCTTATCCGTCACATCGTTGTAGTAACCGTCGAGCGTAACGGAGATATAGTCGAACACAGACAATCCGGATTTGCTCCATGTGATACCGACATTATATTCGTCTGCCTTCTCGGGTCGCAGATTACGGTTGCCCAGCCGGTAGTAATAGAGGTCGTTGAAAGTGGGCAGACGGAACGTACTCTTATACATCAACCGGAAATACAGCGACTCGTCCTGCCAAGGCTGCATACTGACTGATAAAGAGGGGGCAAAGCGATGGAAGTCATCGGGGACCGTACCTTTCTCGGCATGCTCCGAAGTGGCAGTATGCACCAGCGAAGCCGTGGCCGTGAGCCATCCTTGCCGGTAGCGTGCATTGAAGGCACTGATGGAAGTATATCTTGTAGGGAAAGGACATTCCGGCAAACTGTTGCGCAACTTGTTTATCACCCCATCCTGCGCCAACGAAAGGGTCAAAGCTTCCAAAGGACGGTAGAGAACGGTCGCGGAAATATAATATTCGTCTTGCCGGTGATTTTCCCGATAATATCCGTCGGCATATTCCTTGCCCTCATCCTTATATTGGTTCCAGCCATGATTATACTTTGCCTGTGCCTGCAAACTCCACCGGGGCGAAAAATGCTTCCTATAACGTGCCTGCACAAAAGTATTCTCATCCCAAAGCGTTTCATCGGAAAGGGGATTATAGAGCGTAACCGCCCCTGGAAGTCCCCGGCGGGAATAGAAGTAATAACCCTTCACATCCAGTTCGCTGTCATCCTTGAAAGTATGATAAAAGGTAGCTTCGCCCTGCCAGGAATAGATGCCGGAGTTGTTACGTTTCTCTTCCGTCACGTATTTCCCATTGACCAGCGTGAAAGGGTAATTACCGTCTGCCCTCATATAACCGGCATCTACCGCCACGCGTGTACGGCAGCCCAGTTTCTGCCACCAGCGCAGCGAGGGGCTGACCATGCCGAACGACCCTCCGCGCACCCGTGCCTGAAAAGCGGCATTGCGCCCGTCATCAAAATGAGGTTTTTCCGTCTCTATGCCCAGCACACCGGCCGACGCATACAAGCGGGCGGACTGTAACAAGTCCTCCGACTGCCCGATGGCGAGCGAAAGCATGGAAACATTGTCCAGCGAAAAACGCCCGATATCTATCTGCCCTGCCTGACAATTGCTCACCGCCACCCCGTCATAACTGACAGCTGTATGGGCTGCTCCCATATTGCGTATGGAAACCGTTTTCAGTCCTCCAATGCCTCCATAGTCCTTTACATTGGCTCCGGCAAAACGGCGTACAGCATCTGCCATATTCTGTATTCCCAGCTGGCTGATATCCTGCCGTGACATTGTCTGTATGGGTACGGCAGAAGTCACTTTATTGGGCGACCTGCGTGCTGTCACTGTCACTTTCTCTATCTGATGCACTTTCCCCGTAATCGTATCTCCCCCCACCTCCTGGGCAGAGAGCCGGAGTATACTTGCACCCAATGAAACAGCACAGACCAGTAATACCTTAGTCCTTCCTGACATAGAATAAATGAAGATTATCTTAAACCATTTGCGCACTGCCCACTTTCCTCGAATGGACAATTTTTCGACTTTGTTTTGCAGGTCTTCTGACTCGTTCCCGGTACATCGCCTTCCCGTTCTTTCCGAAGAACAGTGGCACAAGTATGATACACCGAGCATGGAACTCACAGCAGCGGGACTGTTCGGGACTTTCACCCGATTCCCTTTTCATCCGCTTCTCCGGATAGAGAACGCGGAACAAAACGTGGACAAAGATAGGATAAATAAAAGAAGTTTCAGTAAACAATAAAACGAATATTACCGTTTTAACAGTCATTTTTTTAACTTTGTAACATAATAACCCCAAAATCGAGTTGCCATGAAATATAAGTTATTGGTTCTTGATGTAGATGGAACGCTACTCAATGATGAAAGAGAAATTAGTAAAAGGACATTAGCTGCTCTGCTAAAGGTCCAGCAAATGGGAGTGCGCATAGTTTTGGCATCCGGTAGGCCGACTTATGGACTGATGCCACTGGCCAAAACCCTCGAACTCGGCAATTATGGAGGGTTTGTTCTCTCCTATAACGGTTGCCAGATAATAAAAGCACAGAACGGAGAAATATTGTTTGAACGACGCATCAATCCGGAAATGCTGCCTTATCTGGAAAAGAAAGCCCGCAAGAACGGCTTTGCCATCTTCACCTACCACGATGATACCCTCATTACGGATAGTCCGGACAATGAATATATAAAGAATGAAGCCCTGCTAAACAATTTGAAGATAATCAGGGAAGATGAATTCTCTACTGCCATAGACTTCGCACCTTGCAAGTGCATGCTGGTGAGTGACAAGGAAAAAGCTCTGATAGGGCTGGAACAACATTGGGAAAAACGCCTGGCAGGTACTCTGGATGCTTTCCGTTCCGAGCCTTACTTTTTAGAGGTGGTGCCCTGCGGAGTCAATAAAGCGAATACGTTAGGCGCCCTATTAGAGCATTTGGGAGTAACACGGGAAGAAGTCATTGCCGTTGGAGATGGCGTATGCGATGTGACCATGCTCCAATTGGCCGGCATGGGGGTAGCTATGGGACATTCACAAGATTCTGTAAAGGTCTGTGCAGACTATGTGACTGCATCGAATGAAGAAGATGGAGTGGCCCTGGCCGTAGAAAAACTAATATTGGCAGAAGTGCGTGCAGCAGAGGTGCCTCTTGATTTACTGAACGAACGGGCACGACACGCATTGATGGGAAACTTGGGCATTCAATACACATACGCTTCGGATGAGCGCGTAGAAGCAACCATGCCGGTCGACTACCGTACCCGCCAACCCTTCGGCATTCTGCATGGCGGTGCCACCCTTGCCTTGGCAGAAACCGTTGCCGGGCTCGGCTCCATGATTATCTGCGAATCTGATGAGATTGTCGTGGGAATGCAAGTCAGCGGAAATCATATTTCTTCTGCACACGAAGGAGATACCGTAAGGGCAGTGGCAACCATCGTTCATAAAGGGCGTTCATCCCATGTGTGGAATGTGGACGTATTTACTTCCACCAATAAACTGGTTTCCTCTATACGGGTAGTGAATAGTGTTATAAAGAAAAGATAAAATAACTGTTATAAACTACGTAATGTAAATGCATGAAGATCAAAAGGGAACGAGGGGGTTAACCAATTCCTCGGTTTTATCCTTACCTTTGTAAACTATATTAGAGAGTTATACCCGAACAACAAAAAGAAAACGATGCAGATACGCAACAATACATTGATAACGGAATGTTCAGCTTATGATTTCAAGGAAATGTTGGGACGTAAGAAAGTGAAGTCATGGCTTAAATCCGTGTCGGCTTTTGCCAATACGGAAGCATCTTCTTTCTTCACTACATTTCTATAATCTGAATTGGGGAAAGAACGAAAGAATACCCGTAGAAGAAGTGGCCGAAAGGGTAAACAGTCCCCTCAAAAAGTATCCTGCAAACGAAGAAAGTTCGGTCGAAAAGTTCGGTGTAAATGCGAAAATGTTCGGTGTAAACGACAAAAGTTCGGAGATAAGGTTCGGAGAGAGCACAGATGCCCCTAAAAACATAGGAAAGACAGCACAGAAGATTATCGATTTCGTCATTTCCGATTCTTCTATGTCAGCCGAAACTATGGCTTACAAGATTGGTATAAGTTCTCGTGCCGTAGAAAAACAAATTGCAAAGGCACTATAAAATATTTTGTGTAAATGTAAAATACGGGATTCAGTATGGGTTCCGTATTTTTTATTTAATAGCTTTGCAAAATGAAGAAAATTATGAAAGAGAAG
>ENA-UESS01000875-UESS01000875.1-human-gut-metagenome-genome-assembly--contig:-NODE-875-length-13279-cov-15.487199_pt1 | contig 13279 bp, 9 predicted proteins | sample MGYA00243004_ERZ508005 | MGnify/ENA primary metagenome ERZ508005 (study PRJEB26167, sample SAMN06115471) | human gut metagenome | host: Homo sapiens | place: China:Guizhou | collected 2016-06-29...
AATGTGCCTCAACCGCAGCCTCAGCCCCAACCGGAAGTCACCCAGAAAGTAGTTATCGGCTACCTTGCGCTTGACGACTGGGAGTTTGAAAGTTTATTTCCTACGATAGAATGGAAATATCTGACGCATATCAATGCCAGCTTTGCAAGAGTAAAAGCAGACGGCACTCTAAACATTAATCCTGTCCGGAAGAGAATTGAAAGTGTACGTGAAACGGCTCACAAGCATAATGTCAAGATTCTGATATCTTTGGCTAAGAACATCCGGAAGAATTCACCTGTTGTATCTCCGTACCTCCTGCCAGCAAGGGAGAACATGTGGTGCATCTGCCGGAGCAGAAAGCTCTCGGCATCTTCTATCACGGCTGTTACGAATCACTCCCGGATGCCCGTAGAAAACTGTCTGCCTACGCAGCTGCGCAGAATCTGTCTCTGTCAGGCACGGTACGGCATACTTATCTGGAAGGTCCTCCCCAGCATAAGGATCCGGCGAATTTTATCACTCAGGTGGCTCTTGTTTTACAATGATTCAGTCAAACAGGATTTCCTCCACCGTTACGAACTGAAAGCCTCTTTTCTGTAGAATATCCACTACTTCCAGTGCTGCGGTGACAGAAGTCTCATAATAATCATGCATCAGAATAATATCGCCGTCCCCCGCCTTCTCCACCACTTTGGACGCAATACAGTCTGCATTGTTGGAACACCAGTCCAGAGGATCGATATTCCACAGAACCGGGAACATATTCAGTTCTTTCTCAAAGCTTTTGTCCCAACTGCCGTAAGGCGGCCGGACAAAGCTTATTTTCTCCCCTGTGATTTCTTCGAGAATTTCATTGGTCTGCACCAGCTCCTCCCGAAAGGTCTCCCGGTTGCGGGAAGTGAGCTGTATGTGACTATAGGTATGGTTCCCGATCAGATGTCCTTCGTCCTGTTCTCTCCGGATAATGTCCGGGTAATTCTCCGCATTCTCTCCCGTCACGAAAAAAGTAGCTGCCACTCCCCGCTCCTTCAATCCATCCAGAAGCTGTTCCGTATACTTCGGATGCGGCCCGTCGTCAAAGGTCAGCGCGATCTTTTTCGGTTCTCCTGATGTCCCGCACACGCCGGTGTCTGTTTCTATATAGGTTCCATATGATTTCTGCTCTGCGTATCGTTCCGTTCCCACTGCCAGACACAAGATTCCCAGAAGCATGTCAAAGATCAGAATTCCCGCCAGTACTTTTTTCATTTCAAGCCGTCCGTTTCACGCTTTCACAGAAAATATATGCATTCTCAAAAGTGACCATTCCTGCTGCCGCAATAAAACATGCTTGCAAAAAAGGAGACCCGAGACTCTCATCTCCCGGATCTCCTCTGTATGTTACTTTTTTATTTATACTCAGATCTTGAATACGGAAATCTCGTTCTTAAGTCCTTCCATATTCTCATCCAGTACACTTGCAGTAGTGCTCAGCTTCTCCACATGGTTCAGAAGCTTATTGGCCACATCGTTGACGGTCTCGGCACTGCCTGCGGTCTCTTCAATGATATCGGAGATATTCTTCACGGCTGCCACAGCAGCGCTACGCTCACCGTCTGCCTTCTCCGTGCTTACCACGATATCTTTCAGTCCCTCGATCAGCTGGCCCATACGCTCCTGCATCTCGCGGAATACTGCGATCACTTCTTCCACAGCTTTGGTCTGGAGTTCTACCATTGCTTTCGCCTGGCTTGCACTCTCCACGCTGTTCTGGGTCTGGGCTGTAATGTTGGCCACATTGTTGCGGATCTCGCCGGCTGCCTTTGCAGAATCATCTGCCAGCTTACGGATCTCTTCTGCTACTACAGCGAAGCCTCGTCCAGCCTCTCCCGCTCTGGCTGCCTCGATAGAAGCATTCAATGACAGCAGGTTGGTCTGCTCTGTGATCTCTGTGATCGTAGCTACGAAACTGTTGATGATCTCAGATTCCTTGCGAAGAGATTCGATACTCTCACTCACTTTCACAGTCATCTGTGTTGTCTCGCCAGCACGATCACCCAGTACCTGTACGATCTCCATTCCCTTGTTGATCATGCCTTCCGTCTCGCCTACCAGCTTCTCCACACGTTCTACCACATGGCTGACTTCCTGGATCTCATTGGAGAGGATATCGGTCTTCTCCACGCACTCCTGTGCATGTCTGGACTGTTCTTCCATACCTTCGTTGATCTCACCGATGGCACGGGTAATATCCTGTGAATACTCATGAATCAGTTCAGAAGCCTGTCCCACGTTCTGTGCAGACACTTCCAACTCTCCGGTAGCATTGCTTACCTGATTGACCAGCTTCTTCGTATTCGTGATCATGTTGGTTCGCCTGCGCCTGTATGGTAGTAGCGTCCGATTTCCCAGCCGTATTCTTCGTATTCGGTTTTCCCGTAACAGTAGTGTTTGGAATCGCTTCGCACACCTTCTGCCGTATAGTTGACGATTTCACGAATCCTAAAACCTGTAGCTTTGGTCTTCACGCGCCTTTTTTTATCGTGAATATAGTCTCCATCATCATCTGTGAATGAGAAGAACTTGTGGTTCTCAAAGTCAAACTCTGTGTAGCCTCCTGTCGGATAGGTTAATTTGCGGAGTACACAATGGCTTTCAGGGCCGGCAGGTTTACGTGTGTTGTAGGGCACATTAGAGAGTCTCACTTTATCCAAAGGAGACAAATCATTTTCGTCTTTTGGTACGTCTGTTACAAAAGAGCTACTGGCTCTGGACACATCAAAGCCCACGAACAGATTCATATAGGCCACGTCATAATTGTTGCTGCGAAAATTCAGGTTACCCCAATGGTCTGTTCCACCAAAGTTGGCATACGAAGATGTATATCCACACCGATAGGTCTCGGATGATGCATCATTACCGCCAAGCAGAGTGACGCTGTCAAGCATACTGAAAGGCGACTTTGATAAACTGCTAGATTGCAAAGTGCCCTGATGCTGTTCCCGGTAGTGCTGTTCCGCAGCGGACAGTTTCTCCGTCTCAGATCTTACTTTCTCCCAGGCATCCTTCCCTTGCAGCGTATACCAGGGCTTTCCCGCCGGATGTATTCCGAACAGATACCGGCCTGCATCGAACACCAGAAAGTCTTCCATGGGAAAGCGGTCTGCAAAATGCACCATCAGAAAGGTCAGAATATTATTCTTCGGCGCGATCTTCGAATAGAGGATTGTATTCTCCAGTTCTTCAAACCGCGTAAATCCTTTCAGATGGTGATACTCATTCCCGGCGCCTCTGGCCAGGCTGAAGGTCTGGTTTACATACGTGTCTGCCATGGCATCCAGCAGATGTCCCGGCGGACACTTCTCGGAAAGCCCCTTTGCAATGGTACGGTATACCGCCTGGGCCTTTTCCGGCTTCGGGGATGAAAGAGCCAGACACAGGCTCTCATAATCTTCCTCCCCAAATCTGCGTTTCAATGTCCGGATCACCTTCACCGTCTTCTCCGGATCCGGCACCACCTCCACAGACTCAGAGAACAACAGATTCTCCTCGATGGTCGTGACCATGGTGTCCCGAACGGGAGAATGATCTTCATAAGTATTATAAATGGCAGTGAATATCCCTTCTAACGAATCCTCGCAATGATATATTTTCATATAATAAGTTTCACCTCCCGCTGTTTCTGTTCTCTTCCCCTTCTGCCGCTGTCAACCTATCATTTTGCATTGCCTTGCTTCTGCAAACGGCCGTCATCTACCGGTACAGGACCTTACGTTTACCTGCCAATGCAGGCAGTCAGGAAATGTTTCCCTGTACGCTGTGCGCTACAGTTCTCCCACTGCTGCAGGCAGCACTTCCTCCTGCCGTACCCCGTTCGGGAACATCCCATCATCAAACAAGGTCATCTGCCGGTAACTCATGCCATCGCTGCCGAACCGGATCCGTTCCTTCGGATCCGTCAGATTCCGCACGATATAGTCCTCCTCCAGCTTCGTGGGATACATCATCCTGCCACCACAGGTAATAAAATAAACAGCCCGTTTCATCACCACGCCCAGCTTCTTCAGATCCTGAAACGTAAGCTTTGTGCTCCTCCTGGCACTAAGGATCCGTCTGGCGCTTTTCACGCCGATCCCCGGCACCCGAAGCAGATCTGCATAAGGTGCCCGGTTGATCTCCACCGGGAAACATTCCAGATGCCGCACCGCCCAGTCCTCCTTGGGATCCAGCATCACATTAAAAAACGGTCTTTTCTCGTCCAACAGTTCCTCCGCCTTAAACCCATAAAACCGCAGCAGCCAGTCTGCCTGATACAGACGATGCTCCCGCAGAAGCGGCGGCCCCCCGGGAAGCGCCGGCAGGCTCTTGTCCTCATTGACCTTTACAAAAGCGGAATAGAACACACGCTTTAACTCAAACTTCTGATACAGATTCTCTGCTACATTTAAAATCTGATAATCCGTCTCCGGGGTTGCCCCTATGATCATCTGGGTAGACTGCCCGCCACTCACGAAAACAGGGCTCTTGCGGTACAGGATCAGTTCCTCCTTATTCGCATGAATTCCATTCTGGATCTGCCGCATGGGCGTCAGAATATTTTTCCGGTGCTTGTTCGGTGCCAGTGTCCGCAGCCCCTCCGCCGTGGGCAGCTCCAGGTTCACGCTCATACGATCTGCCAGATACCCCATCCGCTCCACCAGTTCGGGATCCGCTCCCGGAATCGCTTTTACATGGACATAGCCGTTAAAATGGTATTGATTCCGTAGCAGCCATATGGTCCGATACAACAATTCCATGGTAAAAGTAGGATCCTGTATGATACCGGAGCTTAAAAACAGTCCCTCGATATAATTACGCCGGTAAAACTCCATAGTCAGTGTACAGATCTCCTCCGGGGTAAAGGTGGCTCTGGGAACATCATTGGACTTTCGATTCAGACAATATTTACAGTCGAAGATACATTCATTGGTCATCAGAATCTTCAACAAAGAAATGCATCTGCCATCCGAAGAAAAGCTGTGACAGATCCCGGCCTTCGTGCAGTTCCCCATGTGCTTCCCGTCGCCCTTACGTTCCACCCCACTGGAAGTACAGGCCACATCATATTTGGCTGCATCGGTCAGGATCTCCAGCTTCTGCTTGATGGACAATTCCCCATTTTGTATAAGATATTCCACATTATCACCGCCTTTTACCGAAAATTTCCAGAATCAGAACGTTTGTTCTTGTGTATATTCAAGTTAGCACATATGTTCGATTTTTGCAAGTGGTTATTTTTTCCGAAAAAAGGCTTGCAAAATCGTGCATTTCGCAGTTAAATAATATAGGAATATTTTGTAACACACGCCGCCCGGCGGCAGAATGAGAGGTCAGTATGTCAGATATTGTCATACCTAAAAATTATAAGTCTCAGCTGAACCTGTACGAGACACAGGTTGCCATTAAGACAGTGAAGGACTTTTTCCAGGGATTGTTAGCAGAGCGTCTGCACCTGCTGCGTGTATCTGCTCCCTTATTTGTGGATCCTACATCCGGACTGAACGATAATCTGAACGGTGTGGAGCGTCCCGTGAATTTCCATATTGCAGCACAGGGAGACCGTGAAGCAGAGATCGTACAGTCTCTGGCCAAATGGAAGCGTTATGCCTTGCAGAAATACGGTTTTCAGCCCGGCGAAGGTCTCTACACCGATATGAGTGCCATCCGTCAGGATGAGGAGACCGACAACATCCATTCCATCTATGTGGATCAGTGGGACTGGGAAAAGATCATCACGAAGGAAGAGCGGAATCTGGAGACTCTGAAAGAAACCGTCCGCACCGTATACAAGGTTCTTCGCAAGACCGAGAAGTATATGTCCATCCATTACGACTACATCGAAGAAATCCTTCCTCATGACATCTTCTTTGTAACTACCAGTGAGCTGGCAGAGATGTTCCCCGACTACTCCCCGAAGGAGCGGGAATACTACATTGCCAAGGCAAAAGGCGCTGTCTGCATCATGCAGATCGGTGAGACCTTAGAGAATGGCAAGCCTCACGATGGCCGTGCACCGGACTACGATGACTGGGCGCTGAATGCTGATATCGTGGTATATTATCCGGTTCTGGACATTGCTCTGGAGCTGTCCAGCATGGGTATCCGTGTAGACAAGAAGGCTCTGTTAGACCAGTTACAGAAGGCCGGCTGCCCTGAGCGTGCAGAACTTCCTTATCACAAGGCAGTTATTGACGGCGAGCTTCCCCTTACCATCGGCGGTGGTATCGGTCAGTCCCGTATCTGTATGTTCTTCCTGCGCAAAGCTCACATCGGTGAAGTACAGTGTTCTCTGTGGTCCGATGAAGTCATGAAAATTGCAGAGGAAAACGGCTTACAGCTGTTATAAATAACCGCAATACGCAAATAACAAGCAAGCTTTGTTATAAAAACCCGGAATACATGATGACCTATATTCCGGGTTTTTTATTATAGTGTCTAACGCTTATTCATAAATCACAAATTTCTCATTTTCAAAAGTCTTCTCATATCCGTACGCATCCATGAAATCCCCGATCAGCAAAAGCTTCGGATTATCCACGATCAGGCTGCGCTCTTTTTCCGTGGGCTGTAATGCTTCCAGGGCATCCTCTCCCGCTTCCAGATACACAGCATATTTTTTCTCTAACAGTATCACCGGACGGTAAGTCGCATCCGCGTCCATCCGCTCCTGCATCTTATGCATATCCTCTTCCAGCTGTGCGATCTGATAGGAATCCAGATCCGGCCAGGGATTGAACGCTGCAGGCATCTGTAAATAATAAGACAGCGCCGGGATCTGTCCGTAGATCAGTACATCTCTTCCGGCAAGTCCCCGTTCATTCACATACTCTGAGATCCCCTGCATCCATCCGGCCCGTTCCTCGCTCATCCACACACCTTTTAATGTCTCATTATTCGTCACCTGCGCATCGATGTCCTGTATGCCGGTACCTTCGGCAAATGCAAAGTTTCTGCCGAACAGTCCTACCTGGACAAAGAACAACAGAAAGAAAGCGCCCAAGAGACATTTTACCGGCATAGCAGATATGGTGATCCGCTTCCACCGAAAGCTGCCAACATATTTGCAGAACCTGTAGAACTGCCAGTACATATAGGGCAATGCCAGAAACAGATTGTTCATGCTGGGGTATAGCTTGTTGTTACTGCCCAGGGAAGTGATCCATACGATCAGGAAGATCAGTCCGCTGATCAGCTTTTCTTCCTTCGGCGCGGAGGGCGTAAAGATCCGCCACAGGGTCACCAACAGAGTCAATGTCAAAAACGTCACTCCGGGCCAGATAATGGCACCGTAATTCGTATATTCCCTGGCACAGAAGCCCTGGCGGTACAGCCAGAACACCATCACAGCCGCCAGTGCGATACTTCCCGCCCATTCCAGGATCCGCAGAACCTTTGTTACTGTATCTTTTCTCACGTAGGAGCCGATGAGTTCCAATACTCCCACAGCGACAATCCCCACTACAAGGAACACGCACATCCGGATCTCCCAGTACAGATTCTGAAAATACCAGTCGAACATGCCCATGATCATGGATGCAGCCGTATAGTCCGTTGCCACCTCCGTCATGGAAAACAGTCGCAGAATGCCTTTCACATATTCATCCATGCCGTAGCGGATCTGGATATAACCGAATAATACCAGCAGTGCCGTCAGATACCCCGCCAGACACATGCCGGTATCCTGTAATAATTTTCTGCGCAGCCTGACACCTGCCGCTTTTTTTCGTGCTTTCTGTTCATCCGTATTTTCCCTGGAGTTTTCCCTGGAAAAGTCCGTGGTCTGTCGGGAGCTTTTCACGATTTCTCTACGTGCTTCCAGCCAGCAGATGATTCCGTAAGCCCACACGCCCACGATCATGGCCGCCTCCGGCAGATTGGAGAATCGGGACAGCACATTACAGCCCAGCGCTACTCCGGCGGCAAACAGCCACCCCTTTTTCCACCGGGCAAGGCCCAGATACAGACAGACCACCGATACCAGATAGAACACGTAGGTCACATAATTGTAAAAAGAGCCCGTGGGGCACCAGCAGAAGCTCACCGCCGTAAATTCTCCCAGGAATACCAGAAGTGCCGGGATCTTCAGTACTTTCGTGCAGAAATAATACCCAAGCACCGCCAGCAGACTGATACTCAGTCCAGTATAAAAGTTCATGCCGATCAAAGTCCCGGCCCCGGGCAGCAAACTGAAAAAATGTCCGATGGCTGTGGTCAGATAGGTGGAAAACAGCCACATGGGATCCATATGCTGCGTCCCCATATATTCAAAGTTCGCATAGCCGTAACCGGTATCCCACAGATCCAGTCCCCAGGCAATATGCCGCAGAGGATACAGCACCAGGATTGCCACGAATACAAATTCCCAGAGACGTCTCTGACTGTCAATACCCGCTTTTTTATTTTTTATTATCTCTGTCACTCCATTACCTCTCTTTTGAACATAGTATCTACGTCCCGTATTTTCTCTGTCAGACTGCGATAGGGACGGATATGCAGGAATATCTTATGCAGTCCGTCGCAGATAGCTTTCCGCACAAAATCCACCAGAATTCCCAGTACAAATACTACCACAACAACAAGTACCGTCCACAACAGCAACGGCAGTACACCGTCGATTTGCTCCACACCAAGCCACTTCTGCCAGGCATAGCGCACACCCAGATTTTCATGCAGCAGATACACTCCCAGCGTATAGGGCGCGATCCTCACCGCCACACTGCCGATCTTTCCCTGTATGCTGCTGTCCAAAAACAGGCAGAACAGCCCCAGTGAAGCCAGAAACGGGAAAATATGGTTATACTCATACGGAATCTTCAGGATCAGCTCCAGACTGCCTGTTTTCAAATAAAACAGGTGCAAAAGCATGGCTTCTCCAAAGGTTCCGAAGATACCGATCAGATACAACAATAATGCCCGGGATTTTTTCTGTAAAAACGGGATTCCAAATCGGCGCAGGTAAGCCGCCGCGCAGAATACACACAGATACCAGAGACAATCATAGCCTTTACCGTCTTCTTCCAGCCGGAAGGGCAGCACAGATTTTAACAGGCAGAAGGTGACAAACAGCAGTACTAATGCCACCTGAAACTGCTGCTTCGTCATCCGCCGCAGTCCCATTCCCACAAAGGGGAGCAATATATATAAGAAAAGATACGCTGTCAGGAACCAGTAATGTCCCATAGTCACCGGGAACAACAGGGTCAGATAATAGTGAGTGCTGACTTCCGCTGCGGAAACGATCCCCGTCACCGCCGCCAGCACGCCGATTCCCACAGAATACAGCCACAGCTGTACCCACAGCGTGAGCAGTCTGCTCAGTTTAAAAGAGCTTTCGCATAAAAAGTATCCGCTGATCATCATATACACATTCACAGCTACAATGCAGAATGCTTCCAACAGCCAGGCTACCATATCCTGCACCGATAAAGGCGCCGTCAGATCCGGCAACAGTCCTCCCTTGCCCAGATAGTGCAGCACCACGACCATCATCATTGCCACACAGCGCAGTACTTCCAGATTTGCCATACGTTCTTTTTTCTGCATATCGATTCCCGTTTCCTTCCTGCCATTGCTTCGTGCTACGCACTACCACAATTCTACCCAAGGTCTTTCACCCACTTATGAGCAAGCTCATGTGGGCTTAGACCTTTTGACCCTGGTATCATTATATTACTTTGTAACATATTATGTAAAGCAAAAGCGATTCCGCCCAGATTCTGCCTGATAAAGATGTTAATTTAGGAAATCGTTTTCATATTGATGTAGATATTTGTGTAAAACTTTGGTAAAATGCATCTATCAATACTAATCTGCATCGGAGGTGTCTGTTTTGACAAAAAATACCAAGAAAAACCCTATTCCTCTCTGGAAGCGGATACGCTTTAAGCTGATCTTCGCTTTTCTGATCCCTGTGGTCTTCATCATTGTCTTAGGCTTCGTATCCTATCAGAAGGCTACCACTCAGATCATTGCAACCTACCGTGACTCCGTAGACCAGACCGTCAGCATGATGAATCAGTACCTGACGCTTTCTTTTGACACGGTCCAGTCCAACTACAAGGGATATATGAATGAGGATACCCTGAAGCAGTATCTGAACGGTCTGTATGATAACGATGCCACTACCTTGTACAATACTCCAAACACCTATGAAGACACCTTTATCAAAGCCGTGACCACGGATGCCCTGCTCTCCAATATTTACGTGCTCTCCGACAAAGAGCGGACGATCTCTACCACGAAAACGAAGGAGACCGGTCTCTTAAGTGCGTACCTGGAAAGCTCCCAGGGGCAGATTTTATCCGCGGACAGGGCAAAATATTACCTTTTCGGCAACCAGTCCGAGGTCGATGCAAAGCTTGGCACGGATTCCTCCAAATACAGTGTCCGCCTCGCCAGATATTTCTCCAACGCTCCGGCGATCCTGATCATTGATTTCAAACCGAGTGTCCTGGATACCTCCTTATCCTCCCTGGATGGCGGTGAGGGCAGTCTCGTAGGCTTTGTCACCTGCGATGGCAACGAATACCTCTCCTCCCGGTCCGATACAGCGGCAGAAAATACGTTTGTCGGCAAATCCTATGTAGATGAAGCATTTGCCTCTGAGGAAGACAACGGCTCCTCCTATGTGGAAGAGGCAGGCGAAGAATATCTTTTTCTCTATTCCAAGATCGGTGCCCGTAATGCCATGATCTGTGCCCTGATCCCTCAGGCAAATATCATCGGTCAGACAGCGGAGATTAAAAATGTATCTCTGATCCTTGTCGTTGCAGCAAGTGCCGTGGCGATCCTACTAGGGTCTCTGCTGGCCGGACAGTATGGCGGCTCCATCTACTATTTTATCCGCCGGCTGAAAAAAGTCTCTGACGGAGATCTGACGATCGAAGTCCACTCCAAGCGCAATGACGAATTCCAGCTATTAGCTGATGGCATCTGTGATATGATCGCACACATGAAGAAGCTGGTATCCGGGCTGAAGGATGTCAATGAAGAATTATCCCGGGCTGCCACCGATATGTCTGCGGCTTCCTCACATTTCCTGGCGACCTCCCAGGATATCCAGAATCAGGTAGGTGAAATGCGCCAGGGTATCGAAAAACTGGATGAAAGCTCTGAGGACTGCCTGCAGCAGATGGACTCTCTGTCCGACACCATCGGCAGCGTATCCTCACATTCTGACCAGATCAGTGCGCTTGCCACCGGCACCAACGCTGCGATCCATACCGGTATCGAATCCGTGGAACATCTGAAGGAGAATACCTCTTCCACCATGCAGATCACCTCCAACATCGTAGATACCATCGGCAGGCTGAACGAGAAATCCAAAGCCATCGGCTCCATCACCGAAGCCATTAATGAGATTGCAGAGCAGACCAACCTCCTATCCCTTAACGCTTCCATTGAAGCTGCCAGAGCCGGCGAATCCGGAAGAGGGTTCGCAGTGGTCGCTCAGGAGATCCAGAAGCTGGCGGATCAGTCCCTGCACTCCTCCGGTGAGATCTCCCGGATCATCGAAGAGATTGAGATTACCACTGACGAAGCTACGCAGGTTGCCAGACAGGCCAAAGGTATTGTAGCGGATCAGAACCAGTCCGTTGGCAGTACCACAGACTCCTTCCGTGAGATAGATTCCAAGGTAACAGAGCTTCTGAAATTCCTGCAGCAGATCAATGCAGGCGTGACGGAAATGGAACACCAGCGCACCACTACTCTGTCCGCCATCTCCGGTATCTCCGCAGTATCCGCAGAAACTGCTGCCGGGTCCTCCAATGTACAGACTGCTGCCGAAAAACAGCTGCAGGCTATTCAGGATCTGGACAAAGCCACCTCCGCACTGGCAGCCCGCTCAGAAGAGCTGACTACGATTCTGGAAGGTTTCATTGTATAGAAATGGCTATACACCCTGGAGAAAATATGTTATACTGATAACATCTTTTGACGAAGAAATTCTTAGGAAAATACATATAGAGAGGTAATCTTATGAGCAAAAAAAGAGTTGTCGTATCTCTGGGACACGATGCCCTGGGTTATACCACCACAGAACAGTGGGATGCGGTAAAAGTAACCGCGAAAGCACTTGCCGATCTCGTGGAGGCTGATTATCAGCTGACGATCACCCACAGTAACGGTCCGCAGGTCAGCATGATCCATAAGGCCATGACCGAGTTACGCCGTGTGTACATCGACTATACCCCCGCACCTATGTGTGTCTGCTCTGCTATGAGCCAGGGTTATGTAGGCTATGATATCCAGAACTCTCTTCGTGCAGAGCTTTTGGATCGCGGCATTTCCAAGCCGGTCAGCACTATCCTCACCCAGGTGACCGTAGATCCTTATGATGAGGCTTTCTATGAGCCCACCAAGGTCATCGGTCGTTACATGTCCAAGGAAGACGCTGAGATTGAAATAAAGAAGGGCAACTATGTCAAAGAAGATCCCGGAAAGGGCTTCCGCCGTGTCGTTGCTGCCCCCAAGCCTATCGATATCGTAGAGATCGAAGCCATCCGTGCGCTGGCAGCCGCAGATCAGGTAGTCATCGCCTGTGGCGGCGGCGGAATCCCCGTGATCGAGCAGAAGCATGCCCTGAAGGGTGCTTCCGCTGTCATTGAGAAAGATGCCATCGCCGGTAAGCTGGCTTCCGACTTAAACTGTGATGAGCTGATCATCCTGACCAGTGTTCCCTGCGTTTATAAAAATTACAGCAAAGAGGATCAGACTGCATTGGAGACTCTCACCGTTGCGGAAGCCAAGACACTGATGGCAGAAGGTCAGTTCGAGGAAGGCACCATGCTTCCCAAGATCGAGGCAGCCATTGCTTATCTGGAGAAGGTTCCAGCAGGAAAGGTCCTGATCACTTCCATGGATCACGTCAAGGATGCCATCAGGGGCAAGGCCGGCACCGTGATCACCGCTTAATTTTATATCGGAAGCAGTTAAGGCAACACAAAAGGAGATATCCGCCACGGATACCTCCTTTTTACATGTCATGATTCTAATATCTCTGGGTTATATATCTCTGATCTCTATGCTTCCTTTCCGGTCAGATGGTTCGACAGGATATTATACAATGTCTTCGGGTTGATGGGCTTGGACAAGTGATAGTTCATTCCGGCCTCCAGTATCTTTTTCTTCTCCTCTTCAAAGGCATCCGCTGTCATAGCAATGATAAGCACCGTTTTGCAATCTCCACCACACATCCGGCTTTTTCCATGATTTCTGTTGCGAATTTCTTCCGATACATTGGTTGTCCGGGAATTGATGGCATCCAGTCCTTTTTCTA
>ENA-UESS01000879-UESS01000879.1-human-gut-metagenome-genome-assembly--contig:-NODE-879-length-13238-cov-20.198921_pt1 | contig 13238 bp, 10 predicted proteins | sample MGYA00243004_ERZ508005 | MGnify/ENA primary metagenome ERZ508005 (study PRJEB26167, sample SAMN06115471) | human gut metagenome | host: Homo sapiens | place: China:Guizhou | collected 2016-06-29...
GTCGGCAGCACCTTCGCGGAAAGACTGCTTTGCATCCCCGTAGGGATAACCTTTGCGCCCCTGCCGGAAGGCCTTTGCGGCCTCTCCGATACCGTAGTTGGCTGCATGGACAGCGGCTTTGCCCACATCCCACGCCCGGTCACCGATATCCATACCCCTGCCCTCAAAGCCGTGGGCAAAGGCATCGGTCATCGTGTCTCCAAAGGCGCGCAGCTGGTCCTCCAGCTCCTGCTGTACCTGCCGGCCTTCGTTATTTCGGTTATCGTTTTCACGATCGTACATCAAAATTTTCTCACCCTTCTGCCGGTGCATACCGGCTGATGATGGCGCAGGCCACCCGCAGACCATCCACGGCGGCGCTCATAATACCGCCCGCATATCCCGCACCCTCGCCGCAGGGGTAAAGCCCTGCCAGCTGGGTGCACACAAAATCCTCTTCCCGCTTGAGCCGCACCGGGCTGCTGGTGCGGGTCTCAAGGCCGGTCAGGATGGCGTCCGGCGCAGTGTAGCCCGCGATCTTGCGCTCATAGGCACGCAGACCCGCCCGCAGGGTATCCGCCAGCTCCCCGGGCAGCAGTGCGCCCAGATCTGCGGCAGTCACACCGCGGTCGTAGGTGGGCTGTACGCTGCCAATATGCAGCTGTCCGCGCCCTTCCAGAAAGCTTTGCACATTCTCTGCCGGGGCGGCGTAGGCTCCGGCGGCACGACCGGCGGCGTAGGCTTTTGCTTCCAGCTCCCGCTGGAAGGCGATGGCGCGGCGGGGGTCGTTGGCAAAATCTGCCCCGCCTACGCTGACCACCACCGCCGCGTTGGCGTTTTTGCCGCTGCGGGCGTGGTAGCTCATGCCGTTGGTCACAACGCGCTCTTCCTCGCTGGCCGAAGCCACCACCTGACCGCCGGGACACATACAGAAGGTGTACACGCACCGGTCGCCGACATGCTGGGAAAGCTGGTATTCGCCCCGGGGCAGCGCCGGATGCCCGGCAGCTTCATGGTACAGGCTTTTTTCGATTTCGCTTTGCAGGTGCTCGGCGCGGAAACCCACGCTGAAAGGCTTGCATTCCAGCACAAGGCCGCTGTCCATCAGCATGCTGAAGGTATCCCGTGCCGAGTGCCCCACCGCAAACACCAGTGTCTCGCAGGCAAAGCTGCCGTTTGTAGTAGTGATGCCCACAAGCTGGCCGTTTTTTCGCTCCAGCCCGGTAAGTGCAGTGTTGAAGTGCACCTCGCCGCCCAGAGACTCGATCTCCCTGCGGATGGAGGTGATCACGCCGCGCAGCAGGTCGGTGCCCACATGGGGCTTCTGCTTCCACGCGATCTCTGCCGGGGCACCGTGCTGCAAAAACACCTCGGTGACAAAATCACACAGTTCATCCCCGATGCGGGTGGTCAGCTTGCCATCCGAGAAAGTGCCTGCGCCGCCCTCGCCGAACTGGATGTTGGCGTTGGGATCCAGCTGACCGGTGGCAGAAAAGTGCTCCACCGCCTGCACACGGGCATCCAGCGCAGGACCGCGCTCCAGCACGATGGGGCGATAGCCCTGCCGTGCCAGCAGCAGGGCGGCAAACAGCCCCGCCGGGCCCAGTCCGCACACCACAGGACGGTGCGCAAGCGGCTGCGTACCCGCGTGCAGGGTAAAGTCTGCGCGGCGGTGCAGGGCAGCGTCCGGGCAGCGTGCCGCAAACGCAGCTTCCTCCCCGGGCTGCTTCAGGGTGACCGCCACGGTATACACCAGCTTAGGCTGGCCGTGGCGAGCATCCACCGAAAGCTTTGCCACGCCAGTGTGCCCTACCTTGCTGCGGGGCACCCGCAGGGTGTGCAGTGCCTTTTCAAATGCCTGCGGCTCCCCTGCGGAGAGTGGCAGACGGATGTTGCGAACCAGAATCATTTGTTGTGTTATCCTTTTACTTTAGTTGCTTTCAATGCGGCACTGCAGCACATAGCTGCCCAGTGCAAAGATCTTGCCGTTGGAGGGCACATACAGGCGGCAGGCGATGTTCTGCTGGCCGGTGGCCACCGAGAAGTCCTCCGCGTCGATCTCCACGACCACCTGTTCCGGGGTCAGGGTCTCCAATGCAGCCTTCGGGCCGCAGAGGGTCACGTTCATCAGCCGTTCGGTCTCCACCGTGAGCTGATAGGTGGACGGCAGATTCACCACCTGCACACAGCTGGAAGGCAGGTTCATGGTCTTGGTCTCCAGACCGGAGCAGTCAAAGCTGAGGGTGATGGTGGAAATGTTGTCCAGCAGGTAGATGTCGCTGGGCAGCTCAATGGGCAGCTCATAGACCTTGTTCAGGGTGAAGGTGGACAGGTCGATGGTGCCGATGGACAGGGTGGACAACGCGTCGATTTTTTCCGCCGGGCCGGCCACCTTGAGCTGCTTGCGGCTGAGCTCATACACCAGCACCGACTCGTCAAAGTCGCGGGGCGCGTTGATGAAGCTCACGTTCACCGGCAGGGTGGCCATCTTGTACACCTGCAAGGTCACGTCCACGCTGCTTTCTTCCAGCTCAGTGTACTCAAAGTTCACTTCCGTGCCGCCGGAGGTGTAGAACCGCAGCGGCGTTGCCAGGGTGACCGAGCTGTCCAGCTCGCCGGAGTAGGTCACCTCGGCGGTGCAGGTGGTCACCTTGTCCAGCTCACTGCTGGGGCCGGACAGAGTGACCATGTCCTTGGACACCTCGGTGCTGTAGAGGATATACCCGTCCGAGATGGTCAGGTAATTGGTGGTCACGGTGACGGGAAGGGTCTTTTCCTCCACCACATCGAACATCACGTCCACCATGTTGTCGGAGCCGTCGATGGTCACGGTGACGCCATTGAGCATGCCGTTGGCCCCCCGCACCAGCAGGCGCAGGGTCTTTTGGCCGCTGTCCCGCACGCTGGACCAGTCCGGGTAGACCACAAAATCGGAGGCCGTCAAGCTGCCGATGGTGTAGCCGTCGCCGGAGATCTTCAGGTTCACCGTCTTGTCCTCGGCGCTGACGATGCTCAGTCCACGGGAGGTATAAACGGAGGAATCGTAGGTATAGTCCACCGGCACATTGTAGATGGTGTTGGTGGTGCCGGGCTGCACGATGATGGTCACGATCATCCAGGCCACAATGGCACCCAGAATGGACAGTGCCAGCCGGATGCGGCGGTCGTCCAGAATGCTCCGGCTGTGGCTGCCCACCGCAGGCTTTGTGCCGTTCGGCTTGTTCGGTTTGCTGTTCATTGCTGCTCGTCCTCCCCTTTCTGGCTGACCCACTTCATCAGGCTCTTTGCGCGGTCCTTCCAGGTGTCGGCCGTGCTCTTTTCCACCACAGGCTCCTTGGGGATCATCTCGTCGATCAGGCGGGTGTACAGGGTCTGGCGGTCAAAATGACGGATCAGCACGCCATTTTTTGCCATGGAGATGATGCCCGTCTCCTCGCTGACCACGATGGCGATGGCATCCGAGTTTTCGGCAATGCCCAGGCAGGCGCGGTGGCGGGTGCCCATATCCTTGCCCAGATCCAGATTATTGGAAAGCGGCAGCACGCAGCCTGCGGCCTTGATGCGGCCGTTCTCGATGATGGCGGCACCGTCGTGCAGGGGGGTGCCCTCGTAGAAGATGGTGCCCAGCACTTCCAGATTCACCGCGCTGTTCACCGGGGTGCCGGTGCGCACGATCTCAGACAGGTTGGTGTGGCGTTCCAGCACGATGAGCGCACCGGTCTTGGTCTCCGAAAAGCGCTCTGCCGCGTCGCAGATGGCAATGATGGCGCTGCGCCAGGCCCCCTTCAGGCTGGGGTCGTTGTAGCGGCCTTTCACGTTGAACAGCTTTGCGGCCCACTGGTCGGTCTGGCCCATGCGCTCCAGAGCACGGCGGATCTCCGGCTGGAACAGCACCACCAGGGTGAGCAGGCCCACCTGCAGCAGCGAGTTGAGCAGCCAGGTGACCGTGCGCATGTTCAGCGTTTCGGCCACCAGATAAACCGCCATGACCAGCAGCGCGCCCTTGAACAGCTGCCCGGCGCGGGTGCGGTTGACGATGCCCAGCAGCTGGTAGATCAGGAACGCAATGATGATGATATCCAGCAGGTCAACGAGCTTGAAGGTCTGAAAATTGGCAATGATCGCATTCAGTGTCATGGACGCACACTCCTGTTACCGTGTTTCGATCAGGGCGACGGCGTGGGCGGCAATGCCCAGTCCCTCGCCGGTAAAGCCCAGATGCTCTTCCGTGGTAGCCTTGACGCTCACGGCGTCCACCGGCAGGCCGAAAGCCGCCGCCAGATTGGCCCGCATGGCCGGGATGTGCGGTGCCAGCTTAGGCCGCTGGCAGAGGATGGTGGCGTCGATGTTTTCCACCCGGTAACCGTGCTCCGACAGGATGCGGGCCACATGGCGGGCCAGCTCCAGGCTGTCGGCCCCGGCATAGGCGGGGTCATTGTCCGGGAAATGCTGGCCGATATCCCCCAGCGCCGCCGCACCCAGCACGGCGTCCATCACCGCGTGGGCCAGCACATCGGCGTCCGAGTGGCCCAGCAGGCCCTTTTCAAAGGGGATCTCCACACCGCCCAGGATCAGCTTGCGGCCTTCCACCAGGCGGTGCACGTCATAACCATGTCCAATGCGCATTCTCGTTTCCTCTTTCTGTACCGGGCGGGGCAGGTCCTCCCGCGTGGTGATCTTCAGGTTGGCGTAGTCACCCTGGGTAAGCTGCACCGAGCGGCCAGTGAGCTCGAACAGGCTGCAGTCATCGGTGACCAGCCGGACTTTTTCGGCGTCCAACTCCTGCAGGGCGGCCAGATACTGCGCCCGGTCAAAGCACTGGGGCGTCTGCACCGCATACAGGGTACTGCGGTCCGGGGTGCTGTGCACAAGGCAGGCTTCCGGCACCGTTTTGCCGTCACCGGGCACGGCCTGCTTGATGGTGTCCTTGACCGGCACTGCAGGGGCGGCGGCTCCGCAGCGGGCAGCGGCTTCCAGCACCGCCGCGATGACGGCCGGGCTCACAAAGGGCCGGGCCGCGTCGTGCACAGCCACCAGCTCCCCGTGGGCTGCCAGCACGCCATTCTCGGCGCTCTCGGCGCGGGTGGCACCACCGGCCACGATCTGCACCGGCTTGGTGCAGCCGACGGCCTGCTGCTCCACGAAAGCACGGTTTTTGCCCGCCACCAGCACGATCTCGCCGATCTGCGGGCACTGGTCAAAAGCGCGGATGCTGCGGTGCAGCACCGTTTCGCCGCCCAGGTCAAAGCTGAGCTTGTCGAACCCCATCCGGGTGGAAGAACCTGCCGCCACCAGCACGGCCGAAATCGTTTTTTGCAATCTGCACACCTGCCCCTGCTGCCGCCGCGCCGGTGTTTCCGGCTGCGGCTGGCTATAATAAGTCATCTTTTATTATAGCGTATCGGCCCGCAAACTGCAACCGGTTCCGCCCAGCAAAAAAGCCCTTTTGCACCGCCGGACAGGCGGGTGCAAAAGGGCTTTGGGACCTTATTTCAGTGCGATTTATGCCAGGATGGGCTCAATGGCAGCAGCCAGGGCATCCTTCTGGGCCTGGGCCTCGGCCAGATCCTTGCCCAGGGTGGTGAAGTAGGTCTTGATCTTCGGCTCGGTGCCGGAGGGACGGACCACCACAGTCGCACCGTTCTCCAGTGCGTAGATCAGCACGTTGGCAGCCGGCAGGCCGGTCTCCTCGGGCTTCTTGTAGTCGGTGACCTTGACCACCTTGTGGCCGGCCAGCTCGGTGGGCGGGTTGTCGCGCAGCTTCTGCATGATGGACGCCATCTTCTCCATGCCGGTCAGGCCGGGGAACTCGAAGCTGTCCACCTTGTTCAGGTAGCGGCCGTACTCCTTGTAGATCTCTTCCAGACGCTGCTTGATGGAAGAACCGATGCTGCGGTAGTAAGCAGCCATCTCGCAGATCAGCATGGAGCCGATGACGGCGTCCTTATCGCGGACATAGGGGCCTGCCAGATAGCCGTAGCTCTCCTCGAAGCCGAAGATGAAGCGGTCCACTTCACCGGCAGCTTCCAGATTGGCGATCTGGTCGCCGATCCACTTGAAGCCGGTCAGCACGCTGCGCATCTCCACGCCGTAGTGGGCGGCAATGGCATCGGCCAGCGGGGTGGACACGATGGACTTGACGGCCACAGGGTTCTTGGGCATGGTGCCCTTCTCGATGCGGCCTGCGCAGATGTAATCCAGCAGCAGAGCGCCCATCTCGTTGCCGGACACCAGCTCATAGCTGCCATCCGGGCACTTCATGGCGATGCCCACACGGTCGGCGTCGGGGTCGGTGGCCAGCATCAGGTCGGCACCGGTCTTGGTGGCCAGATCCAGGCCCAGCTTCAGGGCGTCGAAGATCTCAGGGTTGGGGTAGGAGCAGGTGGTGAAGTAGCCGTTGGGGTACTCCTGCTCGGGCACGATGGTGATATCGGTGATGCCCATGTCGTTCAGCACATGGGTGACCGGCACCAGACCGGAACCGTTCAGGGGGCTGTACACCAGCTTCAGGCCGGCGGTCTTGCACAGGCCGGGGCGCACCTGACGGGCCTCGATGGCGTCGTACAGGGCCTTCTTGCAGTCATCGCCCACAAAACGGATCAGGCCGTTTTCCACGCCCTCGGCAAAGGAGATGTACTTGGCACCGGTGAGCACATCGGTCTTCTGGATCTCGTCGTACACGATGGCGGCGGCGTCATCGGTCATCTGGCAGCCGTCCGGGCCGTAGGCCTTGTAGCCGTTGTACTTGGCCGGGTTGTGGGAGGCGGTGACCATGATGCCTGCATTGCACTGATAGTAGCGGGTAGCAAAGCTCAGGGCCGGCACCGGCATCAAGGCATCATAGATGCGCACCTTGATGCCATTGGCTGCCAGAACACCGGCAGCCGTCTTGGCAAAAACGTCGCTCTTGAGGCGGCTGTCGTAGCTGATGGCGACGGTCTGGCTGCCGCCCTGGGTCTTGACCCAGTTGGCCAGGCCCTGGGTAGCCTGACGCACAACGTAGATGTTCATGCGGTTGGTACCCGCGCCCAGAACGCCGCGCAGGCCTGCGGTGCCAAACTTCAGGGCCACTGCAAAGCGATCCTTGATCTCGTCGTCGTTGCCCTCGATCTTTGCCAGTTCGGGCTTCAGATCCGCATCGTCCAGCTCCGCTGCCAGCCAGCGCTTATATTCATCCAGATACATGTTGCACACCTTACCTTTGTTATTTTTTCCCAAAAAAGGAGACAGTTTATTCAAACCTAATTATACTATAAACGCTTGTGTCCATCATGTCAATTGCATATTCTGCCACAATCTTACCGGTACAAAATCAGCAAATGCCACAAAAACAGCCGCTCTCCGGGTGGATGTCGGCGGGCTGCTGTGCTTCCGGCAGCAGCCGGTAGGGCTGGTGCACGTCCTCCAGCACCTCCAGCCACTGTTCCGGGCCGATGCTGTTCTCGCACAGATAGCGCAAAAGCTGCATCATCCGGACAAAACTGCCCTGCGGAGCCAGCACCGCACTGCACTGTACCCGGCCCGCCTGCTCCCACCGCAGCTGGGCCAGCACGCCCCCGGGCACGGTCTGGGCGCAGTACACCACCGTGTGGGCCCGCTGCAGCCCCTCCAGCTCTGAATAAGTACGGATGTACCGGCAGTATTCCTTTCCTGTCATCGTTTGTCGCTCTCCTTTCCGCTGCATTGACATCTTTCCTGCCCTTTACTATAATGAAATCGACCGGGAGATGCTGTCGAAGGCTGACGGTTCCTCCCAAATTTTTCCACCCAATTTTCGACCGTTTTCGCGCAGAAAATGCAAGCGAGGTGCACCCATGTATTCGGTAACAAAGAGCTTTGGCCTGAACGGCCTGCGCGGCTTTGCCGTGGCCGTGGAGGCCGACGTTTCGGGCGGGCTGCCCGCCTTTTCCATCGTAGGCCTGCCGGATTCCGCCGTGCGGGAAAGTGCGGACCGCGTGCGTGCCGCCATCAAGAACCTGGGCTTCAAGTTCCCGGACCGGCGCATCACGGTCAACCTGGCCCCCGCCGATGTGCGCAAGACCGGCCCGGTGTACGATTTGCCCCTGCTGCTGGCCGTGCTCACGGCCAGCGGCCAGCTGGAGGATGTGCCGGAGGACGCCGCCTTTCTGGGTGAACTGGCGCTGGACGGCACCCTGCGCCCGGTATCCGGCGTGCTGCCCATGGCGCTGGCCGCCGCCGAAAACGGCATCCGCGCCCTGTATGTGCCCGCCGAAAACGCCGCCGAGGCTGCCGAGGCCTGTGCCGACAGCATGGCCGTCTACCCGGCCCACACCGCCCGGGAGGTGGTGGACGCCCTGCGCGGCATCCGGCCGCTGACCGCTGCGGCAGCCGTTCCCTTTGACCCCGCCGAGGCCTGGGCACAGGTGCCGGATTTTGCCGACGTGATGGGGCAGGCACTGGCCCGCCGGGCCATGGTCATCGCTGCGGCCGGGGGTCACAACGTGCTGCTGATGGGTGCACCGGGCACCGGCAAATCCATGCTGGCCAAGCGCCTGCCGGGCATCCTGCCGCCTCTCACCCGGGAGGAAGCCGTGGAGACCACCAAGATCTATTCCATCGCCGGGCAGCTGCCCCAGGGCCGGGGCCTGATCACGGCACGGCCTTTCCGCAGCCCGCACCACTCGGCCAGTGCCGTCTCGCTGGCGGGCGGCGGCGCACAGTTCCGCCCCGGCGAGTGCAGTCTGGCCAACTGCGGCGTGCTGTTCCTGGACGAACTGCCGGAGTTCTCCCGCGAGAGCCTGGAGGTGCTGCGCCAGCCGCTGGAGGACGGCCAGATCACCGTGAGCCGGGCCGCAGGCAGCGCCACCTACCCCAGCCATTTCCAGCTGGTGGCCGCCATGAACCCCTGCAAATGCGGCTACTACGGCCACCCCACCCGGCAGTGCACCTGCTCGCCCAGCGCGGTGCGGCAGTACCGCAGCCGGGTGTCCGGCCCGCTGCTGGACCGCATCGACCTGTGCGTGGAGATGGACCCCATCGCCTTTGACGAGCTGCACACCGCCGCCCCCGCCGAGAGCAGTGCCGACCTGCGCAAACAGGTGCTGGCGGCGCGGGCCATCCAGGCAAAACGCTATGCGGCCCCCGGCTACGAGGGGGTGCACTGCAACGCCCAGCTCAACGCCGGGCAGGTGCGGCGCATCTGCCGCATGACCCCCGGTGCGGAACGGCTGCTCCGCGCCTCCTACGATGCACTGGGGCTTTCGGCCCGCGCCCACGACCGCATTTTGCGGGTGGCCCGCACGGTGGCCGACCTGGCCGGCAAGAGCCTGTTGGACGAGGACTCCCTGCTGGAAGCCCTGCAGTACCGCGCGCAGGAAAAAGTGGAGCTGTGAGCCTTTTTCCACCTACAAAAACACCGGCCCCTCTCCCCGGCAGCGCTGTGCTGCCAAAGGAGAAGGGCCGGTTTATTTTTGTTTGTTTTACGCCGGTTTCAGTGCGATTTTATTGCGCTATTGTTGCATTTCTGGTTTTCCAGCTGTTCCATCCGCTCGATGAACGCCAACGCGTACCGGGGCAGATAGTTCCCGGCCCGCCAGGCTGCCACCGACTCCAGCGAGAGGGTGCAGTCCCGGAGCGGAAACGCGTTGAACGGCACCGCGTTGTTCAGGTGTTCCAGCAGCTCGCCGCTCAAGAAGCCGATGCCGTACCCGTTGGCGGCCAGCGCCGCGGCTGCCCGGATGTTGCTGCTTTCCAGAATTTCGGCCGGATGCAGGCGGCGGCTCCGCAGCTCCTGCAAAATATACTGGCCCTGCCGCTGGGTCTGGTTCTGCAGCAGCAGGGTCTGCCCCTCCAGCCACTCCCATGCAAAACTGCCCTCCCGGGCGGCAGCCTGCTCCAGCGGGTGTCCCTTGCCGAACACGGCGTACATCCGGTCCCGGCGCAGCACCCGGTAGCTCAGGCCGGGATGCCGAGCAAAGCTCATATAAAAGGCCAGGTCGATCTCGCCTTCCAGCAGTTTGTGGTCCAGCTCGGCGCTGGGTGCTTCCTCAATGCGGAACTGCACCTGCGGGAACTGCGCGCGGAACGCCGGAAGCACCTCCGGCAGCGAAAAACTGCACCGGAACGGCGGCATGCCCACATGCAGCACACCGGTGTCTGCCCGGAGCAGGTCGGTCAGCTCCGCGTCCATCTCCCGCTTCTGGCTGAGCAGCCGCTCGGCGTGGGCCAGATACCGCTGGCCCGCATAGGTCAGCTCCAGCCGCCGCCCCGCCCGCTGGAACAGCACAAGGCCGGTGTCCCCTTCCAGTTTTTGCAGAAACTTGGAAAGGGTGGGCTGGCTGACGTAGAGCTGCTGGGCCGCGCGGGTGATGTTGCCGCACCGGGCAATGGCCGCAAAATATTCCAGATCTTTGAAGTCCATGCAGATTCCTCCCTGCTGCGTGTATTTGCCGGTTCCAGTGTACCACAAACCATGCACGCAGGCTATTCTTTTTATGAGAAAAATGAATTTTAGGAATTGTGAAAGTTGTGTTATAATCTCGCTCGTGAAATCCATCACAAATCGACCGCCCCACCCAACACGAAGATTTCTGAGGAGGAAAACCATGAAGAAAAACGGGATCCTGCACCGCATCAGCACCGCTGTGCTGGCCGGTGCCATGCTGCTGTCGCTGGCGTCCTGCGGCGCTTCCAGCAGTCAGACCGCCAGTTCCGCCGCCGGGAAAGTCACCGGCACCGGTTCGGCCAAAGGCATTGAAGGCGACGTCGTCGTGGAAGTGACCGCCGACGCCGACACCATTTATTCCATCGTTGTCACCGAGCAGAACGAGACCCAGGGCATCGGCTCTGTGGCCTGCGAACAGCTGCCGGACGCCATGGTAGCTGCCAACAGCTACAACGTGGACGGCATTGCCGGTGCCACCGTGACCAGCGACGCCCTCAAGGAGGCTGTGAAGGCCGCTCTGGAGAACGCCGGACTGGACGCTTCCGCCTTTGCCGTGGCCAAGGCTGCAGACACCACCGTGGAAAAGACCGCCGAGACGCTGGACTGTGACGTCGTGGTGGTGGGTGCCGGCGGTGCCGGTCTGACCGCCGCCGCACAGGCCGCCGAGAACGGTGCCAAGGTCATCGTGGTGGAAAAGATGCCCATCGTGGGCGGCAACAGTCTGAAGGCCACCGGCGGCATGAACGCAGCCGACACCCAGTATCAGGCCGACCTGGGCATCACCGACAGCGGGGTGCAGGAGTTCATTGAGGACACCATCAACGGCGGCCACGGCATCAACGACCGCAGCCTGGTGACCGTGATGGCCGAGCAGAGCTCCGACGCCATCGACTGGCTGACCTCCATCGGTGCCCCGCTGCCCAAGGTGGCAGCCACCGGCGGCACCACCCACAAGTATCTGCATGAGCCCGAGGACGGCAGCGCCGTGGGCAGCTATCTGGTGGAAAAACTGAACGCTCAGGCCGAAAAGCTGGGCGTGCAGATCCTGCTGAACACCAAGGCCACCGAGATTCTGACCAACGACGGCGCTGCCTGCGGCATCAAGGCCGAGAGCACCGAGCACGACTACACCATCAACGCCAAGAGCGTGATCATTGCCGCCGGCGGCTTTGGTGCCAACTTTGAGCTGATGGCCAGCTTCAACCCGGCCCTGGCCAACGCCGTGACCACCAACCACGCCGGTGCCACCGGCGACGGCATCCTGATGGCTGAGGCCATTGGTGCCGACACCGTGGACATGGACCAGATCCAGCTGCACCCCACCGTGTATCAGGAGACCGGCATGCTGGTGTCCGAGAGCGTGCGCAGCATGGGCGGCATCCTGGTCAACGCCGAGGGCAAGCGCTTCTGCAACGACATGTCCACCCGTGACGCGGTTTCCAACGCCGAGCTGGAGCAGCCGGGTGCTTACGCCTACATCATCTTTGACCAGCGCATCGTGGACGACCTGAAGTCCTGCCAGAAGTACATCAGCAACGGCCTGACCGTCTCTTCCGACAGCTATGAGGGTCTGGCCAATGAGATGGGCCTGACCGGCGACGCTGCCGCCAACTTTGTGGAGACCATGAACACCTGGAACGCCTCTGTGGCAGCCGGTGAGGACGCCGAGTTCGGCCGCAGCAACGGCATGGACGGCGACCTGTCCACCGCTCCCTACTACGCCACCAAGATCGCACCGGGCATCCACCACACCATGGGCGGCCTGAAGATCAACACCGACGCACAGGTGCTGGACACCGACGGCAGCATCATCCCCGGCCTGTACGCAGCCGGTGAGACCACCGGCGGTGTGCACGGCGGCAACCGCATCGGTGGCAATGCCGTGTGCGACTTCGTGGTGTTCGGCCGCATCGCCGGCAGCAACGCTTCCGCCTACGCTGCCGCGTAACCCCACTCTGCTCTCTTCTTCTTTCTTCTTTTTTGGATAAGCACAGCGCCCGCCTGCACCGGAACCACTCCGGAAGCAGGCGGGCGCTGTGTTGTTCAGGTTTCGCTCAGGGTCAGTTCGTGGTAGGTCCGGCCGTCCATGGTTTTCCACTGGAAGCAGCCGTTTTCCAACGTCATGTAGCTGTGGGCGCTGCCCTCCTTCGGCAGGCTCACCGAGCCGGGGTTCAGGTAGAGGCTGCCCTGCCCGAAGGGCTCCCACGCCGGGATGTGGGTGTGCCCGTGCAGCAGAATGTCGCCGGGGGCCAGCGGCGGCGGGGTCTTGGTGTTGTAGACATGGCCGTGGGTGGCGTACACCAGCCGTCTGCCCACCGGCAGCACGGCATAGTCTGCCAGCACCGGGAATTCCAGCACCATCTGGTCCACCTCGGCATCACAGTTGCCGCGCACGCAGAGCAGGCGGTCCTTCATGCCGTTGAGCAAAGGCATGACCTGCTTGGGCGCATAGCCCTCCGGCAGGTCGTTGCGGGGGCCGTGGTAGAGCAGGTCTCCCAACAGCAGCAGCCGGTCGGCCTGTTCCCGTTCAAACGCCTGCTGCATCTGGCTGGCATAGAAATACGACCCGTGCAGGTCGGACGCGATCATCCATTTCATGCGGGTTTCTCCTTTTTATAAAAGCTACAATTTTATTGTAACCCCTGCACAAAAAATGGTCAAGCCTATAAAAGTCATACTTTTGCATCCAGTCTCCTTGACAATGCCCCGGGGATGTGGTATTCTTCAGTCAATAAAAACCGTGTGGATTTTTACAGCACTATGCTACTTTTCGCCACACAATGACTTCAAAAAAGCCATTGTGTGGCTTTTTTGCGGTCTTTTTCCATTTTCGATCTGTCATGAGCGAGAAATC
>ENA-UESS01000892-UESS01000892.1-human-gut-metagenome-genome-assembly--contig:-NODE-892-length-13146-cov-10.854694_pt1 | contig 13146 bp, 12 predicted proteins | sample MGYA00243004_ERZ508005 | MGnify/ENA primary metagenome ERZ508005 (study PRJEB26167, sample SAMN06115471) | human gut metagenome | host: Homo sapiens | place: China:Guizhou | collected 2016-06-29...
GCGGAAAGAAGAAGCCAGAAGAAAGAAGCTGAAAGAGGCAGAAGAAAAGGCAGCTGCACAGGAGCGTAGAATCGCAGTTCCTTCTTTCGGGACGCCACAGTGGCAACTTCATAAATGTTTGCCGGGGCAGCTCCGGTGCAAACCGACACATTAATCAATGACGGCATTTTCTGGTTCGCAAACAAAAGCATTGCGTCGTGAAACTTGATGCAGGTCTGAAATCGAGTGTTATCAGTACCCACAGCAATCCGCCAAAACGGAGAATTTTGATTTTCTCTATCCTTAGTCAACTCGAGCAAATTCTGTTCCTGCATCACTCGGATCAGACCATCCGGTGTTGCCGGCACGTACGGAGCCTGAAACTCGCTGGCTTTCTGATGAACATCCCTGGCGGCATGCTCAGTCAAACGAACGAATGTTCCCTGGTTTGCAACGAAAACCGTTGCATTCTCACTGTTGACACTCCACAACCCTGTTTCAATCAGGCTTCTCATGGCCGACAAAATTGGCGTCACCAACGGCGACGACATTTGAGTCAACGTCGGCCCAAGCTGCTTACGATCAGCTCCGTCCTGTTGGATGGAAACTGCCTCTGCTTGCTTGAGAACATCCCCTAGTTGCCCAGTCCCGAACACCACCGCCTCGTCCACTGCGCCCAGGATCAAGTCACCAGAGATCTCGCCAAAATACGTAATCAATTCATCCGTAAACAGGCTGCTGTATGCCAGTCGGACAGATCGCAACTCGTGCTGCTTATGCACGCGATCCTTGCGCCAAATCATAAAGACGCGCTGTGCATTGATTCTTTTTGCCCACTGCCACATTGACTCCAGGAACGGGTTCCATTTGTCACCACTATCAGCAACCACCTCAACATCAAAAACTTTGCCCACGTCGTGGATGAGTCCCAAGACGCCCGCGGCCAGCAACCACCTCGGCCGATCCTGATATCGTTGTTGAAGTGTGCCGTTCTTTCCCATCAAGCGCTGCTCGGCAACTGCAACAGCTGCTTGCGCACATTGAAGCGAATGGACAAAAAGGCCGCACGCACCGGAATGATGGTGTGTTTCCGAGGCAGGCATGATGTTGACCCACTTGATTAATCGGGTCAGCACAGGCATAAGCAGACGATCAATCTCCACCTTGTCCAACGGAAGCTGATTGATCAATTGATGCAAGTCATCCGCGTACCGCTGGCAAAAGAATTCCGGATCTCGCGGCACCAAAGGCACGCCAATAACTTGCGGGTAGCCATCGTGAACCAAACCAAGCTTCGTGCACTTCGGAATATCTCGATATCGAATAACTTCCTCGTCAACCAAGCCTTGTCGAGAAACCGATGCGCCTTCAGCAAACACGGCAAAGAGTGCTTTGAACACCAGACTTCACCTCCCATTGTCCGCCTGCTTATGCAACATTCGATCAAACCGCCCTAGGCTGCGGCTCACATCACTGAGCGCAGACGAAAGCCGCCGCAATTCCGCCAGCTGCGGTTCAATCAGCGCTGCCGCTGTACGCACCCATTCCGGTTCCTGTGCGAAGACTTTCATTGAAACACTCTGGCTCTTTTTGAGCACAGGTACATGCTCGGAGAGCAAATACACCTGCATGCGCTCCTTCGTCTTTGTCCCTCTACGGCGCACAAAGGCTTTGTAAGACCTCGTTTTTGATCGAAAATTGCTTGTTTGGACACCATTAAGCGGGTATGCATGACGAATGGTTCTCTCCCAGTAGTAGCTCGGCGTGCCCCTTCGCTCATCCATACGTACCCGTGGCGCAAGTTGCGTTTCTTCTTTTGAAAACGCCGTTTCTCGCCGCATGTCATGAAAGAGATCGGTTGCTGTCAACCCACTCACCAACAGAATTTGACGAATGCTCTTAATGGCCAACTGCATTGACTCCACTTCAGACTCAATCGCCGACAACACCTGCTCTTTGCTCGTGGATCGACGCAACTCGGCCTGTTCAGGATTCGCTAAAACACCCCATTCAGGCTTCGTCATCGTGTTCTCCCAATACGTTATTCTTCGCGGAGCAGAACTCGTCCGCTCCGCATAAGTTGTCCGGCAAAGCTGCCAACATTCGCAAATAGCCCTGCATTCTTTTTTCGATCCAGGTGACCCAAAATCCCTCATACCCCTGAACCGGTCCCAGTCGTACGATCTGCACGGACGCCAGACTTGCCCATATGAAGGCTTCGATCAAAGTCGTTGTCGTGTACGAGCTGTCAAGGGCTCTATTCATGAGCAAACGACAAATCTGAACCTGATCTGTTTCTCTCTTCGAGCGAGACAAATGCGGGAGCGAATTTCGGGGTTGCGAGCGACGCAAGCTTCTCCGAGCCAAGTTGTACGCTGCTTTCTCCTCCAATCCATACAACTGCAACAGCCGTTGAGCTGTCGGCAATGCAACGCCAAATGCCGCACAGCAAGCCAACACTTGTCGCGCATCTTCTTGCTGCAGGGCAAAGTCCTGCGGTTGGTGTTTTCCGGCCGGAAGATCTGTGAACCTGAACGCCGTCCGTAAAAACTTATTTCGTTGCACATTCTTTTGCTTTGGTGCCGCCATCAGCCAGTCCACAAAAGCCGACTGCACAGGATCCCTGAAATCCTCACGCAAACTTTCGTCAGCCCCGATCAGAGAGAACTGAGGCTGGAAGTGTCTTACGAAAATCTCCGCCGTCCATCGGTCAAAGTCAGACAAGAGCAATGCTCTGGCTGTGGCGTGATCTATGCCAAAACAGACTTGGGCTCCAACAGAGCTGATCGTTGCTAACTTGTTAGCCTCCACAAGGTACTTTCGGACAAAAGCTTGCAAGACCGAGTCCGCCTTGCCCGGCGGAAGAGCATCCTGCTTTTTAGTCCAAAGCAGAGCCTCCGCAAAAGTCTTGCATCCTGAATTACATGCTTCGACAGTGAGCGGACGAAAGTTCCTTACGCAAAACGGAATGACGCCCACCGCCAAAGTGTCATCTTTCTGGAAAAAATCTCTCAGAGCCCCCAAGGCAATCCCATTGATCGGGCAGCTCTGAAGGTCAGAGTAAGACCATCCTTCGTCATTGGCCAACACGCTCCAAAGCGAGTGTTCCACCGTTTGAGTTTTCTGCAAAGACTGAGAAAAATCAGGTTTCAAACCAAGCATGTTCTCGACCTCAAACCAGTTCTTTCGTGACCCAAGCTGCCCAAGTCTTAGTCCACTCATCTTTGGTGCGAAATTCATGCTTTGCAGCAGTCATCGTGTAGTGCACAAGCATTTTTTCAAAAAGAGCGTGCAGGTCTAAATCCCGTCTCAGCTTGAGGCATTTTTCTCGCCAATGCTCCGGCAAAACATGGTAGGGGAACTGCACGGCAGGTCCAAGCTCTCGCCTCTTTACTTCTACTTTTCTACTTTCTGCGTTCTGTTTCTTGTCCTTGTCTGGGCAATCGTCTGTACTACCCTCACCCATACCCATCCCCGTACCCTTGTCAGGGAAGATCTTCAGAAACGCGCGCACATATTCAGTTCCGCGCTTTAGACAGTGCTTTCCAGCGACAGACAAGACCTTTTCTTTGAGCGCACACTCAGGACATAGATCGCTGGCGTTACCCCAAGCCAGAACAACATTTAAATTGGCCGGCGGGTTGTGCTTGAAAAACTTACACAGCCAAACGAGCCCCGCGTCGTCGTACTCAATCAGTGCATGCTCGACCAACTCATCAAAACCACTGGCAAACTGCCGCTTTGTAAGTCCGCAGACCTTTCCAATTGCTTCTTTTTGTATCGGCACAAGACCCAACAGCGTCAAATGTTGTGTTGTCAGCAAAAAGAAAAACACGAGTTTGGCAGCCGTAGAGAGTTCCTGAAACTTCGCGTCGTTCCAGATCGACACAGAAATTCGGGCAAAACGCTTCTTACTCATTGGCGCCTCCGAACAAGTCCCGGGCGGTGGCCTGACGCAAAGCAACCAGTTTGGAAACTGCGTCTTTGATCTCTTCATCAGATGCGCCCGCCACTACGAGAGCCACAATGGCGTCAATTTCATGTTTCGGAAATCCGGCTGCTCGTTTTCCAACCTTAATAGGCGGGGGGAATAATCCCTCTGCAATACGCTTATAACCCGCCGACCGTTTTAGTCCAACCCTAGCAAACGCAGGCAATGCTCGAATGATCTCCATAGACTTTTCCTCGAATAACCGCGGCCATCCATATGCGACCGCTGAGAAGATTCTGGCTTCTGTCTATGGTTTAAAGCATCAGAATCCGATTCTGGCTTTTCGGAATCCGATATTTTTATTCTTTAAAATCAATCAGTTACTTTTGACTCAACATGCCGACGCTAGTCAGAGTTGAGTCTGATCCAGACAATGGTCTGACCAAAACCAGTTGGGTAATGACCGACAAGATCACAACCGTCCCCAAGGAAATGCTCCAGACGAAAATCGGCTCACTGAACAGCCAAACTTTGGACGCAATCAGCATACAATTTGCCGTCGTTCTCAATCTCGACATCAGGCAACCGCATTGAATTTGCCGAGCAGCCTTTCTGAGGAAGATATAATTACGGCGTTCTGCTGATGTTAGACCTCTAGATTTAAGAGCTCTTACGGATGGGAGCAGTGGCTGTGGAGGATGGTTTTGAACAGTCATCCAGTGGAGATTACAGTGGTAGAACCCATGGTAGATCTTCGAAAATTAGCGGAAAAAACCCCATTTTTTCAATGCCCTTCGGTTCGCCTCATCCCACCACTCAAAAGTCCGCCGATGTCCGCTCGCATCAGCGGATTTTTTGTTTGCAACAAGGCCCTCAACCGCCAGGAAATGCTCGAACAGACGCATTGTCATATTAGGTTATATGGTATAGTCGAAAATGGGTTAATAGTTGCAAGAAATCAGAGATCCCGAGCTTGTCTGCCGGGACTCTTTTTGCAATAGAAGAAAAACAAATTTTCGGGAGAAAACGGGTGAGTACACGACAAACCTGGTCAAGCCGCTTGACCTATATCCTGACCGTTGCCGGCGCGACGATCGGATTCGGCGCCACTTGGCGCTTTCCTTACCTCGTCGGTGAAAACGGCGGTGGCGCATACGTGCTCACCTTCATTGCCGTCATGATGCTCGTCGGCATTCCCATTATCCTTGTTGAAAACGTCATCGGCCGCCGCGCACAGGCCAACAGCGTCGACGCCTTTGCTTTGGCTGGCCGTGCTCCCGGCTATTCCCCGAGTCCGTTGTGGAAACTCTTTGGCTACACGGGGCTTTTGGGCGCCTTTGGCATTCTCGCCTACTACATGGTAATCGGCGGCTGGGTGATCTCGTACATCTGGCATATTTTCCTCGGCGCAGCAGGCATTGCCGGCGGCCTGGACCTATCGAGTCCCATCACAAAAGAACTCACCGAAAGTTTCTATTCCGACACCATTGAACATTCCCCCTTTGCCATCACCTGTTACACGCTCGTCTTCGTTCTCATCAATTGGGTGATCCTGCGCAAAGGCGTCATTCAGGGCATCGAACGCTCGGTGAAGTACCTGATGCCTCTGTTGCTGCTGTGCCTGCTGATCATGGTGATTCGCAACCTCACGCTCGACGACGCTGCAGCCGGCGTGAGCTTCTACCTGACGCCTGACTTCTCCAAAATCACACCCCGACTTTTCCTTGACGTGCTCGGCCAGGTGTTCTTTGCCCTGTCACTTGGTTTCGGTGTGATGATCACGCTTTCTTCGCACCTGAACCAGAAGGAAGACATGGTCAAGACAGCTGTTATTACGGGCATCATCAATACGCTGGTGGCCGTAATGGCGGGCTTCATGATCTTTCCGTCGCTCTTTAGCGCCAATCTGGCTCCCGATTCCGGCCCGTCTCTTGTCTTCAAGTCTCTGCCGATCGCATTCTCCGAAATGTTCCTCGGCAACTTCTTTGCGATCGTCTTCTTCCTGTTGCTGGTGATTGCTGCTCTGACGACATCGCTGACCATCTATCAAGTGATCATCAGCGTGCTTGTCGAACGTCTGCGCATCAGCCTGGGCCGCGCCATCAATCTGACGCTTGGCGGCATCTTCCTGTTCGGCAATCTGCCTTGCATTCTTGCCTATGGCCCGTGGCGCGACGTACGCATTCTCGATCGCAACATTTTCGATGCGTTCGACTTTGTGAGCGGCAACATCTGCTTTGTGATCACAGCACTCGGCGCCACCATTTTCGTGGGTTGGATTATGAAAAACAACGCCAAGGACGAAATTGACAACTGCGGTACGCTGCCGCATAAAACCACCGGCCTTTGGTTTGTCTGGGTGCGTTATGTCATTCCGGTCGTGATCATTGCGATCTTCGCCTACGGACTGCGAGGTTTCTTCGCCTAACAGCGGGTTGTATCCGACCGGACAGGAAGCGCTTCTAACTTGAGGCGCTTCCTTTTTTGTTCCTCCGGATTGCCCGTTTCTGCCAAATTCTTGTTCACTGTTGTCGTACGTCTTTCGAGCAATGGCATCCTGAAAAAGCATGGGTATCATACGAAAAGCAAAAACATCATACTGGCGGCAGTCGCGCGCCGTCCTCTTTGAGATTTCGGATATGCTCGGTCGTCTTTTTCAATCCGCTACGCTTGTTTTGCTTTTCGGCATATTGTCGCTGAGTGCAGCTGCCGCCCCCATAACCGTCACCGATCTCGAGAATCGCACGATCACGCTCAAAGACACACCGCAGCGCATCGTCGTAGGAAACTACATCCTTAACTTCCTAATGGTGGGCGGAGCCGAGAGTTTGAAAAAAGTCGTCGCCCTGCCGCAGGACGGCTGGCAGGCCACGCGTTTTGGCGAATACACTGCGCTGACGAAGTCTTTTCCTGAGATCAAGAAAATTCCGAGCATCGGCGGCTACCACGACAACATTCTCAACACGGAAAAGATCATTTCGCTCAAGCCCGATCTCCTGTTGATCAACAAGAGCCAGTACGCAGACAACAACAAACGCATCGAAGTTCTCCAGAAAGCCGGCATTCCGACCGTAGTGCTCGACTACCACGCGCTTACCGCTGCCAATCACACGCAAAGTACGAAAATCCTAGGCGAACTGCTCAATCAGAAATCCACGGCCGAAAATCTGAATCGACGCTATCTTGAAATTGCCGACATCGTTCGCGAGCGCGTCTCCAAACTCCCCGAATCAGCCAAAGCCCGCCGCGTCTACGTCGAAACCGGAAGCAAAGGCCCAGGCGAATATGGCAACACATACAACAAGGGCGTGCTCTGGGGCGGCATTCTCAATCAGCTGCAGGCAAACAACATTGCCGCGGACATGAAGCAGCCCTACGCAGCACTTTCCCGCGAATACGTGCTAGCACACAATCCGCAGATTGTTATCATCACCGGCAGTATCTGGCAAGGCGCTCATGACACCGATCAAATGCGCATGGGGCTTTCCGTCTCCCCCAAAAAAGCACAATCGCGGCTGCGCGGCTTTGCCTCTCGTCCCGAATGGAAAACCCTTGAAGCCGTCAAAACCGGAGAGATCTATGGCGTTGACCACGGTTCTCTTCGCTCCATGGTTGACTACACGTATCTGATGGATCTCGCCAAAATCATCTACCCTGAAACATTTGCTGATTTTGATCCGCTTGCCGAATACAACCGTTTCTGGAAAACGTATCTGCCTGAAGTTGACGGCTCGGGAACGTTCTTCATCAAGCTCGAACGCTAAACCGATCGCAAAGGAAAACGAATCGTGAGTTGCGACCTGCAATACCGACTTCAAAGCCAAAAACGCCTGCGCATTCTCGCGGCCGGTGGTGTCGGAGTCGTTTTGCTTGCCTTAGCAGACCTGATGACGGGCTCTTCCGGCATGAAACTTGCCGCGGTGCTTCAGGCTCTGCTGCAAGGGCCAGAGGCCGGCACAGCTGAAGCCGTCATCGTCTGGTCCATTCGTCTGCCGATGACGCTGACGGCTTTCTTCGTAGGGGCCGCCTTATCGTTGGCCGGCCTGCAAATTCAAAACATCACCGGCAATGCATTGGCAAGTCCCTCAACACTGGGTATTTCCTCGGCCGCCGGATTCGGTGCAGCCGGCGCCATCACCATCGGATTTACGATTTTCGGCATGCTTTGGCTCGGCACGGCACTTGCCGCTTTTTCCATGGCCATCATCGTGTCTGCGGCCATCTACTGGCTCGGCGGCCGGCGCGGCATGTCGCCTTCGACCGTGATCCTTGCGGGCATCGTCATGAACTTCTTTTTCATGGCATTGCAGCAATTCCTGCAATACCATGCAAGCCCTGAAGTCGCGCAACTCATCAGCGGCTGGACCTTCGGAAACCTGGAGCGCAGCACATGGACCAGCACGGCAGCAGCCGCTGCCGCCGTGATCGCCGCAGCAGCATATTTGATCGGACGCTCGTGGGAACTAACGACGCTCACCATCGGTGAAGAAAGAGCCCTGAGCCTGGGCGTTCCCGTGCGTCGTCTTCGCGTTGTCGCTTTTGGCATTAGTGCGCTGCTGATCGCCTGCTCCGTTTCCTTTATCGGAACCGTCAGCTTCGTCGGACTGGTTGCACCGCATCTGGCCAAATTGACGCTCGGCGAAGATCAGCGCTATCTTTTGCCAGGAAGTCTTTTGACCGGCGCCATGCTGATGCTCGCAAGTTCCGTGGCCGCTAAACTGCTCTCGGCCGGCGCCGTTCTACCGGTCGGCATCGTCACAAGTCTTGTGGGGGTGCCGTTTTTGCTTGTTCTACTTTTGCGCAGCACTCAAGCCCGTTACGCCTAATCCGCGTCATTGCTTTGTTTTTGAGACCTCGAGACAATCGAGAAAATCGCTCATGCAGATTCTTTCAACCTCCATCCCCGACATTGTGCTGCTTGCGCCCGCCGTCTACCGAGACGATCGCGGCTATTTCCTGGAGTCATACAACCGCCGCACGCTTGTTTCGCTCGGCATCAAAATTGACTTTACGCAGGACAGCGCCTCGTTTTCTCGGCGAGGCACACTGAGAGGGCTGCATTTTCAGAAGAGCGAACACGCCCAAACCAAACTCGTGCGTGCGGTATGCGGTCGCATTCTGGATGTGGCGCTGGATATTCGAGCGGGTTCCCCCACCTTCGGACAGTATGTTGCAGTCGAACTCTCCGACGAAAACAATCTGCAGATGTACATTCCCAAAGGGTTTGCTCACGGCTTTGCGGTCCTCTCAGAGGTCGCGCATGTAGCTTACAAAACCGACGCCTACTACGCCCCCGAAAGCGAGGGTGCGATCAATGCCACAGATCCGGAACTTGCGATTGATTGGCAACTGGACGGCACCGTTTGCCTGCAGTCCGGCAAGGACAAAGCGGCCCCTTCTTGGGAGCAATATTGCCAAGCGCCTGCCTTTCACTATGAAGGAGCTCGCAGATGATCTTGATCACCGGCGCAAGCGGTCAATTGGGACAAGCGCTCACCGCGCTTTGTCAAAGACGAGGCATCGCTTGCCGTGCGTATTCTCGTCAGGCATTGGACATCTGCGATCAAGCTCGCGTAAAAGCTTGCTTTGACTTCGAGTCCTTCGACTGCGTAATCAACTGCGCGGCCTACACCGCCGTCGACGCCGCCGAAGATGATCCGCAAACCGCTTTTTCCGTCAATGCCGAGGGGCCCCGGATTCTTGCCGAAAGCGGCGTACCGGTTATTCACGTGTCAACTGATTATGTCTTTGACGGAAAAAGTTCTTTGCCATACGGCACCGATGCCCCCGTCAATCCGCTCTCGGTGTACGGCCGCAGCAAGCGCGCCGGAGAAACCGCGCTTCTCTCAGGCGGCTTTTCGGGTCTAATCGTGCGCACGGCATGGCTTTACAGTAAGAAAGCGGACAGCCGCAATTTCTACCAAACCATCCGGCAACTCGCATCAAACCGAAACAATCTGCGCGTCGTCAACGACCAGATCGGCGCGCCGACGCTTGTCAACGATCTGGCAAAAGCATTGGTTTCGCTCTACGAACAAAAGGCACACCTGCAGCCGATGCGGCTTTTGCACTTTACCAACGCAGGAAGCGGATCGTGGTACGACTTTGCCTGTGCCATCGTGCGGCATCTCGATTTGTCCTGCTGCATCGAGCCCATTGCTACGAGCGACTATCCGACAAAAGCAAAGCGACCGTCCTACAGCGTGTTGTCGCTCAACTCGCTGCAACCCTACGCAATTGAGCCGCGGCATTGGCTGACGGCATTGACGGAAGATTCTTCCCATGTTTGAAAAAAGCATTCTCGTCACCGGCGGCGCCGGATTTATCGGAACCAATTTCGTAGCGTACTTTGCACGCACCTACCCAAACTATCGTCTGATCGACCTGGATGCGCTCACCTACGCGGGTTCTCGCTGCGCTTTTGACGCTCAAAAACAAATGCCAAACGTCGTGCCTGTCGAAGGTGACATCCGCAATGCCGAGCTCGTTCGCGATCTCCTCGAAAAATACGACATCACGGGCGTCATCCATTTTGCCGCTGAAAGCCACGTCGACAATTCCATCGTCGATCCTCTGCTTTTTGTCGACACCAACGTCAACGGAACCGTGGCGCTATTAAACGAATCCCTTCGCTACTGGAAACGCAGGGGCTGTCTGGCTCAAGCCCGCTTTCATCACATTTCCACCGATGAAGTCTACGGAAGCCTCGGTAACGAGGGCTTTTTCACTGAAAAAACGCCCTATGCGCCCAACGGTCCCTATTCGGCAAGCAAAGCCGCTTCGGACCTGCTCGTTCGCGCCTATTGCCGCACGTACGGCATGAACGCGACGATTTCTAACTGCTCCAACAACTACGGCCCCTGGCAACACAGCGAAAAACTCATTCCCACCATTATCCGCAAGGCTCTTGCGCACGAAGCGATACCGCTTTACGGCAACGGTAGCAATGTGCGCGACTGGATTTGGGTGATGGACCACTGTCGTGCCGTTGACAAAATCTTTCACGACGGGCAAGCCGGCGAAAGCTACAACGTGGGCAGTCACGAGGAACACTCGAATCTGGACATGATGCGCATCGTTTGCCGTCTGTTGGATCGACTCGAACCCTGGGGCGGACACCGCTACGAAGAGCTCATCAAAAACGTCACCGATCGCCCCGGTCACGATTTCCGCTATGCCATTGACGCAAGCAAAATCCGCCGTGAGCTCGGCTGGAACCCCGAAATGTCATTTGAAACCGGCATCAAACAAACGGTACAGTGGTATCTGAACCTTCATCGCCAACTCGCAAACCAATAAAAAAAAATAAACGACGAAGACGAAAGATAACGGCAAAAGACACCTTTCAAAAGAGAAATCTCACAAGGACCGAGCTATGGGGCACACTCATCCGCACGACCATGACCATCATCACGAAAGCCTATTGAGCGGGCACGACCGACCGGTTCTCACCGACCTGAAACTGAGCATCGAGAACCTTTCTGTGTCGTTCGGCCGCAAAACCGTTCTTTCGAACGTTTCGGCCGACATCGCAGGCGGCGAACTGGTAAGCGTCATCGGTCAGAACGGTTGCGGCAAAACCACATTGCTCAAAGCCGTGGCAGGGCTCGTGAAAGCAACCGGGCGAGTGCTCGCCACCGAAAACGGCAAAACCCTCTCCAACAGCGTCGTGGCGTATGTCCCTCAGCTCACCGCCGTCCAGAGTCGCCTCACGGTGTTTGAAATGGTGTTGCTCGGACTCGTGAATGACCTTTCACTTACGGTCGACGGCAAAACGTTTGACCGCGTTGATGCAGTACTTCACGCCATGCACATCAATGAACTGGCCTCCGAACCGGTCCTGTCTCTGTCGGGCGGCCAAAAGCAACTCGTTTTTATGGCACAGGCTTTTGTTTCCTCTCCGCGCGTGTTGCTGCTTGACGAACCCACAAGCGCTCTGGACCTGCGTCATCAGCTCATCGTGATGCAAGCGGCACGCCGATACACCGAGCGCACGGGTGCCGCAACCGTGTGCGTCGTGCATGACCTGATGGCCGCCGCCCGTTTTTCCGACCGTCTCATCATGCTTGACCACGGTCGCGTGCGAGCCTGCGGCACTCCCAAAGAAGTATTAAAGCCTGATATGCTCGAAGCCGTGTATCGCGTGAGCACTCATGTGGGCCTGACCGAACCGGGCTTTATCAACGTGGTGCCGATCGAACCGCTTTGAACCCAGTGCAAACAAAAGCACCGGGCGAGAAACATTCGCACCGGTGCCTATCGTCGACTCCGAGAATCAGCCGTTACATTTTGGCGACTTTGGTGAGCTCAACGTCAAAAATCAGCGTAGCGTAGGGAGGAATCACACCAGGGTAACCCTGTGCGCCGTAGGCGAGATTGTAGGGAATCGTAAGCTTGCGCTTACCGCCCACCTTCATGCCTTCAATGCCCTGCTCCCAGCCGGCAATCACCATGCCCTGTCCAAGCGGAAATTCGATCGGCTCACCGCGCGGGATGCTCGAATCAAACACCGTGCCGTCGGTGAGTTTGCCTGTATAGTGCACGCTCACAACCATACCGGGCTTGGCTTCTTCTCCGGTACCGATCTGCACTTCATCAATTTCGAGCTCACCGGGTTCTGGCACTTCCTCCACCACGAGAAGCTCAACTTCAAATTCGAGCGTTGCATTGGGAGGAATCACACCGCCGGCGCCGTATTCGCCGTAGCCGTATTCAGGAGCAATCACAAGCTTGCGCTTGCCGCCCACCTTCATGCCGGCAAAACCTTCGTCCCACCCGCGGATCACCTGACCGGCACCAAGCGTAAAGTCAAACGGCTGGCCGCGCGGAATACTCGAATCGAACACCGTGCCGTCGGTGAGTTTGCCCGTGTAATGCACGGTGATGCGAGCGCCTTTTTTGGCTTCGGCGCCGTCGCCGACCACGATGTCGGTAATCTGTAGAGGTTCGGTCATATTTTGGTTTCCGTTGTTGAGGCCGTCGGTTTTCGGCCAAATGGTTGAACTTGGCCCGTATCTTGCCGAGATTTCCTCGTCGGAGCAAATCTTCGGCTCCTCAGATGCTGTGTCTAAGCAAGTTACCTTATTGCGGCTTATCGAAAGTCTAGGTAAAGTAAGCGCAACGATCGGTACGGTTTACCGACAATTCTCTTTGTTCGGATAACAAATGATGAACTTGACGAAGCATGTCAACCGGGTTTGGTGGTGGCACCTCCCATAGGGCGGGTGCGCTTTGTC